>Ga0209515_10006939_pt1 | contig 13857 bp, 16 predicted proteins | sample Subgroupgradi54m_FD_187454 | JGI IMG/M metagenome (GOLD analysis project Ga0209515, IMG submission 187454) | Subsurface groundwater microbial communities from S. Glens Falls, New York, USA - GMW60B uncontaminated upgradient, 5.4 m (SPAdes)... ...
ACACTAATATTGATATAATGGGGTTGCGCCGAGGTGATGAAACGGTATACATGCAGCCCTCAGAAGGCTGTGAGCGCAAGCTCGTGGAGGTTCAAATCCTCTCCTCGGCACAAAATGGTAGACGCACTATACCTCAGATTTGATATAATTGAATTATGCGTTGGAGTATCAACTTAGCCTATGCGATAGGTCTAATAGTCACAGACGGCAGTCTTTCCAAAGACGGTAGACATATAGAACTCACCTCAAAGGATAAAGAACAAATAGAAACTTTTTCTAAGATTTTAAGTCTTAAAAATAAAATCGGAACTAAAAAAAGTGGCTACAATCTTAATGGTATCTATTATAGAATCCAATTTGGTGATGTTAAGTTATACAGATTTTTACTCAAAATAGGACTAACTCCTAATAAAACAAAAACAGTTGGGAAATTAGAAATACCTGATAAGCTTTTTGCCGATTTTCTTAGAGGTCATCTTGATGGTGATGGTTATACCACTTCTTTTTGGGACTCTGTATTTAAAAATAGTTTTAGGCTGTATACAGGATTTGTCTCTGCCAGTGATTCACATTTAGAATGGATTAGAGATCAAATTAAAAGACTCTACAGTCTAGAGGGATCTTTGCGATATGATAAGAGAGCTCGTATTTTCCAGCTGAGATATGCCAAGAGTGCTTCTCTAAAACTAATTAATATAATGTATTATCGTGATAATTTACCACAACTGAAGAGAAAGAGATTTAAAATTGAACAAGCTTTGGGTATAATACGTAAACAAACCGGGATGCTGGAATGGTAGACAGTTACGCTTGAGGTGCGTATGCCAGAAATGGCTTGCAGGTTCAACTCCTCTCTTCGACATTATTTATATAAATTACTGTGTGAGTCTAAAGTAATAAAAATAATATTATCTTTTTCTGTTTTGTAAATTGCCCTTAAATCTCCTGTGATATTTATACTTCTGTAACCTAGATACTTACCTTTTAAAGAATGATTATTTAGGCTGGAATTAAATTTATCCTGACCAAATAATTTTAGTCTTTGTTTCAATTTCTCTTTTTGTCTAATAGTTAATCTTTTAGAGTCCTTAATAAAATCTTTAGTGTAGTTCACTACCATTGCTTTTCCAGATATTTAATAGCTTCATCCATATTTTTGAAGGTGGGAGAAAGATTTCGGTTATGTTTTATATCCTTCTCCACTGTATCTAGCAATTTTTCCAGCTCAGGGGTCATAACCGGAACATCGGAAAAAATCAGTTCCCGGGTCCTTATGAAATTTCTAAGGGAAGCGTTAATAACAGCACTTAAAGATAACCCCATATTTCTGGCAATTTCCTGGGCATTTTCCTTAACTTCTTTATCAGCTTTAATATGAATTACAGTTGTCATATGTAACCAAAGTATATACATCAGTTACATATTTGTCAATGGTTTAAAATTGAGGAGGCTTTAGGTATAATACAGGAATGTAGCTGGGCGAGTGGTGAAATGGTATACACGCTACCTTGAGGTGGTAGTGCCGAAAGGTGTGGAGGTTCAACTCCTCTCTCGCCCACTTTGTTTTTTTTGGACGGTTAGCTCAGTTGGTAGAGCGCTTCATTTACACTGAAGATGTCGGGGGTTCAAATCCCTCACCGTCCACTATGAAGGTTGAAGTAACTTATCAAATTTATAGATATTAAATTATGAGATCAATATTGAGTATTAATGATGCGGGGAATTTGATTGTTAACAATTTGCATTTTCTTATAAAGAGTAGTTCTTGCTCTGTACTCTATTGCTCGTGTTTTGGGAGTAAAATGTATACCTTTAGGAAAAATTCTTTTTATAAATTCTATAACTATAAGTGCTTGTTTTCTCTTTACAATAAGGTAAGGCAATATTGGATTGAGAACTGGCACACAGTTACTTCCAGTCACACGCCATTTATGGCAAATCAATTTTCTCTTGCCTGTAGGAATTACTTCATACCAAGCAGAATTACCAAAAGTTTTTTCCAGCAACTCAATTGGTTGTCTATCTGTCATTCCTACTTCAATCATGGGTTTATAGTAGATAAATTTTCCTTGTTTGCATCTACGAATAGAAATACAACCTTCTCCATCAATCAAACCGGCAATATAAGCGTAAAGAGTTTCCATAATATCAGAATATCAGGAAATTGTATGATTAATCAACGAAGGAGAGGTGATTAATATTTGTGGGATTTTTGGTTATATTGGAAATAAAAATGCCTCGGAGGTTATCCTAGAGGGTTTAAAAAGGCTTGAATATAGGGGTTATGATTCTTGGGGCATTGCAGTTTTATCAGAGTCAATTATAGTTGATAAAAAGGTAGGGGCTATTGGTGATTTAGGTAGAGCTGCTAATCTGCCTGCTGCAAAAATAGGCATAGGACACACCAGGTGGGCAACCCATGGCGGGATTTCTGAAAATAATGCTCACCCTCACTACTCAACCGATAAAAGTTTTTGTTTGGCCCAAAATGGGATTGTAGAAAATTACCAAAAGTTAAAGGATGATTTATCCAAAAAAGGCTATAAATTTGAGACTGAAACAGATACAGAAGTAATAGTTAGGTTAATTGAGGAAAAATTAAAAAAAAGTAAGGATTTAATCCAGGCTGTCAGGGAAGCTTTTTTAGAACTTGAAGGCAGGAATACCATTATTGTTTTGACCAAAGAGAATAAACTGATTGCTGCCAGGAACGGCTCCCCTTTAGTTATTGGTATTAATGGCTCAGAAATTTTCTTTTCATCAGATACCTTATCTTTTGCCCCTCATGTTGAAAAGGTGATAGTTGTGGATAACGGGCAAATGGTAGTATCAAAAAAAAACGGAGTTGAACTTTTTGAGATCAAATCAGGAAAAAAAGTAGCTCAAAAATTGGAAAAGATAGATTTTAAAACCAGTAGAGTTGATAAAGAAGGATATAACCATTACATGCTTAAAGAGATCCATGAAGGCCCGTATGTTACAAACCAGGTAATTAATTCTGATCTAAAAAACCTTGAGGATTTTGCTAAAGCCATAAGAAGAGCAAAAAATATATACACTATTGGTTCTGGCACAGCAGGTATTGCAGCCTCACAAATGGCTTTTTATCTAAGGGTTTTTGGGAAAGTTAAAGCTGTTTCAGTGATTGGGGCAGATATTTATGAGTATTTTGACCTGCTGCAAAAGGATGATCTAATGATTGCTCCATCCCAATCTGGTGAAACAGCAGATGTCTTGGAGGTTTTAGAAGTTGCCAAGAAAAAGGGTGTGAAGATTGCCTCTTATGTAAATATGCCAGGTTCCACCATGAGCAGAATTTCTGATTTCAAATTTTTATCACATGCAGGACCTGAAATTTGCGTGATGTCCACCAAAGTTTTTACCTCTCAGGTGGCCTGGGGCTATCTGCTTTCTAAAATAGTTGGCAAGAAAACCTCGGAGGGTTTTAAAAATCTAAAATTCTTGTCAGATGAAATGGAAAAATATTTAAATACTGAAAAAAATCATGATAATTTGAAAAAAATAGCTCAGGTTTTAGCAAAATCAAAAGATATCTTTTTGCTTGGTAAATACCAGAACTTTAATATTATTAAAGAAGGAATGGTAAAAATGATTGAAGGTTCATATATTCATGCCCATGGGATCCCTGCAGGAGACCTAAAACATTATGCTATAACTCTAATGGAAAAAGGTGTGCCTGTAGTGGTGGCTATATCAGAAGATATATCCAAAGAAGATGTGATAAATGCTGTTAATCAGGTTAAGGCTAGGGGTGCAACGGTCATCGGGATTTCTCCAAAAAATCATGAAAAATTTGACTTTCATATTCAGGTCCCAGATATAGGTGAAACCTCTGCTATTTTAAATATTATTCCTTTGCAGCTTCTTTCCTATTATATGGCTGTGGAGCTGGGAAATAATGTTGATAAGCCTAGGAATATTGCCAAAAGCGTGACTGTAAAATAATCTATACTTTGACTTTGCGCAGGTAATATCCTATAATTTATTTAATGAAATTAAACAAGGCTTTTGGAAGCCTATTTTTATTAGCTAGTTTAGTTTTTGTCCCCCCTGTTTTTGCTGGGGGTGGTGGAGTTTACGTTGATGTTACAAAAACAGATGATCCGCTTGCTAATATCGTACGTGTATATATTAATCCAGCATTATATACCTGCAAGGGTATTAATGTTTCACTTTCTTTTCTTGTCCCAGAAGATGGTGATAGAATCAGTGGATCAGATAGTAATGGTTCAAGCACAATAAATAATGATCCCGAGTATGCCAGTATAAATGGGAAAGAGTATTTGAGATGTTCAACTTATTTAAAAGTCTACACTGCGCATACAAAATTAAACAGGATATTAAATATCTATTTAAAAGGTATGGCGGGCGAAAGCAGGCAAATTGCTTTTAGCGCAGGATATGAACCTGACTATAATAGCTCACTTTTACTGCCTTGGGAAGATTCTAACTATTCTGCGCCTGTTCCTCAACCAAGTAACGAGCCGGTTCCTTCTGCCAATATTAATGTCTGGTTATTAGACCAACGGTTTGTTGGACAAAATAAACGTGAAGTGACTGTAAAATGGGGTGCGTTTGGTGGCCATTCGGGAACATTTACTATTTATGCAAAACAGGCTAACAAAAATGATTGGGACGAGAAGTTTGATGGATCAAAAGGCCCATCTGCCACATTTAATATTAAAGCCAACCAGGATTATCAGATTAAAGTAAATGGCTGTATGGATAAATGGGGTATCTGTGTTGATTCAAATATTATTAATTTGCCGGGAGCTAAAGATGACATAGCTTATCAGGATTTTCACCCAAAAAATGATGTTTCATATGTATCTCCTACTCCAACTGCAGATAACAACAACGTAGACCAGTTGAATGAGCAAAGCTCCTCTCTGAGTAAAAAAGTAGAAAATTTGCAAAATCAGCTGGATCAGTCCAAGAAAACTCAGGGTGTTTTGGAACAAAGAATAAATGATTTAGTGAACTTTATTAAACGCCTTTTCCCATTTTTTAAGTAATCTGATATGCCGATAGAAATTGCAGAAGGCTTAGCTAAAATTGCCGGTGTGATGATTGACCGCTCATTAAGGGTTACGTCTCAAGATAGGTTGCTTGTTGTTTATCATCCTGGTGCGAAGCAGCTTGCTGATCTGGTTAGTAATTTAGCCGAAAGTAGAGGTATTCAAACTCGGATGCAGTGTGAGGATTCTCAAAAAGATGCTGAATTTTTAACTGGTTTAGGTGAGCATCCATCAGATGATGCTTTTGAAGAAATAACATCGACCAGAATTGAGAATGCAAAGTGGGCTGACAAATTTGCCATGATCAGGTGTATTGATGGTCCAAGCCCAATGGTAAATGTGGCTGCTGAAATTAGAGCATCTTTTGGACGTGCTTTAAGTAGCGTAACGGCTATCAGGGGGCAAAAAGAATGGGTGTTGACCTCTCTTCCCACAGAAATGGAAGCAAGGCTAGATGGGATACCTTACAAAAGATATATGGATTTATACCTTCGGGCTTGTGACAGGCCATGGGAAAAAATTGAAGAAGCCCAGGATATTCTCATTAATGAAACTTTAAACCCTGCAAAAAGTTTAGAACTTGCCGCCCAGGGAACTTTTTTAACAATGAGCATTGAGGATCAAAGATTTGCCAATTCTACTATTACCCGCAATATTCCTGGAAGTGAAGTCTTTGCCGGACCTACAAGGGGAACTTTGGAAGGTACATTGGTTATCCCCTACCCTTTAATGTTTAAAGATAGAGTTATACCAAATTTAACTTTAAAATTCAGACAGGGAAAAGTCATTGATATTTCTGCTGAGGGTAAAGAAAACTTAAGGTGGGTTAGGCAGGCTTTAGATACAGATGAGGGAGCCAGTGAGGTAGGAGAAGTAGCATTCGGCACAAATAGTAAACTCAATGGGCCTTTAGTTAATACCCTTTTTGTGGAAAAAGTGGGAGGCAGTTTTCATTTGGCCCTTGGTAGAGCGTATGAGTACACCTCATATGCAGGTAGGCAGGTTAAAGTTGATAATGGCGTAAGAAGCGCCAATCACATAGATATAACCTGTCTGATGCTGCCAAAATATGGCGGAGGGTTAGTTTCAGTTGATGGTAAGGCCATTTCTGAAGATGGTAGATTTCTTGATCAAAGACTGGCAATTTTAAACCCAAGATAAAATCTTCAAGATCTTCAATTTTTTCAGAAAGTGAAGTATAATCTGCAAGTACATTAAAATACAAAAGGTCAATCTGGTCAAGGCATATAACATGTGTTAAAGTATTAGTATGTCAAAATTGAAATATACTAAGGAGGTTTTGGAAGAAGCTGTTAAAAAGAATGTTTCTATATTAGGAACAATGCGGACATTGGGAGCATCCTTAACATCGGGTGCTTTAAGAACATACCTAATTGGAAGAATAAAGTATTACGGGATAGATACTTCTCATTTTCTAGGGCAAGCTTGGAATAAAGGGGTGAACCACATAGGTGGTCCTGCTAAAAAGACACCAGAACAAATATTGATAGTTCAGAAGGATAGGACTAGAGAAAGATCAAAGATACTAAAAAGAGCACTTTTAGAAATAGGTAGAGAATATAAGTGTAATAAGTGTCAACTGTCTGAATGGAAAAATATGCAAATCAGGCTAGAAGTGGAACATATTAATGGTAATCCTTTAGATAATAGAGCTGAAAATTTATGTTTCTTGTGTCCTAACTGTCATTCACAAACAGAAAATTATTGTAAATTGCCGCAGTAGTCAAGGTAGTCACGACGGGCGCCTGAAGAGCGTCTTATACTTGTGCAACTCAAGTCTGCGGCACTTTTTTGCGGGGGTAGTTCAGCAGTAGAATGCCTCGTTGCCAACGAGGAGGTCGCGGGCGCGCATCCCGTCCCCCGCTCCAGACGGGGCATGTCCCCAGAAAAGTCCTGATTTAGGGACTCCATTTCCAATCTGAGTGTAGATTATATTTATAATCAGACCCAGCTGGATCAAGGAAAGCACCACCTTCTTGGGTAATAACTACTCCCCGATCATACGTTCCTTTTTCATCTATCACTACCACATGTGGATTAAAACCTTTTATTTTAAGATGCCATGAATTTAAGGCTGATTCTACCAGAGGTCGTATATAAGGCTGTGCACTCACACCCACTCCTAAAACTGCATGCTCCCTCATAGCAAACGTTAAGAGCTCATTGATTCTTAAAGGTGGATTCATGTAAGGAGGTATTGGTAAATGAGCTAATAGAAATCTATCTGTTCCAGGAATTGGTTTCCTTTTCAATCCAAAGTATTCCCTATCTGTTTTTTGCATGTGTAATGCTATTCCTATACATTCAACTAAATTATGTGTGGTAAGGGCGTCACGGGGACCTAAGTTACCAACAGCAACATCAGTCGTATCTACATCTATTATTACACCGCCATTCCTTTTTCTTCTCGGAAAGTAATACTTTGTTCTGCTACCATTTTTGGGCAGTAATCCCTTCCCAAGGTCAATCTCATACATCTGAAGTTGGTAACCAGAGTTAAGCGGACTATCTTCTATATGTGTCCATCTTATGTGATGATTGTTTATTGCATTAACCGCTACTTGTTCCTTACCCATAAGTTACTTGTCGTATATTATAGTATAAATCAGCATCAACTTGTTAAAACGGGATGGTATTTTTAGGAGAAAGGGTTCGGAATAAGTAAAGCCTGCGACCTGCAGCTAAATTTGCATCTTGACAAAAATTAAGAAATATTGTTAAATATTCTTAATATGTCTACCATAACTATCTCGCTACCTAGTCAAATTACAAAAAGGGTTGATGACGAAGCAAAAAAAGAGGGTTTTGCTACCCGTTCTGAATTTATTAGAAGCTTACTGAGAAAATACTTTGCTCAAGAACTCGAGTTTGAAACCTTTGAAAAAATTTCTCTAAATGAAGTAAAAGTAGAATTAGCAAGAACTGGTAAATATAGCGAAAAATTTATTGAAAGTGTAGTTGGAGGATTAACGAAATCCTCACAATATGAAGATTAAAAGACTACGTTTGGATCTTCAGAAATACCTCATTAAACGAAGTCTCATCAAGAAATTTGATAAACAACTCAAACTTTTTAGAGATAATCCTAAACACCCTTCTTTAAATACAGAAAGATTAGAGCCTAAAAGTCTTAAGATTTACTCCTTTCGAATTGATAGAAAATATCGCGCCATCTTTATTATAATAGCTTCCGATGAAGTGGAAATAGTTGATATTAATGATCATTATCAATAGTTTGATAAGCCTCCATTAACTTGTTAAAATGGATGAGTATTTGATCAAGCATGGGCGCAAAACAATTTGCATCTCCCGCTCCATAAGTAAAGCTTGCGACTTCTGGTCTTAAAAAATCCGGCCTCAAAGACCGGATTTTTAAATAATACCAAACCTAGGGTTTTTATTTCTTTGCCATGGTCATAATATAGACCTTATAAACTCCTACCAAACCTATTAATCCATATGTTATTTTGGTAAGAACTGATCCTGAACCCAAGATAAGTTCTACCAGGTTAACGTTTAATACTCCTACCAAACCCCAGTTTATGGCAGCAACTGCCAATACCCAACCGACTAATTGTTTTTGATTCAAATGTATCACCCCCTTATATTTCCATCATAGACATGAACCAGGGGTAGTTGTCAAGTAGCCCAAACTGTAATTTTTAGGTATAATGGGGGGCAGAGAATTGCGGGATCGTCTAATGGTAGGACGGCGCCCTTTGGAGGCGTCTATCATGGTCCGAATCCATGTCCCGCAGCTAGCAAAATTTAGGCTTGTTTTGAACCGCATTATCATAGAGGCAGTATTCTTTGTTTATATATCTCCTGGGATATTTTTTGGATAATAAAATTAATTCCCAATAAGGAAGGATGGATATAGTCACCCGGGTTAAGATAACTAATATTTCCGGTGCCATTTTCTATTGAATCATCAAATGCGTTAATTAAAGGTATCTTGTGGTCTTTGGCATATTTAATATGGTTTTTAATATATTGCACACGCTCCTCACTCCATTTGATCCGTGTATTTTGATTTAAGTTGACAACACCAGTGCCATAAAAAAATTTATTAGGGGAAATAGTTGCCATAAAGGCAAGATAAGACCTGGGGTGTTTTCTTGCTATATAGCTAGCTATTTTATCCAATTCCTGGGTTTGCTTTTTAAGTCCTTCTTCAATGGAAAATTGTGATAATGGATTATTACCAAAAGATTCTAGGATTATCAGGTCGTATTGTTCGCCTAAAATAGCAGGATAAACACTTCCCTGGTAGCTAACATTATTTGTTAATCTATTCATAACTGATAAAATATTAGTTGAGCCAAAGCCATAGTTATAAATAACAAAATCCTTATCCGGATAATAAATTTTAAGTTGATTTTTTAGCTCATTTTGTCCTCCCTTAAGATAATCTGTCATTGAATCTCCAATTAAAGCAATCGTGAATGCCTTAGCTGGTTTAACTGGTAATTGAGATCTAGATAAATAAGCGGTAGTAGCCTTAAGTAAATAAATTGGGTAAGATAAAAAACTTTCTACTCTATCAGTTTTAATTAGGAGAAAGAGATCAAATAGATAGACAGTTATACAAATAGTTATGAAGAATCTTTTTAACTTTCTGCTGAAAATTTTTATCATTTAATTATTGTAACTTAAGTCTTTAGTAATATTTAAGTTATAATATTACTATGAAAAAGCTGCTGTTTTATCTTTTGATTCTGGTAATTCCAGCTGCTGTTTATCTTAACCCCCAGGCTAGAGACTTCCTTGCATATAAATTATCTTTTTCCCTTTGTGACAAACCAATTGCTTATAAAGTAGACACTGTTGATTCTAAGTTTAACCTTTCCAGGGATGAATTTATATCAGATGTGGATCAGGCAACCAAAATATGGGAAAACCCATCAGGTAAAGATTTATTTGTTTATGATCCTAAAGCAGAGCTGTCTATTAATTTAATTTTTGATGAAAGACAGTCCTTAACAAACCAGATCAATCAACTGGAAACTCAGGTCCAAACTAATAAGCAAAATTTAACTCCACAAATTAATGAATATAAAACCCTTCAGGCAAGTTTTGAAAACAAGCTCCAAAGTTTCAAAAAAGAGGTTGCTGAGTGGAACAGTAAAGGAGGGGCTCCGCCGGAAATTTATGACAAACTAATCCAGCAGCAGAAAGATTTACAAGCTGAAGCCCAAAAATTAAATGGAATGGCAAAAAACCTTAATATTTCTACCCAAAATTACAATTCAGGGGTAAATGAGCTAAACCAGACAATCAAAGAGTTTAATACTGATTTAAGCCAAAGGCCTGAGGAGGGAATATTTAAAGGGCCTGAGGGGAGGATTGAGGTTTATTTTAATATTTCCAAACCAGAGCTTTTGCATACCCTGGCCCATGAACTGGGGCACTCTTTGGGTTTGGATCATATCAAGAGTCCAAAAGCCATAATGTATTATAAAACAAATCAGATTATACAAGCATCAGGTGATGATATAGCAGCACTTGAGTATCTTTGCAGAAGACATTCTATTTTAGAAATTCTCCAGAACTATATAAATCAGCTACAACTGAAGAAAGTTGTGAGTAATTAAAATATTTAGAAAGTTCATTTTGCCAATTTGGATTTTTGATATTTATATCAGGTTCAACCCCCCGCCCTTCAATAGGCAAATTGTCATCCCGCAAGGTTATTGAATGAACCAAAAAAATGGAATATTTTTCTGATTTTGAGATCTGGTTATCAAGCGGGAAAACTTTCTCAACTGTCCCCCATCCTTTGGTAGGAACTCCGATCACTACTCCTGTATGGAATTTTTTAAAAGAAGCAGCCATAATTTCTGCTGAAGACTGGGTATTATTATCAACTAAAATTACAACTTGTTTGTATTTGGAAATAGAAGAAAGTTTCTCTGTGGGGGTTTTGAATGGTAAATATTCACCTTTGTGGTAGAAATCAAAAGCATACTGCCCCTTGCCTATAAAACTCCCCAAAAAGTATGGGGTGGCATCTATTGCTCCGCCAATATTGCCTCTTAAATCAAAAATTAATCCTGTAAGGGTAGTATCAGTTTGATAAGTATTAAAAGCTTTTATAAATTCATCATATGAGCTGGGTGAGAACTTTTTAAACTGGATATACAAGGTAGACCCTATAATCTTAGTAAAAACAGTGGGTTCAACCTGGGCAGTGTCATATCTTAATTTGGTATCAGGCTTGGTTAAAACATCTTTTGAATAGGTAATTTGTTTTAGTTTTTCCAAAGAGGCAGGTGTATTTTCTTTTTTTAAATCCTCAGATTTTTTTTGATAGGCAGCTTGAACTGCCTGTGAGGAAGCTCCTTTGGTCAACCCAAGATCCTTATATAAATCCTTTTCAGGATTAACATTATTAACTGTGTTTTTAAGCTGCTCCTCATTTTTTTGGGTATAAAGGCCAGATCTTCCTACCGGGGGTAGTAAAGCTAGAACCTGAGAAACTAATTTAGCAACTTGATTCAAATCAAGATTTTTTATTAACTGATCTTTGCTCTCAATTTTTTGAGCTAAAGGGTTTCCTAGCGCAGATGATGCATTTTTAAACATCTCAATCAACTGGGCATCGGAAATATTATCCCAGTAATTTTCCTTGATTTTGTCATAAATCTCACCTATGAAGGCTTTATCAGTATTTTTTTCTAAATTTAGGGTGTTGGTAGGAGTATTTTTATTGATATATTTTGAACCAACCCCTAGTCCCAAAGAGAAAATTATAAAGAAAATTAATAGTCTAGCTACAAGCCTTTGCATGGAATTTAGTATACTATATAAAGTATGGATTTTTTATCAATTGTTTTAATAATTTTAGGGCTAATTCTTTTTGAAACAGTTTCTTCCATAGATAATGCCATTATAAATGCAGAGGTTTTATCCAACATGGGGCAAAAAGCCAAGAGGTGGTTTTTAACCTGGGGGCTTTTGTTTGCTGTTTTTGTAGTTAGAGGATTAATTCCCTGGCTGATAATTTGGGTTCTGACCCCTTCACTTGGTCCAATAGGTGCCTTAACAGCTACATTTTCTCCTGAGCCTAAAATACATAAGGCTATAGAATCAGCAGCACCTATGTTACTTATTGCGGGAGGTACTTTTTTACTTTTTTTGTTTTTTTACTGGCTGTTTTTGGAAGAGAAAAGTTATGGCTTAAAAGGTGAGAGATTTTTCCATTCCCAGGGGGTTTGGTTTTTTGCGGTTGTTTCCATTTTGCTTTCCATTATTGTCTGGTTTTCGCTAAATACGGATCCTTTTATGGCTTTTGGGGCAGTTTTGGGTTCAACATTGTTTTTTATTACTCACGGGTTTAGGGAAAATGCGGAAAAAGAAGAACAAATACTTGCAAGAGGAGGAAGTAACCTTTCCGATATCAGTAAAGTTTTTTATTTAATGGTAATTGATGCCACATTTTCTTTGGATGGGGTTTTAGGGGCTTTTGCTTTTACTCTGTCTGTACCTTTAATACTTTTGGGAAATGGGCTGGGGGCTGTGGTGGTTCGTCAGTTAACTGTTTCTAATATAGACAGGATTAAAAAATATGGACTTTTAAAAAACGGAGCCATGTATTCTATTTTGGTTTTAGGAGTGGTGATGATACTTAACAGTTTTGGCTTTAATATCCCCTCCTGGTTCTCTCCAGTAGCAACAGCAGTAATTGTAGGCTATTTCTTTTTTAAATCCAGGGAAGCTTTAGGCTAGCTAATTTGCAACTTTCATGCCGATCTGTTAGCATTCTGTGCTGCTATGGTCGAAGATCCCCAATTTAATATTAGGAGCGAGGCAGAACTGAAGATGTATTTAGAGCAGTTGAGGAATAGAACTCTTGAAGCTAGAATAGATTCACAAGACGATAGAAATTTTGTTTTCCATGTTTTTACATTTCAAGACCCTGCAAACCACCCAGCTCGCATGGTTGCGCATCTAAGAGCAAGTCTTTTGGCAAGAGAAGTAAGGGGGGGGATATTTGAAGCAAGTGATAGGAATGCTTTTATAGTAGATATTGGGACTATGACAGATTCTCAATACGAACATTATCAGTTTCAACAAGCAGAGAGAGAAAAAAAGTTAGCACTTGTAGAAACTAGCTTAGAGGATGAGGATTTAAGAAAATTGAAATCACAAGCTGGCAGTGCTATCCAAAGCTTCCCGTTTACCTTCAATTTACTCCGTGATCTTCAACCCGAAGATGCGGTGAAATCAGCTGATGAAATGTTGCGAGAGCTTACAGATGTTGCCGCCCAAGCTGGTTTTGAAGAAATTGGGCCAATAGTTAATAAGACAGTTGAGATTAACCCGTTGAAACCACCACATTTTATAACTGATGTCATACTCGCCAAATTAAATGAAGTTATTAGAAAAAGTATAAGTCGTAGCGAAGAGCCACCAATGTAAGATTTTTACCAGAAGAATTTATTAGATTTGGGGTTACCTATTATGGCATTGGCTATTGGATCCTCAGGAAAGATTTGCAGGGTTTTTTGAATAAATTGCTTTCCGCCTTCAATATTTTGTGTTCCAAGCAGGAAAAGTCCCAACCTAAGATAGGATACATGATTACTAAATTTGTAAAAGTTGGGATTAAGTTTAGATAAATTAAGGGCTTCTACGTTCGCAAGATCAGACCTTGCAAGGCTGGTGAGTACTATCATAAAATCATCAATATAAACTATTTTCCAATCAGGATCTTTTACCACCTGCTCTAAAAAAGCCTTTCCCCAGGGAGTTTGATCTGTGTGAGAAAAGATAATAGTCTGAAAGTTATATTGTT
>Ga0209515_10006942_pt1 | contig 13848 bp, 14 predicted proteins | sample Subgroupgradi54m_FD_187454 | JGI IMG/M metagenome (GOLD analysis project Ga0209515, IMG submission 187454) | Subsurface groundwater microbial communities from S. Glens Falls, New York, USA - GMW60B uncontaminated upgradient, 5.4 m (SPAdes)... ...
CGCATCGCCGCGTTCTACGGCGCGTCGCCCAGGTTCATCGCCACCTCGGCAACCATCGCCAACCCGGGCGAGCTGGGCGCCGAGGTGCTGGCGCAGGCGCCCGAGCGCGTCAAGGTGGTCAGCGACTCGGGTGCGCCGGCCGGGCCACGCACGTTCGTCATCTACAACCCGCCGGTCATCGACTCGGCCATCGGGCTGCGCGCCAGCTACCTCAAGGCGGCCAAGCGGCTGACCCGCGACCTCATCGACGCGGGCGTGAGCACGCTGGTGTTCACCCGCTCGCGCCGCGCGGTCGAGATCCTGGTGCGCTACCTGCGCGACGATCTCGACGAGGACGGGCCCGCCGACATCGACGCCGAGGAGGCGGTGCGCGGCTACCGCGGCGGCTACCTGCCCGATCGTCGGCGCGAGGTCGAGGCGCAGCTGCGCGCGGGCGAGACCCGCTGCGTGGTCGCGACCTCGGCGCTCGAGCTGGGCATCGACGTGGGCGGCCTCGACGCGGTGGTCATCGCCGGCTGGCCTGGCTCGCGCGCGGCCGCCTGGCAACGCGCCGGGCGCGCGGGGCGGCGTGGTCTGCCCTCGCTGGTGGTGATGGTCGCGTGCTCCGAGCCGCTCGATCAGTACGTCGCCGCCGATCCCGAGTACCTGTTCGGCGAGCCGCCCGAGCACGGGCGCGTCGATCCCGACAACCTGGCCGTGCTGGTGCCGCACGCCAAGTGTGCCGCGTTCGAGCTGCCCTTCGCGCCCGACGAATCGTTCGGGCGCCTGTCGCCGGCCGAGACCACCGAGGTGCTGCGCGTGCTGGCGCGGCGCGGCCTGCTGCACGAGGACAAGCGCGAGGGCGGGGGCGGCTTCCACTGGATCGCCGACGCGTACCCGGCGCAAGGTGTGCCGCTGCGCGGCTTCTCCGACGAGAACTTCGCCGTGGTCGACCACAAGAGCGGGCAGGTGCTGGCCGAGGTCGACTACGACGACGCCGCGGCGCAGCTGCACGTGAATGCGATCTATCCGCTCGAGGGCCGCCTCTTCCAGGTCGACCGGCTCGACTGGGACGCGCACAAGGCCTTCGTGCGCGCCGTCGACGTCGACTACACGACCGAGGCCATGACCTACCGGCGCGTCAGCGTGCTGGAGACGCACGACGAGGCCGCCGGCGGCGTGGCCGGCGCGGGCGAGCTGCACGTGGTCGAGAAGGTGGTCGGGTTCAAGAAGATCCGCCTGCACACGCACGAGAACGTCGGCTACGGCGAGGTCAGCTTGCCCGATCGCGAGAAGCACACGCGCGGCCTGTGGTTCGACTTCGTCCAGCCGCCCAAACATGGAGACGAGGCGGCCGAGGAGCTGGCGGCGGCGTGGATCGACGGTGTGGGCCGCGCCGCCTACGCGCTGCACGGCGTGGCCGCGCTCATCGTCATGAGCGAGGCGCGCGATCTCGGGCACGCGGTCGGCGAGGCGGAGGTGGCGCGCCACGGCGGCGCGGCGCTGCCGCGGGTGTACGTGTTCGACGTGGTCACCGGCGGCGCGGGGCTGTCGGAGCGGCTGTACGAGCGACGCGTCGACCTGGTCGAGCGGGCGGCGCTGCTGGTGCGTTCGTGCCGCTGCGAGCGAGGATGTCCTGCCTGCGTGGGTGCGCCGGCGCAGCACGTGGCCGCGCCGGGCGCGGCGCCGCGGGCGCTCGTGCCCAAGGATCCACGCGTCGAGGCCACGGCCGCCGCGCATGCCAAGGCCGCGGCGGTGGTGCTGCTGACGACCCTGGCGCGGAGGCTGGCCTCGTGAGCGCGTCGTTCCTGAGCCGGCTGGCGCGCGCGGGCTACGGCGGCGGGGCGGACGAGGCGTCGGCGGTGGCGGCCATGGGGTCGCTGCCCGGGCCGTCGCCGTCGCCCTCGCCGCGTACGGCGCTGCTCGAGGAGCTGCGTGGTCGCATCGAGCGCATCGAGGCGCGTGCGCCCGCCGCGGCGCCGCGTCTTCCGCCCATGCCGCTCGTGGCGGGCGGGCGCGCGGCGCCCATGGCGCTCGAACGACTGGAAGGCGCAGTGCGCGAGCGCGACGGTGTGGTGGTCGTGCGCCACCGCGTGGCGCCCAGCGAGCGCGTGGGTCGGTTCGCGCCCGCCGACGCGATGGTGGCGCATCCCGACCTCGCGGCGCCCCTGGCCGGGCTGCCCACGCCCGCGCCGCGCGAGCTCCTGCACGGGCTACGCGTGCTCGACATCGAGACCACCGGGCTCGCCGGCGGCACCGGCACGCTCGCCTTCCTGGTCGGCGTGGCCCAGTTCGAGGCCGACGGCACCCTGCTGGTGGAGCAGCTGGTGCTGGGCGCTCCTGCCGAGGAGGAGCGGCTGCTGGCGCGCCTGGGCGACACGCTCGAGGGCGCGACGCTGCTGGTGACCTTCAACGGCCGCTCCTTCGACGCGCCGTTGCTACGCACACGCTGCGTGCTGAGGCGGCGTGCGCCCGGGCCACTGGCGACCGCGCCGCACCTGGATCTCCTCGGCATCTCGCGGCGTCTGTGGCGCGGGCGTGGCTGCGATTGTCGCCTGCAGACGCTCGAGCGCGCCGTGCTGGGCAGCCGGCGTATCGACGACTTCCCCGGCTCGCTGGCGCCCGCCGCGTACACCGAGTTCCTGCGTGGCGGCGACGCTTCGGTGCTCGCGCCCATCATCGAGCACAACCGTCTCGACCTGGTCGGCACGGCGGCGCTCCTGGCCGCCGCCCTGCGCACGCTCGAAGATCCACTCAACTGGGCCGAGGATCCGGGCGAGCTGCTCGCGGTGGGCGAGCACCGCCTGTCCCTGGGCGAGGTCGACGCCGCGCTGCCGCTGCTCGAGCGCGCGCTCGAGTTCTCCAGCGCCGACGAGACACGCCGGCGCGCCATGACCCAGCTGGCCCGCGTCTACCGCCGCGCCGGTCGCGTCGACGCCGCGCGCGCCATCTGGGATCGCTACCGGCGCGAGTTCCCGCGCGAGAACCTCGGCTACGAGGAGCTGGCCAAGCTGCTCGAGCACCGCACGCGCGACCCCCACGCCGCGCTCGCCATCGCCGCCTCCGCGCCCCACGTCGCCGCCGACTCGCTGTCCCGCCGCATCGCCCGCCTCGAGCGCAAGACCCGCCAGTCACTCCTCTGAGCCGCCGAGCTCAGCTCGCGGCTGCCGGGCGGCTCAGAGCCAGCCATCGGCGCGGTAGGCCGTCCACGCCTTCGCCAGCGAAGCGACCAGCGAGACGTGCGGCGTCCAGCCGTGCGCCTTCTGCAGCGCCTCGCTCGAGCACATGAACGCCGGCGCGACCATCTGATCGTATTGCTTCGCGTCGAGCTGGTTGGTGAAGCCGAACACCTTGGCGAGCCCCGAGCCCATGACCGAGGCCCCGCGCAGCAGCGGGCGCGGCACCCGCGCGATGCGCACGCGGCGCCCGATCGCCTCGGACATCGCGCGCCACAGGAGCTCGGTGTCCATCTGCTCGCGCGCGGCGAGGAAGTAGGTGCGGTGCGCGTCGCTGCTGTCCTGCATCATCGCGGCGATGCCCGAGACCGCGTCGTCCACGTCGATGAAGCTCAGCCCCTGCGGCTCTCCGGCGACGCGAAAGCCGACCCCGCGCTTGGCCATCTTGAAGAAGGTCAGCGTCGCCCGGTCGCGCGGGCCGAACACCAGCGAAGGCCGGAACGAGGTCGTGGGGAAGGGAGCCTCGGCAGCGAGAAACTGCTCCGCCTTCAGCTTGGCGCGGCCGTACGGGTCGATCGGCTCGGCCGGATCACGCTCCGTCATGAGCACGCGTGTGGCGTTCGGACCGACGGCGGCGAGCGACGACGCGAACAGCAGCCGCCGCGGTCGCCAGGTCTGACGTGCGAGCGCCTTGACCAGGCTCTTCACCGCTTCGAAGTTCACCACGTCGTACTGCTCGGCGGTTACCCCGGCCACCACGCCGGCGAGGTGAATCACCACCTCGCAGGCAGGCAGGACCAGGTCTTCCTGTTCGAACAGGGACAGATCGCCGGCGAGCGTCTCCACGCCGCTCGCGGGCAGCTCCGCCGCCGCCTTCTCGGGATCGCGCACCAGCGCCACGATCTCGTGGCCGCGCGCGACGAGCTCCCGGCACAGGTGGGCGCCGATGAACCCGGTGGCCCCGGTGATGAATACGCGCATGACGTGTCTCCTCGCGTCGCCTAGTGTGAGGCGCTGAAGCGCTGTTCGAGCTGCCGGGCCAGCTTGTCGAAGCCGCGCTTGTTGATGGGCCCGAGCGGCAACTTGATGAGCCGGGCGAGGCCGGGGATGCGCGAGGAGAACTCCATGTGGAAGGTGAACCGCGTCCCCGTCCCATCCGGCTCGGTGCGGTAGCTGCCGTGATGGTGGTCGAACGGCGTGCCCTTCACGGTCGTGTATTCCATCAGCCGATCCGGCTCGAAGACGAGGATCTCTTCCTCGTAGGGCGGGCCGAACCAGGGTTGAATGCGTCGGATCGATCCGACGCCGTAGCGATGTCCGTGACCGTCGCGCACGTGGGTCACCTTCACCTTGAAGGGCGCGATTCGCTCGATGTACGAGGGATCGGCGAGCTCGGCGAAGACGGTCTGCGGGGGGCAGGAGAGCCGGTATTCGAGGTCGAACGATTCCATGGGCTGATCGCGACATACCACGGGGCTCGGCGAGGACGGCCTCACCGTGCCTGTCTCATGGCCGGCAGGCCTCCCATGGGAATGCGGCCGATCCCCGTCGCCAAAAGTGACTAGACGCCGTAGATCTGGCGCAGGTGGGACGGACAGTAGGCGGTCGGGTCGCCGCTCTGGCGCCGTTCTTCGGCGCACTCCCGACACTCCCGGGCCTTCTCCTCGGCTTCTTCGAGGCGAAGGCGGGCCTTCGCCTCCTCGATCGCGATTCCTGGCTCTTTCTCACGTGGCATCGCGTACGAACCGGGGCCGAAAGTTAAACTGTCAACACCGTCCCCTGGCGGCTCCTAGCGGCTCTTGGCGCGCGCGCGGTCGATGGCCTCGTCGATCATCTTCTGGTGCTGGCCAGGGTCGGCCCAGCGGGTGCGGCCGGCCTCGGGCAGCGCGTCGATGGGATCGAAGTAGGTGAAGTAGCGGCCTGGCTTGACCGAGGGAGCCATGTAGACCGACACGCCGGTGGTGCGGTCGTAGTACTCGTACGAGTGCACGTCGCGCTTGCCGCCGCCGCCGGGCGCGTCGCAGACGAAGGTCGGCGTGTTGAAGCCGGCGGTCGAGCCGCGCACGTGCTTCTCCAGATCCAGACCGGTCTGCAGGGTGGTGCGCAGGTCCTCGACGCCCTTCACCAGGTCGTGCATGTACACGTAGTACGGGTGCACGTTGACGTGGCCGAGACGCTTGACCAGGAGCTTCATGGTGTCGACGTCGTCGTTCACGCCGCGCTGCAGGACGCTCTGGTTGCGCACCACGATGCCGCGCTCCATGAGCAGGTTCATGGCCGCCTCGGTGATGCCGGTGATCTCGTTGGGATGGTTGAAGTGGGTGTGGAGCACGACTTCCTTGTGCTCCTTGCGGCCGCGCTCCACCACCTGGGTGAGCGCGTCGACCCAGGGCGCGTCGCTCAGGATCTTCTGCGGCATCACCGCCGGTCCCTTGGTCGCGAAGCGCATGCGCTTCACGTTGGGGATATCGATGAGCGCGTTGCCGATCTGCGCGATCTGCGTCGAGCGCAGGTTGTAGGCGTCGCCGCCCGAGATGACGATGTCCTCGAGCTCGGGCCGGCTGCGGATGTAGTCGAAGGCGCGCTGCCAGCGGCCCTCGTTGACGTTCAGCTGGACCTTCTCGACCTCCTCGGTGTCCACGCCCACGGCGTAGCTGCGCGTGCAGAAGCGGCAGTACACCGGGCAGGTGTCGAGGGGCAGGAACAGCGCCTTGTCGACGTAGCGGTGGGTCAGCCCGGGCACGGGCGCGTCGGCCTGCTCGCCCAGCGAATCGAGACCCAGCTTGGGATGGTCGGGCAGGAGCCGCGACGCCAGGGGCACGAACTGCCGGCGCAGCGGATCGCGGTACGGCTCGGTCCAGTCGATGAGCGAGAGCAGGTACGGCGACACGCGCACGCTCATGGGCGCGCGCTTGAAGCCCTCCTCGGCGTCCTTGATGAACTCGTCCTGGACCAGACCCTGCAGCGCCGCCAGCAGCTTGGGCACGTTGGTGATGGTCTTCTGCGACTGCCACTTGTGGTCGAGGAAGGTCTTCTCGTCCACATCAGCGTAGGCGGGGATCTTCTGCCAGAACTCGCCCCGGCGCAGCTGCTTGTGCGTGAGCGTGCGCTCGTCGACGGGCGGCTTGAGCGGCATCATCGGCAGCGTCAGCGAGGCGGCAGCGCTGCCGTTGGCATTCACGCCCGTGGCAGCTTTCGGTTCGGTCTGGCTCATGAGGTCCACCTTCGGAGTTCGGGGCCGAAGTCCAAGTACTATGGTACCAGTCAGACTGACACAAGTGCCAAGCCGGCGGACCGTCCCGGGCCAAGGTTGTGCCAAGACGTACCAGCCGTTTGCGCCGCCCGGACGCCGCCACTGCCGCAAATGATGCACCTCGTCATTGCCATGTTCCTCATCGCTGCGGGTGCTTCGCTCGTGGCGTGCCTGGCGGTGGTGCTGGTGCTGCGTCTGCGCAACGAGCGGCAGGCGCGCCGTGCGCGTGCGGCGCGCGCCGCGCTGGCCACACCCGCGCGTCTCGACGCCGTGCTCGGACCGCTGACCGGGCGGAGCTTCGAGCTGAGGCTGCCCGCGACCACGGTCGGGTCGGTGGGCGGCAACCACATCGTCGTGCCTGACAGCGCGGTCTCGCGCCTGCACAGCCTCATCCGGCGCACGCCCGCCGGGCTGGAGCTGTCGGATCTGGGCGCCACCAACGGCGTATGGGTGAACGGCGAGCGCCTGCGCGACGCCCTCCTGCTCGTGCCCGGCGACCGGCTACGGGTGGGCGAATCGGAGTTCGTGTTCGCCATCGGCCGCCCGCCCGCCGACGAGAATTTGGGATCCTCGTCACCGTAGGTTAAACTCCCACCGAATGTCCCGTCTGTTGTTCCGCGACGCGCAAGGGCGCGATGGCGGTATCGAGCTCAGAGACCAGCCCGTGTACATCGGGCGTGGGGTGGACTGCGCGATTCGTACTGACGACGCGATGGTCTCGCGCAAGCACTCCCTGGTGGTCTACCAGGATGGTCGCTACTGGATCGAGGACCTGGACAGCTCGAACGGTACCCACGTCAACGACGTGCGGGTGAAGCGCCAGGCGCTCGCGCACAACGACGTGGTGCGCTGCGGCAGCCTGTGGCTACGCTTCGTCGAGGACGCGCCGCGCGTGGGCGCGCCGTCCACGTCGGCATTCCGCGCCCAGCAGCCGACCGCGACGCCCGGACAGATGGCCGACGCCATCGGCGGCGGCGGCATGGGCGGTGGTGGTGGTGGAGGTGGAGGCATGGTGGGCGGCGGCATGGGTGGTAGCGGTGGTATGGGTGGCAACGGCGCGCCCATGGGCGGCGGAGAGGACCCCGCCACACTGCGCCAGCACGTCGCCGAGATGCAGGTCGCGCGCGACCAGGCAATGGCGCAGGCGCGCTACATGCGCGACGAGGTGGTGCGCCGGGTCAAGTCCATGGCCGGCGAGCTGGACCGGATGCGCGGCGAGCTCGAGGATCTGCTGCGCAAGCTGGGCAGCTAGCCTGGCTACGGCGCCACGGCGCGCAGCAAGATCACCGACACGTTGTCCGCGCCGCCCGCCGCATTCGCCGCGGCGATGAGCTTCGTGCCCGCGAGCGGCAGGTCGCCCACATCGGCGAGCACGATCTGCCGGATGACCTCATCCGGGACCATGTCGGTCAGGCCGTCGCAACAGAGCAGGAAGACGTCGCCCGGGGTCATGCCGACGATCTGGTGGTCGACCTCGACGTACTCGTGCAGACCGACCGCGCGCACGATGATGTTCGAGTGCGCCGGGCCCAGCTTGCCGGCCAGGTCGGGGTTGTCGGCGTACAGGTTGATGAGCGAGTGGTCGCGCGTGATCTGCGCCAGCACCTCGCCACGCAGCATGTAGCAGCGCGAGTCGCCCACGTGACAGAGGTGCAGTGCGCTGTCCTGCTGGCGCACCGCGACCACGGTCGTGCCCATGCCACGGCAGTCGGGGTCGCTCTGGCCGCGCGCGAACACCTGCGCGTTGGCGTACAGGATGGCGTTGACCAGGGGCTCCTCGCCGGGCGGCGTGGGCGGCAGGCCGGTATGCGCGACCTCGGAGATGGCCGCGACCGCGGTCTGCGAGGCCACCGCACCCGATGCGTGGCCACCCATGCCATCGCAGATCACATACAGCCCGTACTGCGGGTCGAGCAGGATGGCATCCTCGTTGTGCGTCCGCTGGGCGCCCACATCGGTGAAGCCCGCGCTCACGAGGCGAAGAGTCATCGAGGCTTTCGACCGTATCACCCGATCCGCGTGCTGTACAGAAGCTCGCCTCGGCGGAGCCGGCGCGCCGGCTGCGATTACTACTGGCAGATGCCGGTCGCGGTGTGCCCGGGCATGGCCTGGCAGGTGCCATTCGTGCACGCGCCCGCGCCCGCGCCGCGGTCGCACAGCTTGTGGCACTTGTGGTCGGTGGTCAGGCAGGTGAGCCCCTTTCGGCAGTCGTTGGCCAGGCTGCAGGTGTCCAGCTCGGCGCCGGCGGCGGCCTGGGCGCACACGCCTTTCTCCATGGTGGTCACGATCGCCGAGGGATAGCAGCCCTGGTCGGCGAGCTCGCAATCCTGGCCCAGGAGCGAGCACACCTGGCCGCACACGTGCGCGTCGGCCACGCCGCTGACCGGGATGTAGCAAGCCTGCTCGGCGGGCGTGGTCGGACAGGCATGGGTGGCGTCGCAGTACTGCATGCAGCGTTGTGCGGTGCCGCCACCGAAGACGGCGCACAGGCTCACCGCCTGGCAGTCGACCTCGCTCACGCAGGTCGCGCCGGGCGCCAGGGTGCCGGCACGGAAGCAGTCCCGCTCGTGGGTCGTGACGTCGACGCTGCACTTCTTCCCCTCGGCCACGGCGCAGCCACACGACAGGAAGAAGTCGCACGCGCTCGGCTCCGGTTCGGGGTTGGGACACTCGACGCGGGCGTCGGGCAGGGGCGCGGCGTCGGCCTGCGGCGCGACGTCAGCGCCACCACAGGCGGCCAGCGCCAGAGCGCCCGCCGCGATCAGCATGGGCAACAACGAGGAAATTCGGGACTGCATGACTAGTCTCCCTAATGACCGGCAACGATCGGCTAGGACAGGCCAAGCACAACTATACAACACACTGGGACGGCCACCCGGGCTGGGCATTCATTGCGCTCGTGATACATCTCACCCGGATGAGACTTCTGGCCGCGCTCGCCCTCGTGCTCGCCTGCGTCGCGATCGGCTGCAATTCCGGGGCGATGACCTCGAAGGACGGCGCCGTGCTCTTCGACAAGACGTGCGCGCAGTGCCACGGGCGCGACGGCAAGGCCGACCCGATCTGGAAGGCGCGCCTGAGCGTGCCCGACCTGTCGGATCCCGCGCTGCAGGGCAAGCTGTCCGACGACCAGATGATGAAGATCATCCAGGACGGCTCGGAGAACCGGCGCATGCCACCCTGGCGCGGCGCCTTCAACGAGGAGCAGGTGCGCGCCCTGGTGGCGCACGTGCGCACGCTCAGGAAGTGACCAGCGCCGCCAGCGCGGCGTCGATCTCCTCGCGCACCGTGGCGTCGGTCTCCTCGCCGCAGGCGGCGCGCGCGCGCAGGCCCGCGCCGTCGCCCAGGCGACCGAGCGCCCAGGCGGCGTGCGCTCGCACCAGCGGGTGCCGGTCGGCCAGCGCCGTGCGCAGCGCCGGCACCGCGGCCACGTCGCCGGCGTTGCCGAGGGCGACGCAGACGTTGCGCAGCAGCTGCTCGCGGTGCACGCGCCGGAGCGCGCTGCGCTTGACGAACTGGCGGAACTGGTTGGCGCCCAGGGCCAGCATGGGGATGAGCTCGGGCGCGCCGCGCTCGACGCTGAGCGGGGCCAGCTCGGGCGCGGGCGGCATGGCCGGGTCGCCCGCGCCGGCGTTGAACGGGCAGACTTCCTGGCAGATGTCGCAGCCGAACACGTGCGTGCCCACGAGCGGACGCAGCTCGCGCGGCATGGGGCCCTCCAGCTCGATGGTGAGGTACGAGATGCAGCGGCGCGCATCGAGCACGTAGGCATCGACGAACGCGCCGGTCGGGCACGCGTCCAGGCAGGCGCGGCACTGGCCGCAGCGCTTGCGCGGCACGGCCGGCGCGGCACCGTCGGGCAGGCGCGCCTCGGCCGCGAGCAAGAGCTCGCCCAGGAGCACGTACGAGCCCAGGCCGGGCGCGATCAGCATGGTGTTCTTGGCGACGAAACCCAGGCCGGCGCGCTCGGCCTCGTCGCGCTCGTAGAGCGGCAAGGTGTCGACGCACGGCCGCGAGGCGATGGGCTCGCCGGCGAAGTCGACGATGCTGGTGGCCAGCCGGGCCAGCTTGGACTTCAGCACCGTGTGGTAGTCGGCGCCGCGCGCGTAGCGCGCGATGCGTCCGCGCGGGCCGGTGCGCAGGGGCACGGGCGCGTCGCGGTGCGCGTACGACAGCGCCAGCGCCACGATGGTGCGCGCGCCCGCGAGCAGGCTGCGCGCGTCGCGCCGGGCCCGCTCGTGCTCGTCCGAGGCCAGGTAGGCCATGTCGCCGTGGCGACCGGCGGCCAGCCAGTCGCGGTAGAGCGCATGCCGCGCCGCCGGCGCGATGGGCGACAGGCCGACCCGCTGGAATCCCAGCGCGCGCGCCTCGGCGACGATGTGCGCGCCGAGCTGTTCGGGCGAGACGGCCATGCTGCTTTCGGCATCTGGTAGCATGCGCGCGTTCGAATGCACAGCAGAGGAAGAAGAAGTGGCGCCGCGTGGCTCGCGCTCGCGGCAATCGTCGTCGTCATCCTGGCCCGGGCCCCGCGCGCGGCGTCCGCCGCGCCGGTGGCGCGCGGCTGCGACGTCGTCGACGAGGGCGGCAAGTGGCTGGCACGTTTCCCCGCCCCGGTGACGCTGGGCGCGCCCGGCGAGGGCGGCGTGCTGGCCGTGCGGCTGTGGGACCTCGAGCTGCCCTGGACGCCGGGCACGCCGGTGCCGGCGCGCGGGCCCATCTTCCCCGCCGCCTGCGGCGCGCCGCCCGACGACAGCTGGCAGGGCACGCTGGTGCACGCGGCGCGCGCGGCCGACGACGGCGAGCAGGACGCCGCGGCGCTCGCCTGGGAGGCCGGGCTGGCCGGGCTGCACGCCTCGGGCGTGCGCGGCGACCGCGTCTTCGCCCTGCCGTCGCCCGAGCTGGTGCCCGCCGGCGCGGTGCGCCGCGCGCTCGCCGCCGCCGACCCTGATCGCCTCGACGCCGCGCTCGCCCGCCTGGCCACGACCTTCCCGTTCCTGCGCGAAGGCGCCGACGCCTACGCCACGCTCGCCGCGTGGCTGCGCGCGCACGGCCGGGCGGACCTGGCCCACGCCTGGGACGCGCGTGCGGCCGCGTCGGCCAACGGCTTCATCAACGACGACCGGCGCGCCGCCGCCGCGGTCGAGCGCCTGGTGCCCTTCGCCCTGGGCGCCTACCTGGCGCTGCCGCTCTTCGGCCTGGTGCTGGGCCTGGGCCTGGGCGCGCGCGCGCGCCGCCAGCCCGGGCCGCCCGGGCCGCTGGTGCTGCCGCTCATCGGCCTGGGCACGCTGCTGTTCGTCGCGCTCATCCTGTGCGCCAGCCTGACCGGGCAGCTCGACGTCATCGCCAAGCATCGCGACGTGCCCGCCGCCCTGCTCGAGGACGGCATGGCCGCCCCCGAGGTGCGCACCTGGATCGAGACGCGCGTGCGCAAGCCGGCGCGCGCCCGCCTGCTCGCCAACGTCGACGCCGAGCGCGCCGCCATGAAGGTGGGCAAGCTGGCCGAAGTGCCTCCGCCCTCCGACGACGAGATGCGCCAGGCGCTGGCGCCCACGCAGGGCATCGGCGGGCGCATCGCCGACGGCGCGGGCGGGCTGCACCTGGCGCGGCTCATGGACCCGGGCCGCCTGCTGTCGCGCGTGGTCGTGCCCTTCGACAGCCTGCTGCGCGCGCTGCTGGCGCTGCTGCTGGCGGGCGGGCTCGGCTTCGTCATCGGCCGGGCCGCGCCGCGGGCCTGGCGAGCCGCGCAGGTGGTCGTCCCGGGCGTGTCGCGCTGGCTGGGGCCCATCGCCGGGCTGGTCACCATGCTGACGGTGGCCGCGCTGGTCGCCCTGGCCGCCGGCCGGCCGGTGGTGCCGAACGCACGCCCCGACTTGCGCCCGCTCTTCGGCCTCGAGGGGCTGCCGCTGCCGAGCGTCGTGCCCGGCGTGCCCACCTGGGTGCTGCCGGTGCTGGTGGTGGCCATCGGCGTGCACGTCCTCGGCATCTGGATGGATCGTCGTTTCGCCCGCATCGGCGAGCAGAGCAGCAGCGTTGACAAGCCGCGCGGGGCGGGCTAACGCCTAGTCCGAATGAGCCGTCTCGCCGTCGTCGGTAGTCCTGCCCCGGGTCCCGCGCCCGCCGTCGACCCGCGCGAGGTGCCGCCCGAGCAGTGGAACGACTGGCGCTGGCAGCTGCGGCACTCGATCACCACCGGCGCCGAGATCGCCGCGCGCCTCACCCTCACCGACGACGAGCAGCGTGGCCTGGCCGCCGCCGGCGACCTCTTCCGCGTGGGCGCCACGCCCTACTACTTCTCGCTCGTCGACCGTGACAACCCGAGCTGCCCGGTGCGCCGGCAGATCATCCCCACCTGGCACGAGACGCGCGTGGCGCCGGGCGAGCTGGACGATCCGCTGGGCGAGGACACGCACTCGCCCACGCCGGCCATCTTCCACAAGTACCCCGACCGCTGTCTGCTCCTGGTCGTCGACCGCTGCGCCATCTACTGCCGGCACTGCAACCGCCGCCGCCTGGTCGGCGGCGACAGCCCGCCCACGCGCGACGATCTGGAAGCCGCGCTCGAGTACATCGCCAGGACCCGTCGCATCCGCGACGTGCTCATCTCGGGCGGCGATCCGCTCCTGCTCTCGACCGCCAAGCTGGACTGGATCCTGGGCCGGCTGCGCGCCATCCCGCACGTCGAGATCATCCGCATGGGCACGCGCGTGCCGGTGGTGCTGCCCCAGCGCATCGACGACGAGCTGTGCGCCATGCTGCGCAAGCACCACCCGTTCTTCATCAACACCCACTTCAACCACGCCAAGGAGATCACCCCCGAGGCGCGGCGTGGCTGCGAGAAGCTGGTCGACGCCGGCATCCCGGTGGGCAACCAGGCGGTGCTGCTGCGTGGCATCAACTCGTCGGTGCGCTCGCTGCGCCGGCTGATGCGCGATCTGCTCAAGATGCGCGTCAAGCCCTACTACCTGTTCCAGGGCGACACCGTGGTCGGCACCGATCACCTGCGCACGCCGGTGGAGAGCGCCATCGAGCTCATGGCCGGGCTGCGCGGCTGGATGTCGGGCATGGCGGTGCCGCACCTGGTGCTCGACGCGCCCGGCGGCGGCGGCAAGGTGCCCATCGGGCCCACGTACATCGAGGAGCTCAACGACGCGACCGTGGTGGTGAAGAACTACCGCGGCCAGCGCATCGCGTACCCGCAGCCGGCCGAGCGCGACTGCCGCGTGCCCTACGACGACGTGTTCTTCGCCGGCGAGCCCGACGACGACGATCGCGAGGGTGGGCAGGGCTGATGGCGCGTCTGCTGCTCGTCGTCGCCGTCGACGGCGAGCCGCTCGTGGCCACCGGCCGGCAGGCGGCCGACGTGATCGAGGCGCTCGCCAAGCTGGTGTCCGGACGTTTCACCGAAGAGGAATAGTCTTGCTGCGTCACAAGGCGCTTTTC
>Ga0209515_10006943_pt1 | contig 13848 bp, 9 predicted proteins | sample Subgroupgradi54m_FD_187454 | JGI IMG/M metagenome (GOLD analysis project Ga0209515, IMG submission 187454) | Subsurface groundwater microbial communities from S. Glens Falls, New York, USA - GMW60B uncontaminated upgradient, 5.4 m (SPAdes)... ...
AGCATCTTGTTATCGGCAAAGCCACGCAAAGTGGCAAATAAAATATGCCGAGCTGCGGCGCTTTTCACTATATCGTAATCCTTATCCGGAAACAGTTCCTGCCATAGCTCGCTAATTTCAATCGCCCAAAAATTAAGTAAACGCGATGAATCAATACCTGAGTCGGGGTCACGTCCGACATTTTGAATGATTTCGATGGTGGCAAGATAATTGGGCTGAGAAATAAGTGCCCATACCCGGTTGATCAACATCGACAGCTTTTCATGGACGCTACCACCGGCGCTGCTGACTTCTTGCAGTTGATCGATGTATTCACCAAAAGTTGATTCTAAAATTGCGTTGAGAATTCCTTCTTTGTCGCCAAAATGATACTGCAGTACGCCCCAGGTTAATCCGGCCTCTTTGGCAATTCGATTGGTGTTTGCGCGCTGAAAGCCTTCTTCACTGATGCATTTGATTGCTGCGCGGATGACTCTCGAACGGGTTTCTGCGCTTTGTCGGGTTGGCGTTCTATTCAGTGTTACCTGGCTTGGTGTTACGCGACCGCGGCGCTTTTTAGATGATGGGCTGTCTTCATCTTGTTGTTCCTTGGATGTCATTTACCGGTGAGCTCCTTCCATGCGCGTCTGTGATTATTGTTGGATTATAGCAGTATTTTATAAAAATCAGTCGGTTAGTAAGAAGTTAGGAGGGCAGTTTAGCGCTTGTTTTTCAGCTATTTTTTAGATCATGGAGTAAATGATCTCCTTCCTACCCGACGTTTTCTCATGTAAACGCATGGATTTTAGTACAAATGAGGTATGAATTCTCTCAGCTATTCTATATAAGATACGGAACGAACCGTATCGTAATACGTTTGATTTTTTCTAGACAGTCTATGAATTGGTCAAATGCAGAACTGGCGCGTACTAATGCTTTTCTTGGTAACTAGAGGTAAATGGCTATGAGAGTAGATAGTGTAATGAGCTCGTTTGACCAGGTAATAGGATTACTCTACGAGAGTGTTGTTTGTGAAGCGCCTTGGCAGCGATTTATGGACGTTCTACTGAAAGCGACGGGCTCCTCCGCAATGTCAATTCAAAAATGGCGCAATAATGAATTGCTTGTCAAAGTTGAATCAGAGACTGCAGAAATATCACGGCTGAACGAATTATTAAAAAGTATAGGCAGCATTCCTGTTGGCCTCGTAACTTGTGCTAGTGAGATCAACAATATTAACGAGTTGTCACCAAGAAATGATCTTCTCTCGATTGATCTGATGGACCTTGAAGGTAGCCGAGTGGCGATAAGATTGATGAGAAGTTCCAGTTACGGACCTTATTCTGAGATTGACAAAAATATCATGGCTCGATTGTCAGATCATTTGATCCGCGCATTGGGAATCTATCAAAATCAACTATCGCGTAGTTCTGGTCTTAATATCTATACCTATACATCCGAGCAATTACCGTTGGGAATCGTCGCGCTCAATGACGTCGGCAAAATTATCAACTGCAACAGCTCCGCCGAAATTATTATGGGTAGAAGCGATTGTGTAGTGCGAGATGGCAAGAACTTGACAGCTTTCGACGCGGATGATGGTCGAAAATTAAATCAGTTGGTGCAGAAAGTTATTCTGGATGCGAAACTGAAACAACAGTTTGAACCGGAGAGCATGCGGCTGAGAAGAAAAGGCAGCAATGGCTACATCTATGTTTTGATACGCGCGTTGAAAACGCATAAACATATTTCAGGCTCTAGAATTCCCTCCGTTGCTGTCTATCTCAGTGAAGATGAATCGGTTTATGCGCCGCCACAAAAACTGCTTCGCCAAATGTTTGGTTTGACTAAAGCCGAAGCGTCTTTAGTAAATCAAATGGTCAGAGGACAAAGCTTGGGTGATGCCTGTGTGCAGCTCGGAAGATCTCATAACACGGGTCGATCGCAATTGAGTTCAATCTTTTCCAAGGTCGGTGTAAATAAACAAGCAGAATTAGTGCGTGCTGTATTTAATAGTGTGGCCTCCTTGGCTTTGTCTAAAGACCAAGAATCGATAATAGTTGCTTAATTTTCTGAATAGGAAAGTTTAATCATAACGCTGGAAGGGTGTGTCCGCGACAAACCGCCAGCGTTGTGCGTTCTCTCGAACATAAAGTCGATATGAATAGATTTTTGCTGATGGTAGATTCACATCGACAACCTCCGTTCTAATATTTTCAATTACTCCCGCTACAACAGATTCAAAAATATTCTCATCATTCCGATTGCTTATCTTTTTAATCCATTGAAGAGAGATATCTCATTCAAAATTACTCGTCTATATTGAGATAACAACATAAACAATCCGAGATTTAGTATGAAGATTAATGGCTTCAAACACGTTTTATTTATTTTGCTGACGCTGTGTCTTTTCGCCTGTGGCGGTAGTGACAGCAATAAAAATGACGTAATAGACGACAATATAGATGATATTCACGACAATGATAGCAGTGTTGAGCAACAATCATCCAGTATTTCGATGGGCGTTATCAGTGGATTCGGCAGTGTTTTTCTCAATGGCGTCGAATACGATACCATCACCGAAGTGGTAGTAACTTTTGCAGGGCAAAGCATACCATTTGAGGATTTAGATGTTGGCGACGTTATTGTGCTCTCAAAATCGACGTCAGGTAGCGAATCCACAGAATTGACAGAGATTGAGGTGGTCACCTTAGCCATAGGCCCGATTCAATCATTCACAACCACAAGTGCCAGCGAAACCGTCTATCGTGTATTGGAACAAAATATTATTGCTACCCCTTTAACATTCATTGACGCTGATCTTGTCGTAAATGATGTGGTTGCCGTTAGCGGTTTGCGCAATCGCGATGGCGATATTGTGGCATCTAAAATCTATCGCTTGCCCGATGATACAGATACTAATCGTGTACGGGGTGTAATTAGTGATTTAGATCTAGCAAATGCTAAATTTAATTTAGGTGATTTCACTGTTCATTTAGCTGACGATATAAGCACTGATGATCTTGCTGATGATGTCATGGTCGAGGTAGAAATAAACTCTGGGTCAACCGTCGTTGCTATTACTATTGTCGATACAGCAGATTTATTTCAAGAAAATACTCAACTTGAATTCAAAGCTCAGATAAAAGCAGAATCTGACGAAGAGCTAACATTGGTTACTGGTTTGATTCCAGAAATCATTGCACCCCTATCAGATGACATCACTGTCACGGATGGCTCGCAGAGCGACTTAGTAGCAGGGAAATGGATTTTAGTGTCCGGCAGTTTTGATGAAAATGAGCAATTGATACTGAGTGGAATTAAATTGTTAGATGGCAATCTAGAGAGTATTGCTGGAGTAATAACTGCGTTAGATATCAGTAAGGGTACAGTTGCGATTGCCGGGGTCGAATACAACATTAACAATTTCACCCTAAAACAGGATGCATCCGATAGCGCGAAACATTTTTTTGGCTTGGAGGATCTTCAGGTTGGTGATTCGATTGAACTCATCAGTGCGAACAATGGTTCCGAGAGGATTCTGCAAAAACTTACTCGCGTTAATGACACTGCTTTCGACCAATCCACAACAATAAAAGGACTGGTCGAAAGCATTTCAGAAACTGGACTAAGTTTGCAGGGTGTTATGATAACGTTTAATGATGCTACCAAAGTGACAAACACGAACAGCAGTGATTCTGAAGATAATGCGCAAACATCCGTACAAACATTTTTAGCATCTCTCTCGCTGGGTGATTATGTTGAAGCTGTCGGACAGCTTGTTGAGAGCCAATTGTTGGCAAGCTCCATAAGCGGCCCCACAATGTTGGCGTATGAAACGGAAATCACTGTCGATGGTGAAGGTTTTCTAGTATTGGAAAAAGATGATCTAACCTATTACACCAAAAGTGGGACCTTTGGTTTAGATAATTATGGCTATCTCAGTACATCGCGCGGCGAGCGTTTAAAAGGCTGGGGGTTGGATTCCAATGACAACGTGGTTGTTGAAAGTGATACGTTAAAAGATATTTGGATCGATACTGTGGGTGTCAAGGCACCGGAGCAAACCACGTCGATAGAGCAGGTCGTTAATTTGGATTCTGGGGCTTTGATACTGGCAGATTATGGTACGACAACATCCACCTCTGGCACCAACATCGGAATCGTATTAACTGGAGATGCGACCTTAGATGCAAATAACTACAGCCAATCAGAGCTGACGGTTACCTATGTCGACGGAACTACACGAAGTATCACCGTGCCTGAAGTAGTTACCGCGTCCTCAACTAGCGCTGCTAACATAGCAACTGAATTGAATTTGGTTCTTGGTTTGACTGCGGTAGCTTCTACTTCAGCAGCATTGAGCTTTCCTACCGAAGCGACATTGAAACGATCGGGCTCGAGTGCAACACAATATTTTCCTACGAGTTCAGGTCAGCTTCTATTAAATGGGAATGGCCTGACAAGTACCAATTTAGCGGATATGACCAGTGAAATAGACAATCTAGCTGGTTTCTCCGCGACGTTAGATAGTGAGAATTCTCGAATAGTCATCACCAATGAGTCAGGGGATAATATTCGCTTTGATGTATCGGCAACAGGAAATGAGGTCGCGATCAGTGTGCAGGGCGTTATTTTCCCATCAACGTTAATCGGAGATTCTGCTTCGACAATAATAGGTACTTCAAATCCATATTCCACTGCATCAACCAATGAAGTTGCGATTATTGGCGGCAGAGTTTCCATTACCATGGATGATATAGTGGCGACAACCAATGGTCTGGTGGAATCCTGGGGCTTAGCCGGCACTGTATTTGGCAACATGTCGCAGGCACAATTTGCCAATAATACATTGGATGTCGGCGATCCCAATACCTACAACTATTCGACAACAAGCTCTATTTATGACAGTTTGGGTATTGAGCATGAATTAACAGAGTATTTTGTTAAAGAAAAGCCAATTATTGTTGGAGGCCGGGATAATATCTGGAGCATGTATGCTCGGATTGACGGCCATAACATCGACGTTAACCTGGTAGGCACAGAGCCATCCTTAACACGGCATGAATTAGCGTTTAATTCCGATGGTTCCCTTAGTAATACAACTGAATCTATGGGCTTTCACAATTGGACGCCAGTCAATAGTCAAGATCAATCCACCGGCGCGCTTGGCGCCTCTGGACTAGATGGGACAGAGATTACCACGCCACCTCTTTTTTCAGACTTCGTGATTTCGGTAGCGGGAACCACGGTATATGCCGGTGAATATCTTTCTACTGTTGTCAGGCAAAACGGCCGCCCCATGGGACGATTTTCTGAGACAACTGTATCTGCGCAGGGTTTGGTTTACGCGGCTTATAATAACGGCGCCTCAGTATTTAAAGGGCAAATACCGGTTGCGATTTTCAGCGCCCCGAATCAGCTTGAACAAGTTGATGACGATCGCTGGCGAGCTACATCATCATCGGGAGAGGTTACAACAACAGTACCTGGGGTTGACGACGCTGGTTCGTTAACTATACAAACTGAATAACTACAAACTATTTCGATTTTCTTTGGTCTCACTTACCAGCTTTTAAAGCTGGGCTTGCAGCTGTTTCCCGCTTCCCCAATAAAGTCCTATAATCTATAGAATTTTACCTCTGCCGTATAAGAAAACTACAAGGTAGCTTAGATGATCAAAGTCGAGGGGCTTACTCGCCGATTCGGACAGTTTACCGCGGTTGATAATGTTTCGTTTGTTATCCCGGCCGGGCAGATTGTCGGTTTGCTGGGGCACAATGGCGCTGGCAAAACTACTATCATGAAAATGCTGACGGGGTTTTTGGAGCCGAGCAGCGGCAATATATGGATTAATGGCAAAGATGTTTGCCGGCCGGACGATCAGAGCTTTAAGGCTGATATCGGTTACTTACCAGAAAATTTGCCGGTTTACCCTGAACTGACAATTCTCGATTATCTTGATTACGTCGCTGAATTGCGCGGCATCAAGGTTACGGATAGAGCTGTGGCGATACGGCGAGTTGTGGCGCAGACTGCGCTGGCAGAAAAAGTAGCGCAGCCCATAGGGACCTTGTCACGCGGCTATCGGCAGCGGGTGGGCGTGGCGCAGGCGTTGCTGGCTCAACCTAAGTTGCTTATTCTTGATGAACCGACCAATGGTTTAGACCCGACACAGATCAATCAAATGCGGGATTTGATTCTCGCTCTTAAGCAACAAACCACAATAATCCTTTCGACCCATATTTTGCAGGAAGTTAAAGCGGTCTGTGATCGGGTGATCATTATAAGTAACGGCCGACTCGCGCTCGATAATCAGTTGAGTAATCTTGAGAAGGGTCTCAGATTGAATGTTGGGACTGATGCGACGGAAGCGCAGATGCGGGAACTCTCTCGTCAATTAGTCGGCTGTGAATCGGTTGAAACGATAAAACGTGAAGCTATAAATCATGAAAATCCGATACTGCATTACGCAATCGCTTTGACTGAGAATTGTGATCGCCATGCGGTAACAGCTTCGTTCGCGAAGGCGATGATTGAAAAGGGCTATGCACTTTATAGTTTGGAACAGGAGCAATACGATTTGGAGAGCGTGTTTCATTCGATCAATGAGCAGCGGAGTGTCGCCAATTATGTTGCCTAGATTAGTAATGAAAAATTCATTATTGAAAAGCTCGGTATTGTTCGGTTCTGACACTTTGCGGATCACACGCAAAGAAATTACCGTCTTTTTCTCGTCCCCCATGGCCTATTTGTTTTTGGGTACTTTTGTCGCGGTAACATTGTTCGTATTTTTTTGGGCTGAGTCGTTTTTCTCGCGCAATATCGCCGATGTTCGACCGATGTTTGAGTGGATGCCTATCCTATTAGTTTTTCTCTCGGCTGCACTAACGATGCGAATGTGGAGCGACGAAAAACGCCTGGGTACACTTGAGTTTGTACTTACCGTTCCGGTAAAACCGATTCAATTTATCATCGGTAAATTTTACGCCTGCGTGGCCTTGTTGATCGTCGCGCTGCTATTGACACTGCCTTTGCCAATTTCGGTGGGATTGATTGCCAATCTCGATTGGGGACCAGTAATCGCAGCTTATTTAGCGACAATCCTTTTAGGTTCGGCTTACATGTCAATTGGCTTGTTTGTGAGTGCATTCAACGATAATCAAATCGTCAGCCTTATCGTGACTTCGTTAGTGTGTGCAGTTTTTTATTTAGTGGGCAGTGATGCTTTTACGGCGCTTTTTGGCAACAATGCTAGTGGGATTTTACGGCAATTAGGCACTGGTTCGCGCTTTGAATCGATTACACGCGGTGTATTGGATTTTAGAGATCTCTATTATTATTTGAGTATTGTGATTGCCTTTATCGCTTTGAATGCTTTAGCACTGGAGAGATTACGCTGGGCGAATGACGGCAGTAAAGATCATCATTGGCGATGGCGCAATCTCACGTTATTAATAGTGATTAATGTGCTAATGGCAAACGTGTGGATGTCGTCCATTACTTGGCTGAGAAAAGATATTACAACGGGAGGCATCTACTCTATCTCCAATGCGACCAAAAACTATTTATCGCAATTAAAAGAACCGTTGTTGATTCGCGGTTATTTCAGTACCAAGACTCATCCCTTACTGGCGCCACTCATTCCGCAGATGCGAGATCTCATTGCGGAATATCAAATTGCTGGCGAAGGACGGGTGAGGTCGGAGTTTATCGATCCTGTTTCAAGTGAAGAAATAGAAGAAGAGGCCAGTAGTAAATACGGTATTCGACCGGTGCCTTTGCAAGTTGCAGATAGGTATCAACAAGCCATGGTGAATTCCTATTTTAATGTCGTGGTGCAATATGGCGATGAATTTGAGGTGTTAGATTTCAATAGTTTGATCGAAATTAAAGTGCAAAGTGAAGGCAATCCAGATGTTAAGTTGCGCAACCCAGAATATGACATTACGCGAAGCATAAAAAGAGTGCTTTACGATTATCAGGCTGCTGGAGATCTGTTTGAAAATATTAAGCGGCCGCTGAAATTCACTGGCTATATGTCGGAGGTAGATCGATTGCCCGCTGGTCTCGCCAAATTTCGTCCTTCAATCGAAACCTATTTGCGTCAGCTCAAAGGCAATGCTGGGGATAAATTTGATTTTGAATTTGTAGATCCTCATCAGGCAGGCTCCGAAGTCGCTAATGAGATCAGCAATAAATATGGCTTTCATCCGATGATGGCGAGTCTATTTGAGAACAAGCAGTTTTATTTTTATATGGTAGTCAGTGACGGTGAGCAGACAGTTAAAATTCCAATGCCAGAACATTTCGAAGACGTTGTATTTGAAGAGGCCATAGAATCTGCGATCAAAAAGTTCGCTCCGGGCTTTATGAAAACGGTCGGTGCCGTTGCCCCTATTGCCAGCGCATACAGTGGTGGAGACAATAAATTTGAGCATTTGCATCAATTGTTAAATAACAACTTGGCTGTAAAAACGGTTGATCTCGGGAGTGGTGTTGTACCCGCAGATATCGACGTGCTGCTATTAATCAGCCCTGACGCCTTAGATGAACAGCAGTTATTTGCTGTCGATCAATTTCTGATGGAAGGCGGCACTGTTGTCATGGCCACATCCCCCTTCACCACTAAATATGCCGCCGACAGTTTATTAGCTGAAAAACATGAATCGGGATTAACAGATTGGCTGAAGCATAACGGTGTGGAAATTCCCGAAAAACTTATCATGGATAGTCAGAACTCACCGTTCCCAGTCCCAGTTGCTCGACAGGCCGGTGGAGTGACAATGCAGGAAATGCGCTTAATTAATTATCCTTATTTTGTTGACGTGCGCGATGAAGCTTTAAATGAAAGCAGTTCAATCACACGCGGCCTGGAACAGGTGATAATGGCTTGGCCCTCGCCTATTCTGTGGGATAAAGAAAAGAATCATACGCGGCATGTAACTGAACTGCTCCACAGCAGCGAAAAATCTTGGGCGAATAGTTCTACCCAAATAACTCCGACTGCGAAAGGTGTTTTTGTCCCACAAGGAGATAAGGGTCCGCATGTGTTAGGCTTGGCGGTTGAAGGTGTGTTTACGTCGTACTTTTCTGGCAAGGAATTGCCCTCTTTAAAAACAACGCCGGATGGGGACGATGGAGAGGTTTCTGATACGCAGCTACAGTTAGTAGAGCAACCCTCGCAGGAAATTAAGCGGCTCATTTCAAAATCTCCAGAATCGGCACGCCTCGTTATTTTTGCTTCCAACGAATTTCTTGATGACCAGGCGATACAATTGAGCGGCCGTAGCATGGGGACCGAATATCAAAAGCCGCTGGAGATGGTACTTAATGCACTCGAGTGGTCGTTAGAGGATGAGGGGTTGTCTGAGATTCGTGGACGCAGTCATTTCTCGAGAACTCTGCCACCTTTCGAAAAACCGCATCAGCAAATGATAGAGTATCTCAATTATGCATTAGCCATTACGGGCGTATTGTTGGTTTTATTTCTCCATCGCACGTTACGCAAAAAGCGGCAGCAACAATATGAGTTGATGCTCCTGACAGGTGACGACTGATATGGATAAGTGGATTCGATGGTTGGTAGTCATTTTTATTTTTCAGCTCAGCGCAACTATTTTTAGCCAATTGGATTTTGAGGCCAGAGCGGAAGCCGGCCTACCCTTATTGGAACTCAAAGAAGGTCAACAAGTCGATGCTATAGAGATAGCCGCTGGGGATGGCAAGATGCTCTCCATAAAAAAAATCAATCAGGGCTGGGTGATCCCGCAATTCAATAATTTGCCTGCGGATAAGTCGATTGTCGATGGCTTGGTAGAAGAATTGTTGAGTGCGAAACGAAATTGGCCGGTGGCCACAACCAAAAATGCCGCCCGTAGATTTAGTGTTGACGAAGAGGAATATAAACGCAAATTGACGTTGAAAAACGGCGACCTCAAGCTAACGGAACTTTATCTTGGTACATCGCCAAGTTTTAGAAAATTACATACTCGTGTGGTTGGGGATAATAATATCTACGCGTTACATATTACTACTTATCACGCAAGCGTTGATGTGAGTGATTGGATTGATAAAAAACTGCTGCAAATTGGTAAAGGGCTAACGGAAATTAAAGGGCGAGATTTTGTATTGTCAAAAACCGATAGGCACTGGAATGTTTCGTTGTTAGATGGCGAAGAAGAAACTGAACAGAAAAAAATAGCGGTATTTATTGGAAAAATTAGTGATATTCGAGCATCGCGTTTGTTGGGTGTGGATGAACTGAGTGAAATAGAGCATAGACAACCCGACTCGATTTACACTCTTTTGGATGGGGAAAAGCAGATTACAATCTCACTCTATCAATTGGAAAATAAATCTGTCGTTAAATCTTCACTGTTTAATTACTATTTTGAAATTCCTAAGCGTAATCTAAAAGAGCTCTTAGATATTGACCGCAAACATTTCGTTACTGCTAAAACTAAGACTTCTCCGTAAATTTAAGGCTTAACTTTATTTCTTCTGGGATGGCTGCACGAATAGAGAGCTGACATCCCAGGATGTTATGGGCGGGTTTGCGACACTGAGGTAAATATTATTTTGTAAATCGATTATGAGTTAATTCTATCTGATCACTGCGCTTTTCAATCTCTTCATAAGTGCGCTCGTAGCCAGTCACTTTTATCTTCCACTCAGCATTTTCTTTCACATAGTCATCGTGATAAAACCCGGCACCTCTCAGTGTGGTATTCCCTATTAGATCTATTACCAGATCTTGAAGATACCAAATCCCTGTGGCGGTTTCTGGTGAGGTTAAATTAATTTCTGGGTGGTGGCCGTGGTGCAGGGTGATTCGCTTTGGTGTATTTAAACTTTTTTCGAAAAATTTAATGATATTATCTCTACCATCAAAACTGTATTTACCGCCACCGTAGCGGGCAACAGCATCTTCTGTTAGGCATGTCGTTATTAATGCCCAATTTTTCGTATCCAGTGCTCTAAAATAACGATACTTAAGCTGTTTGATCAATTCGATTTCAAGTAGGTCAATCATTGTTTTTGTGCCTGTTGAAAGTTTCTAGGGAAATTAAAAATGTAGCTTTTTTCTTCCACTCTTTCTTTAATGCGCCAGCCATTTTCTGTTCTTATCAGTTTATCGACATACCAGAGGCCAAAGTAAGCGATTTGAAATTTGCCATCGCCGATGGGAGTTTCCATGGGATTGTGGCAAATGGTTCTTGCCTTCGCCGTGTCTCCATCAAGCCAAATGCGGCAATTGGCAATCATGTGTTGTGTATTGGGAAATTGCTTCATAGATTGTGTGAGAAAGGCTTTGATATCCGTGAGTCCGCCTTTTGGCCCGCCGAAACAGGTGTAATCAATATAAGCATCGGCGGTAAAAATATTGTCGAATTCAGCAAAGTTTTTTGCGTCCACTGCGGTGCAGTAGTCGATCAACAAATTGTTGATCTCAATGCGATCGGAGATCTCTTGTAAAGTAAGCGTCATACTGGTGGTCCAATTGGCATCATGAAGTGGGCTTCAGTATACAAATGGCGAGAAGTGGAAAACAACACCGGGATCTAGCCCAAACGGGTCATTCTGCAGAATTGAAAACAAAAAAAAGCGGTGCACAGGCACCGCTTTTGTAAATCGTCAATTTTTACTAACTGATACGTTCAAGTATCAGAGGTAGGTTGTCTACCGGTTTTGGCAGGGGAACGACCTGCATCTGCGGATTGTAGTTAGGATCAACTGTCGTTACTTTGTACTTTAACAAAAATTGGTGCAAGAACAACTTGGCATTCATCTGCGCGAAGTTCATGCCCAGGCATTTATGACCGCCACCGCCAAAGGGAATAAATTGGAAGGAGTGTTTTTTGTATTCCGCTCTTTCAGGGCTAAAACGCTCAGGATCAAATTGCTGTGGATTGCTCCAGAATTCATTGGTGTTGTGTGGCCAATGTGGAGCGATAAATAAAACAGTGTTGGCTGGAATTCTGTAGCCACCAATTTCGCACTCACGAATGGTGCGGCGCGTCATCATACTCACAGACGGATGTTTACGAAGACCTTCAAGGAACGCTCTTTCAGTGACAACCATATTGTCCAGATCTTCGTAGTCTGGAAATTTCTTGTTTAGTTTTGTTGCTTCAGCACGAATCGCATCTTGAATATGGTGATACTCAGGCTTAGCGATATACATAAGTATGTGGTTTAACGCGCTGGTTGTTGTATCGTGAGCGGCGAACAGTAAGAAATTGAGATGGTTTGCGACATCCACATCAGGAAAATAATTGCCATTCTCGTCTTTTTCTTTGACCAGAATACTCATGGTATCTTTGCCATTGCCCGCACGGCGGGTAGGAATAAGCTGGTTGAAGTAATTCAGCATTAAGCGCTTGGCTTTCATCCCGGTGTAGTAACTCAGTCCAGGAATTTCGTATTTTAAAATCGACATTAAGCCTTTTTCAGCGATGTCGATAAATGCTTGCGAGAGGCGTTGAGCTTCTGGGCCTCGAACATCTTCCACGCCAATAAATACGCGGGTCGCCATTTCAAGCAACAATTCTTTAATGTGTGGGAAGAAGAGAAAGTTTGGTGTATCGCCCCAGCTTTTAATACCGTTTTCAAAAACGGGATTCATGATTTCCACATAACCTTTCATCGCTTCAAATTTAAAGGAGTTTTGGAATATGCGTCGTTGAATTTTATGATCTTCCCAATCGCGAACTAGTAAGCCGCCAGTGTAGAAACGGCCGAGGGTTTCGTTGTAACCCATTTTGGTGGAAAAATTTCTGTCTCTGTCGAGGTAGATATCTTTTAGATGATCAGGATGTGTGATGAGAACGCCACGTTGAAAGCCCAGTCCGATGCGGGAGACATGACCATATTTAGAGACATGTTCTTCTACGAGTCCACGGAAATCTTTGATGAGTTCTGGTGTGCGACCTACGATGGGCCAACCGACGTTGCCAGGGATATGGTTCAAGTCTTTACAGTCAGGTTGACTCTGGTAAGTGAGATCCAGATTTGCTGCACTCATAAAACATCTCTCCGAGAGGGGGGAACTAGAATTGTTTATATTATTATCAGGTGTGAATTGTTAGACAGAGAGAATAATGCGAAAGCCTCTATAGTTTCAATGAAATAGCGTGTTTATCGGTTGAGATATTTGTCGTATAGCAACAAAAGTGACAGATTTCATTGCACTGTATTTTTATGTGACAGAGGTTGGTAAGAGGGGGTATGACTAGCTGGTCATATTTGGCCAGCTCATTTAATCTTCCTAACGTGATGAATTTGCAGTGTTAATGAATGACACCTTTTTTGGTAATGGACGTGTTAGCTTGCTCGTTTTGTTGAGTTTCTTTTTTACTGCTGGTTTGTCTTTCAAGCGAAGAGTTTGGCTCATGGAGGTAGCGACGTAGTTTGGCCAGTACATGATTCATCACCTCCACTGTTTGGCTGAGTTGATCAAGTGTTAATAATATGGTTTCTGTGTCCATTGTGGTTTCGTCTGCCATTACTCTATCCCCGCTACCTTTGGTCTTTTATCAATGATGTGAGTCGTCAATTGTGGACTTAATTGTTACGTTAAAATTCCTCCTGCTGTAGTTAGTTGAATGATTCGTTGGTTGCGAGATACGGCAAATTTTTGTCTTCTGAGCTTTGTTATGACTCGATTCATTTCCTGTTGTAGAACATATCGAGGAGAAACGTTTTAGATCGCTGTCGACTGCTAATCTACCTTTATTGAACTGCGAATTTCCTAGTTGAAGCACTCCATTGCTACTCAATTTGATTTAACTCCCTATCCATTTCTTTATTGATGCATTCCCGAATCAGCGAACCCTCACATCTAAATGCAAGTGTTGCCGAAGTTGC
>Ga0209515_10006945_pt1 | contig 13845 bp, 14 predicted proteins | sample Subgroupgradi54m_FD_187454 | JGI IMG/M metagenome (GOLD analysis project Ga0209515, IMG submission 187454) | Subsurface groundwater microbial communities from S. Glens Falls, New York, USA - GMW60B uncontaminated upgradient, 5.4 m (SPAdes)... ...
CCATCTTCGAGGTCGCCGACTACGGCATCGTCGGCGATCTGTTCGAGATCGCGCCGGCGATCATCGCGGAGCTGGAAAAATCCTAGCCGGCAGCGGGCGACGACGGGGTTGGGGAAGTGACGATCGTCGTGTGCCAATCTGCCACCAATATGGTGCTATATTGGTGGCGTGCCGAGCCTGACGCTCAAAGACCTGCCATCCGGGCTTCACCGCGAGTTGAAGGCCCGCGCGGAGCGACATCGGCGCAGCCTGAACCACGAGGCGATCGCGTGTCTCGAGGCCGCTGTGACAGTCGAGCGGGTTGACGTCGACGCGCTGCTCGCCAGGGCCCGTCAGGCGCGCCGTCGGGTGCGCGGCGCGGTGTCGGCCTCCGACATCCGCCAGCTCCGGCGCACCGGACGCCCGTGATCGTCGTCGACACCAACGTCATCACCTATCTTTGGGTCCCCTGTCCGGAGACCCCTCTGGCCGAGCGGCTCGCCGTTCTTGACGAGCAGTGGTGCGCCCCTTTTCTGTGGCGATCAGAGTTTCGCAACGTGCTGGTCGGGTTCGCGCGCCGCGGCCTGATCACGTTCGAGGGTGCCCGGCGCACGGCCGGCGATGCCGAATCGCAGATGCGCGATCGTGAATATGCGGTGCCCAGCGAGGCCGTCATCCGAATGGCCGCCTCGAACCGGTGTTCCGCCTACGACTGCGAATTCGTCGTCCTGGCTCAGGCCCTGGGCGTTCCGTTGGTGACGGCAGACCGACAGGTGGTCAAGGCTTTCCCGTCCATCGCCCATCCCCTCTCGACATACGTCAGCCACCAATGATCGTCCCGGTTCGACGCCGCTGCTTCCGATGGGGCTGACCCTGGCACACGCCTCGGCCAGGAAGAACAAGGGCATGGCCATCGTGGCGCTCGTATGCAACGCGAGACGTTAGAAGTTGACGTCCTGGTCGTCGGCGGCGGTCCTGCCGGACTGTCCGCCGCGCTTCGCCTTGCGCAGCTGCAGCAGGAGAAGGGCGGTCCCTCGACTGCGCTCGGGACACGCGAGCCGCTGTCGATCGCGGTGCTCGAGAAGGCGCGCGAGGCGGGGGCGCACATGCTCTCGGGCGCAGTGCTCGATCCATCCACGCTTCGCGACCTGATTCCCGATTTCAAGGAGAAGGGCGCGCCGCTTGCGGCCGAGGTGCATGACGAGGACGTCTACTTCCTTACCGAGTCGTCGAAGCTCGCGTTTCCCATCATCCCGCCGCCACTCATGAATCACGGCAACTACCTCATCTCGCTCAATCAATTCGTGCGCTGGCTGACCAGCCAGGTCGAAGCAGCCGGAGTCGATTTCTTTACGGGCTTCGCCGGGCAGGACATCCTGATGGATGGCGGCCGCGTCCTCGGAGTCCGCACGGGCGACCGCGGCATCGGGAAGCACGGCGAGCAGAAGCCGACGTTCGAGCCGGGCGTCGACATCCTCGCGAAGGTGACGATCTTCTGCGACGGCGTGCGCGGCAATCTCACGAAAGAGTTGATGCGGCGTCTGCAGCTCGGTGACGGTGCGCAGCCCGAGCAGTTTGCCATCGGCCTCAAGGAGCTGTGGGAGATCCCGCGCGATCGGCTGAAGGCCGGGACCGTGATCCACACGCTGGGCTATCCGCTGAAGCATGAGGAATTCGGCGGCGCGTTCATCTACGCGATGCCGGACGGGCTGCTGTCGCTCGGCTTCGTCGCCGGCCTCGACTACAAGGATCCGCTGTTCGATCCTCACATGGCGTTCAACCGGTTCAAGCAGCATCCGTTCGTGTCGGCGCTGCTCGCCGGCGGACAGATGATTCGGTACGGCGCGAAAGCGCTTCCCGAAGGCGGATGGAACACGATTCCTCGCGTCTATATGGATGGCGGACTGATCGCCGGCGATGCGGGCGGGTTTCTCAACTCGATGCGGCTCAAGGGCATTCATCTCGCGATGCGGACCGGCATGCTGGCCGCGGAGACCGCGTTTGACGCTGTGCGAGCCGGCGACACGTCTGCCGCAACGCTCAAGGCCTACAAGGAGCGCATCGATCGCAGCCCGGTGAAGGACGAGCTCTATCCCGTGCGCAACGTGCACCAGGCATTCGGCTACGGTCTGCTGCCTGGCCTCGCGTTCGCGGGGCTCTCGGTCGCGATGCACGGATGGATGCCCGAAGACCTGCACGGACATCCGGGCCACGAACGAATGAAGCAGCTTGCCTGGTATTACGGATCGCGGCAGATGGCGGTGCAAGGGGCCAGCAACGCGACCGCGATCGATCGCAAGCTGACGTTCGACAAGGTCACGAACGTCCACTTCTCGGGCACGTCGCATGACGAGGATCAGCCGTCGCACCTGCTCGTGCACACGGAGGTCTGTAGCTCGATCTGCGGCCCCGAGTACGGGCACCCGTGCATCCGGTTCTGTCCCGCGAACGTCTACGAGATCGCGCACGAGGCCGACGGCACGCCGCGCCTGCAGATCAACGCGTCGAACTGCGTGCACTGCAAGACGTGCGACATCATGGATCCCTACCAGGTCATCACATGGGTGCCGCCCGAGGGTGGAGGCGGTCCCCAGTACAACGGGATGTAAACCACGAAGGACACGAAGGTCACGAAGAAATTCAGGTACAAATGACCTTCGTGCACTTCGTGAACTTCGTGGTTTATGACTGACTGGCGCCTATCACTCAGTAAGCGTGCGCAGGTCGCGGCGATCGCCGGGGTCGGGTATCCGCTGATCAACGCCCTGGGCCATACGCTCCGGTGGCGCGTCGAGGGGCTTCACCATCTCGACGCGATCGTCGCCTCCGGCCGTCAACCGGTTATGGCCTTCTGGCATGGCCGGATTCTTCCTGCGACCTACTACTTCCGCCGGCGCGGCATCGTCGTCATCACGAGCGAGAATTTCGACGGCGAATGGATTGCGCGCATCATCGAGCGGTTCGGCTTTAGCACCGCACGCGGCTCGTCCTCGCGCGGCGGGCTGAAAGCGATGCTGCAGCTCGTGCGCGACATGGAGCAGGGGAAGCCTGCAGGTTTCACACTTGATGGTCCGCGCGGCCCTGCGCGCGTCGCGCAGCCTGGCGCCATCTGGCTCGCGCGCGCGACCGGCAATCCTGTGCTGCCGTTCCACCTCGAGGCATCGTCTCACTGGACGGCGAAAAGCTGGGACCGGACGCAGATTCCAAAGCCGTTCAGCACCGTGGCGTTGGTGGTCGGCGAGCCGCTCGACGTGCGGAGTGACGCAACCGACGAGCAGCTCGAATTGTCGCGGAAGGAATTGGAGAGACGGCTTGGAAACCTCGAGACGCGCGCTCTAGCGCTCCTCCAAGTCGCGGGAACCTGACGCTTCAAATTCCTCGAAGCTACGGAATGGCCCTGCGGAGTGCGCAGATTCTGCCACGGAATGGAGGCCCGGCGTCGTGAAGTTCTGCGTACTCGATCGATGCGAACGCGAGGGCCGATTGAAAACGCTGATGTTCTGCGAATGGCACGGACGTGGCTTTGTTCCGTCTACAATGAGCCGATGTCCGGGAGAGACGAGGTGAAACCGGCAGCACCGGGCGTGAAGCTCACGTACGAGGACTTCCTGCTGTTCCCCGATGACGGGAAGCGGCACGAGCTCATTGACGGGGAGCATTACGTGACGCCGCCGCCGAACATCAAGCACCAGACGATCGTTTTTAATCTAGGCGGAATGATGTGGAGTTACCTCCAGCAACACCCTGCGGGACGCGCATTCAATGTCCCGGTGGATATCGTGTTGTCCGACTTTGATGTTGTGGAACCAGACCTGCAGTTCATCTCGCGCCCGCGACAGGAGATTCTCACGAAACAGAACGTGCGCGGCGCACCTGATCTGGTGGTTGAAGTCGGCTCGCCAAGAACGCGGAAGCGGGACGAAACCATTAAGCGGCGGCTGTACGAACGCTTCGGTGTGTCGGAGTACTGGGTCATCGATCCGGAGCTCGACACGATAAGGGTGTATCGACGCGTCGACGAGCACTACGTGCGCGCGGCCGAACTCTCGCTCGAGAACGGTGATGTATTGACGACACCGCTGTTGCCTGGACTCGAGATGCCTCTCTCGAAGATCTTTGAAGACTGACCTCACGATCTTCACATCCGATCGCTTTGCCGATCATTTGAATCCGCCTGGTCACCCTGAGCGTCTCGAGCGCGCGGAGGTGATGCAGGTTGTTGCGTCGGAGTTCCGCAAGCGCGGCGGCGACGTCCGCGAGCCGCGGCCGGCGATCGAAGAGGAGCTCGCGCGCGTGCACGACCGCGAGTACATCTCGCTCATCTCCGAGACGGCCGGCAGGGCGACGGCGCTCGACGCGGATACGTTCACATCACCAGATTCGTACGAAGTGGCCTTGCTGGCCGCCGGCGCCGCGATCGCGTCGGTCGATCACGTGCTCGAGGCGCCGGGGCGACGGGCGCTGGCGATGGTGCGGCCGCCCGGCCATCACGCCGAGCGGAATCGCGCGATGGGGTTCTGCCTGTTCAACAACATCGCGATCGCCGCCGCGCATGCGGGCGCCCGCGGCCTGGCGCGCGTCGCCATCGTCGACTACGACGTGCATCACGGCAACGGCACGCAATGGGCCTTCTACGACGATCCGTCCGTGCTGTTCGTTTCGTCGCATCAATATCCGTATTACCCGGGCACGGGCGCGGCAACGGAGACCGGAACGGGGAAGGGCGCTGGGTTTACGGTCAACCTTCCGATGGAGGCAGGCGGTACAGATGCGGATTATGAGGTGGCATTCCGCACGGTCGCCATTCCGGTGCTTCGGCAGTTCCGGCCGGAGCTGATTTTGATCTCCGCGGGCTTCGACGCGCTCGCCGACGATCCGCTGGGCGGCATGCGTGTGACGGCCGAAGGCTTCGCGCGACTGACCGCCATGATCACGCAGGTCGCGGACCAATGCTGCAACGGCCGCGTGATCGCGATCACCGAAGGCGGCTACGACCTCGGGGGATTCGCGAGTTGTCTGCGCGCGGTGATTCCGATTCTCTCGGGCGAGATCTCGCTCGCGGATAGTCTCGCGCCCTCGCCCGCCGAAGCTCGAAGAGCGACGGCGGGGCGCGGACGCTCCGCGATCGACGCTGCGCTCCCGGGGCTGCGTCAGTTCTGGCGGCTATAATCGAAATATTCGATGACTGAATACCGTCCTCAAGAGCTGGACAAGAAGTGGCAGAAGCGGTGGGCGTCCAGTCGCGCCTTCGAGGTCACTGAAGATCCGTCCAAGCCGAAGTACTACTGCCTCGAGATGTTCGCGTACCCCTCAGGGCACGCGCACGTTGGCCACGTCCGCAACTACATCATTGGCGACGTGATGGCGCGCACGAAGCGGATGCGCGGCTGCAACGTCCTGCATCCGTTCGGCTGGGACGCGTTCGGCCTCCCCGCGGAGAACGCGGCAATCAAGGACGGCATTCACCCCGAGGAATCAACGCGCGCGAACATCGCGCACATGAAAGGGCAGCTGCAGCGTCTCGGCATCAGCTACGCCTGGGAGCGCGAGTTCGCCACCTGCGATCCCGAGTACTACAAATGGAACCAGTGGCTGTTCATCCGCATGTTCGAGCGCGGCCTGGCTTACCGCCGCCGCTCGTCGGTGAACTGGTGTCCGAAGGATAAGACCGTCCTTGCGAATGAGCAAGTGGTCGATGGCGGCTGCTGGCGATGCGGCACGCCCGTCGAAACGCGCGATCTGGAGCAGTGGTTCTTCCGCATCACGGCCTACGCCGACGAATTGCTCGACGCGACCGTCGAGCTGAAGAAGTGGCCCGAGAAGGTGCTGACGATGCAGCAGAACTGGATCGGGCGGTCGGAAGGTGCGCGCGTGAAGTTCCCGATGGAGGAGGCCCCTGGCTCGCCGAAGCATGGCGAAGGCGGCACCGACATCGAGGTCTTCACCACACGCATCGACACGATCTACGGCGCGACGTTCGTGCTGCTCGGGCCCGAGCATCCGCTGGTGTCGACGCTCGCGGAGAGGACGAAGGATCCGGTCGCGTTCCGCAAGCAGGCGCAGACGTTCCGTACGCAGGATCGCACGGCCCGCGTCAGCGGCGAGATCGAGAAGCAGGGATTTGATACCGGCTTCCACGCGATCAATCCGTTTACGAAGAATCCGGTGCCGATCTGGGTCGCGAACTTCGTGCTCGGCGACTACGGGACCGGCGCGGTGATGGCCGTCCCGGCGCACGACCAGCGCGACTTCGAGTTCGCGCGCAAGTTCAAGCTGCCGATCACGATCGTCATCGTGCCCGAAGACGGTCCGGCGCCCAACGCCGATACGATGCCGGAAGCGGCCGACGCGTACGGCCGCACGGTTGATTCAGGCGAGTTCTCGAACCTGCCGTCGGAAGAGGCGCAGCGCCGGATGATCGCGTTTGCGAAGGAGCGCGGCATCGGCGAGGGAACGGTCCAGTACCGCTTGAAGGACTGGGGCATCTCGCGCCAGCGCTACTGGGGCACGCCGATCCCGATGATCTACTGCGAGAAGGACGGGATCGTGCCGGTGCCAGACGACCAGCTACCCGTGAAGCTGCCGAAGGTCGCGCAGTTCAGCGGCCGCGGCGACTCCCCGCTCGCGCAGGTGCCGGAGTTTGTCAACGTGAAGTGTCCGAAGTGTGGCGGTCCCGCGCGCCGCGAGACCGACACGATGGACACGTTCGTCGATTCGTCCTGGTACTTCTACCGCTTCGCCGATCCGCGCAACGACACGCAGGCGTTCGATCCGGCAAAGGTGAAGTACTGGCTGCCGGTCGATTTCTACAGCGGCGGCGTCGAGCACGCGATCCTTCACCTGATCTACTCGCGTTTCTTCGCGCGTGTCTTCCGCGACCTCGGCATGATCGATCACAGCGAGCCGTTCACCCAGCTCCTCACGCAGGGGATGGTGCTCAAGGACGGCGCCGTCATGTCGAAGTCAAAGGGGAACGTCGTCGATCCAGACACAATGCTCGAGAAGTTCGGCGCGGACGCGCTGCGTCTCTACGTCATGTTCGTCGCGCCACCTGAGAACCAGGTCGAGTGGACCGATACCGGTCTGCGCGGGATCGCCAGCTTCCTGGCGCGCGTGTGGCGCTTAGTAGGCCAGTGGATTCAGGCCGGGATTCGGGATTCGGGATTCGGGATTCGCGAGTTGGATTCGACGTCCTTGACTGCCGCCGAGCGCGCGATACGTCGGAAAACCCATGACACTATCCGTCGTGTCACCGTCGACATTGAACAACGGCAGCAGTTGAACACCGCGGTGTCAGCAATGATGGAGCTTGTCAACGACCTCTACGCCTTCGGCGACGCCGACGGCGCGCGACCGCAGTCCGTCGCCGTCGTTCGCGAAGCGGTTGAGGCGCTGGTTCGCATGCTGTCGCCGTTCGCGCCGCACACGTGCGAAGAACTGTGGGAGATGCTCGGTCACCGCGAGGGACTCACGACCGCGAAATGGCCGGAGTTCAACGCGGCAGTTGCGAAGGCCGAGGAGATCGTGATTCCTGTCCAGGTGAACGGAAAGGTTCGCAGCCGCCTGACGGTTCCGGCCGAGTCATCGGAGAAAGAGCTCGAGCAGATGGCGCTCGCCGATCCGGCGGTCATGGCGCACTTGGCCGGCAAGCAGGTGAAGAAGGTTGTCGTCGCTAAAGGCCGGCTCGTATCGCTCGTCGTATAGGTTCATAAGGTTCAGCAGGTGCAGAAGGTTCAAAGGGTCCTGTTCGTCGTGGTTCTGGCGGTTCTCGTGGCCACAAGTTCCGGCTGCGGGTATGCGTTGGCAGGGCGCGGGTCATTTCTCCCGACCGACATCCGCGTCGTCGGCATCCCGCAGCTCGTGAACCGGACGACGTTCTTCGACGTCGAGCAGATTCTGACGGAGAAGATCCGCAACGAGTTCATCGGCCGCGGCAAGTACCGCGTCGTGCCCGAGGCGGCCGGCGCGGACGCGGTGCTCAACGCGGAGGTCACATCCATCACGCTCTCGCCCGTCGCGTTCACGACGACGCAGCTCGCGTCGCGTTACCAATTCGTCCTGACGATGAAGGTCGACTTCACCGACGCGCGGATCAACAAGTCGCTCTGGGAGAACAGCGCGCTGTCGTTTACCGGAGAGTACGACCTCACGTCCAGCGCGGGGAACGCAATCGAGGCATCGAGCTTCGTCGACCAGCAGCGCAGCTCCTTCGACCGCATTGCCACCGACGTCGCCCGCACCGTCGTGACCGCCATCGCCGAAGCCTTCTAGCGTTCATGCCTGTCGTCACGCGCGCGGCCTTACGCAAGCAGATCGCGGCCGGCGAGACCGGTCCGCTCTACCTGCTGATTGGCGACGACGACAGCGAGAAGTCGGCCGTCGCAACCGAGTTCGCCGAGATGGTGGACGAAGGACTGCGCGCCTTCAGCGTGGACCGCCTGTTTGGAGACGACGTCAAGGCGGGCGATCTGTTCGATGCCGCTGCGACGCTTCCCATGATGGCGCCGCGCCGCGTCGTCATTGTCTTCGACGCCGAGCGGCTGCTGATCCCAAAGCGCGAAGGCAAGGCGGCCGACGCCGAACAGGAGCGGCTCGAGGCATTCGTCAGGAATCCGCCCGCGCACGCCACCGTCGTCCTCGTGTGCGGCCCGCTCGATCAGCGCCGCCGGCTCGTCAAGCTGCTGTTGAAGGAAGCGCAGGTCGTGGACTGCGGGACGATTGCCGATTCGGCGGATGCGGAGCGGTGGGTCAGGGCGCGCGCCGAGCGCGACAAGGTGCCGCTCGATGCGGCCGCGGTCCGAACGCTCGTCGAGCGCGCCGGCATCGACATCATGCGGCTGCGCGGAGGCCTCGAGCGCGTGGCGCTGTACGCGATGGGGCAGTCGAAGATCACGGCGGAGGATATCAAGCAGGTGGTGCCGGCGACGGCGGAAGCGACGAACTTCGGCATTGCGAATGCCATCGAACGCAATGATGCCGGCGAGGCGCTGCGCGAGCTGGCGCTCGCGCTGGACGGCGGCGCACAGCCGTTCTTCCTCATGGGCCAGCTGCGATGGGTTGCCGAGAAGATGCCGCGGGCGCGGCTGAAGGACGCGATCGACGCGGTGTTCAGAACCGACGAGGCGATCAAGTCCTCGGGAGGCGACCCGAAGATTGCCCTTGAACGCCTCGTCGTCGAATTGTGTGGGCCGGCGAAAGCCGGCCCCTCCGTCAACGCGAGCTCGCGGACGGCTTCGCGAACTTCACATCGTCAATCGCCGCGGCCGTGACCGTCTGCATCGCGTAGGTGAACTCGCGGTTGCGGGTCTGCGAGATCACCCACTCGTAGGGGACCTTCCGCCCGCCCACGTCGCGGTAATCGCGGTATTCGATCTGCGTCGGGTACTGGCCGAAGATCGTCTCGTTGTAGTAGACGAGCCGCGCGAGCATCCCGGTTTCCTTCTCGAAGTACGCCTGCACCTTCGGCAGGTTCCGCGTCTTGGCGGTAATGACGTACACGTCGCGGCCGCCGCGGATCCTTTCCGGCCGATCCATCTTCGGCTCGAGCAGCATCTGCTTCAGGTGCGCCGGGAGGTTGTACGGGTCCTCGAGCATCGCGCCGTCGGCTTCGGCCTTGCGGAGGTCGCGCGGCGCGGTCTGGCCCGCTCGCGCCCAGCCGGCGGTCGCGCCATAGGACAGCAGGTTGTCGTTCTGTCCCGCGTGCGTCACGGTCAGACCCATGCCGGGCGCCTTCGAGAAGATCTCGATTTGCTGCGAGGGGAAGTCCCGCCCGGGACGGCGCTGCGTGACGGTGCCGACCGCGTCGAGGCCGGCGACCTGCTGCACGTTGCCAAGCGCGGCGACGTACTTGTCAATTACCTGGTTCACGGTGACCGCCGCTGGTACTGCCGGCGGAGGCGGCAGGCTTGCGATGTAGTCCTCGCCGAGCGCCGGCGGCAGCGGTGAATTGGTGACGTTCGGCACGCCAATCGGAACATCGCGCCCCTGGTGGCATGTGAAGCACGTGACCTGCCGCTGACCTTTAAAGGTCGTCTTGTTGATGTTGTTGACCATCTCGATCATCTGCCGCGCGATCAGTTTCTGCGGCTTGCTGTCGAGCTCGCGCTTGTTGGCATCGTTGTCGTGGCAGAACGGACAGCCGACGCCGAGCGACGCCTCGAAGAAGACCATCGTCGGATTCAGCATGTCCGCCGGCTGGCCGTTGAGCGACTTGATGTTCTTGAAGGCCTGCTCGACCTTCTGATCGCTGCTCTGGGCGGCAACCGGCTTCTGGGCGAAGCCGATGGCGAGGACGAGTCCCAGAACCGCTGCCGTCATGAGAACCGTTGACCGCTTTGCAATCACACGCACGTCGGCCTCCTCCTGAAAAAAAGCACGGAGGGAGACTACACCAAATCAGCCGCGGCGTTGAGCTATTCGGCGATCGCCGATTCCGTCTCGCCCACAAGCGCCGCCAGCGCAGCCGGCTCGGGACTCACGTAAAACTGGTAGGAATACCGCTCGGTCTCCTTCGGCGCGCTCTTCGGGATGTCGGCGCCGTGCGCGCCGCCCCAATTGAGAAAGGCGACCGCCGAGTTCGGCTTGAACGGCACGCTCTTGACCAGGTCGCACGTGATGCCCTGGGTCCCCGGGTAAAACGTGCTCGTCCGGTCGATCGTCGGGGTGCCGTTGATCCGGTAAAAGCCGGTGCCGAACGCTTCGCTGTCGCCCGGGCGCGCGAAGTACAGCAGGCACGTGAAGACGACGCGCTTCGGGTCGAGGTGCGGATCCAGGTGATAGCCGCGGCGCCGCAGCATCAGCCGTCCGCCTGTCGCCTCGTGCGGAATCGCCGCGAGCGCCGGTCCACACTCGGGGCCGTATTCGCGCAAATAGAAGTCGCGGATGTGCGGCTCGAACTTGCGGAGCAGCGCCGGCACCATCATTCGAGCGATCAGAACGTTCTCGATGAAGGCGAGCGTCTGCAGCGACCATTCAGGCGCGACGTCCAGATCAGACAGCCGCAGGTTCTGCTTGACGTTGTCGCGCTGCGTGAAGAAAGTGCGCGGCGGAATGCCGTCGAGGATGGCCTGGTACGTGTCCGGCGGCGTCAGGTCGTTGAGGACGATGTGCACCGAAGGGTCCGTTTCGACCGGCGCCGCGCCGATGACGCGAGCGACCTGGGCTCCGACGCGATCCGCGTCGAAGACCCCGGGGTGGTGCGGACCCCTGTGCCCGTCCGCGATGTCGCGGGCGAGCGTCTCGCGCAGCATGCGGACTTCGCGATCGACGTTGATGATCCGCTCGGCCGACTCCGCGAGCGATTCGAGCGGCCGCAGCTTGTCCGCCACGACGGCGGCGACCAGGTCGATTTGTTCCTGGAGGGTCGCGAGCCGTTTGTCGAGCCGGCGTTCGAGCTTCTCGGCCGCCGACGCCTGATCGGCGCGCCACTGGCTGCGCAGGACCGGGATGATTCCTGCGCGCGTGAGGAGCCGCTGCAGGAGGCCAGGCACTACGCGCTGGCTCTAGCCGATCCGGCCTTGGCCATCCGCGATGCGAGACGCGACTTGTACCGCCCCGCGGTATTGCGGTGGATGATGCCCTTGGTGGCCATCTTGTCCACGATGGAGACCGTCTGGCTGAGCGCCGCCTTCGCGCCGGAGAGATCTTTCGCGTCGAGCGACACCCGAATGGCTTTCAGTGCGCTGCGGAGCTTCGAGCGCATCTGTCGGTTGTGCTCCCGGCGCTTGATGTTCTGTCGATTCGCCTTGAGGGCGGACTTGGTGCGTTTGGCCACTGTTCCTCGCTGAAAAGAAAAATTGATTATACCGGTTGAAGGACGTCGAGGGCGACGCGCCACACGCCATCGCGTCCGCGCGTCCAGATGCGCACGTAGAAGCCGCGGGGGACCTGGTCGCCCTTCAACAGGTAGGTGCCGTAGGTGTAGCCGAGGTCGCCTGCCATCGACGTCTCGGCGAACTTCGATTCACCGGACGCGTAGCCGGGCTGCCCGGCCAGCCACGCCAGGATGGCATCCTGGCCGACCACCGGCATCACATCCGGGCGATGGAAGCGCGCGCCCTCCGCAAGGTGGCCTCGATACGCATCCGCCTGACCGGTTCGAGCGGCATTGGTCAGCGCGGCGTCGGTATCCTTCAGCGACCTGGTTGCGGCGTCAACGGTTGCTTTTCCGGCGTAGACATCCGCTCGCCTGGCCGCAGTGAAGCCGTCGGGGAACGTCACGGGACCTGGCGTCGGCACGCCCATGTCCATGACGACCTTGAACGATCCGTCGGCCTGGCGCTTCCACACCGACGCGTAGATCGAATGGGAGGGCTGCCCGTGGTTCTGCCCGGGGACGATCCGGCGAACGGGGCCCGTCAGGTATCCGAGGTCGCCGCTCGCTGCGATGTCGCCGTAGCGCGGCTCCCAGATCAGCCGCCGACCTTTTGGCGGATCCGGCTGCTTGCGAAACAGATCCTTCGCGGGCGCGATCTGTTCGCCATCGAAGCCGAACGCGTTGTCCGCGAAGTATTCGAGGAAGGCCTGTTTCCAGCCGGCCACGAGCGCGCGCGCGGCAAACCGCTGCTCGGTCCGTACCATTTCATTGAGGGCAGGAGTTTGCGCGAGCGTCGGGACTGCGCACACGGCGGCGGCGATGACCACCGTCATCAGCACCCGCCTTCGCGCTCGGTCGCGCTTCGGCGGGCAGGCGCGTTTCATGGGACTACTGTACGACGATTTCGAACGTGCCGGTGAGCGGCTTCGCCGAGGAGTAGTGCGGGATGGCGCGGCCGTCGACGATCTCGAAGGTCTTGTAGATGATGCGCTTGCTGAGCGACGCCTGCTGGACGTCTGTGATGCGGCCGACCTTCTTCACGTAATCGCGCGTTTCCTGGAACGGTGGGACCTTCTTGCCGTTGCGATCGACCGCTTCGGCGCCCGCGTTGTAGGCGGCGAGCGCGAGCTCTTCGTTGCCGTGGTACCGATCGAGCAGCTGCCGCAGGTAGGCGCAGCCGCCGCGGATGTTCTCGGCGGGATCGAACGCGTCGCGGACGCCGAGCTGCTTCGCGGTTGCCGGCATCAGCTGCATGAGTCCCATCGCGCCTTTCGGCGAGCGCGCGCGCGGATTGAATCCCGACTCCACTTGAATCACCGCCCGAACCAGCTCCGGCCGAAGCGAGTGGCGCGAGGCGTGTTCCTGCACGAGCGAGTCGTAGAGGCTGAATTCGGGCGTGGCCGTTCTGGTCGCGCGAATGCCCGGCGCCTCGGGAACGACGTAGGTCATCGCGCCGTCGTTCAGCTTCCGATCCGACAGCACGAGCGTTCCGTTGACGTCGCGCCACGCATAGATCTGCGCGCGCGCCGGCAGGGGCGTCAGCAGGGCAGTCACGAAGGCCAGAAGCAGTGCGCGTTTCACAGCGAAACCGTTGAGCTGAGGGTGTTTATTGTAAAGCTGCCGTGGGAGGACGGCGACCTTGTTATCGGACCGGGAGGGGAGACTCGGTAGTGTAGGGCGGGGCTTTACGCCCCACCTGACAGCAGCTTCTCGACAACTCCACGCGCAGCCTCGAGCATTTCGCCGATTTTGGACGCGTCCTTGCCCCCCGCTTCCGCGAAGTCGGGACGGCCGCCGCCACCACCACCAACGATGGGCGCGATCTGCTTGACGACCTGGCCTGCAGGAATTTTCTTGATCAGGTCGGGTGTGACGCCGACGACGATGGAGACCTTGCCGTCGGACGGCGACGCGAGGACGACGACGCCGCTCTTGATGCGGGCGCGATGCTGATCGACCAGTGCGCGCAACCCGTCCTTGTCGAGCCCGCTGACCTCGCGCGCGACGAGCTTGATGCCGGCGACATCGATCGCGTCATCCTGCTGACCGGC
>Ga0209515_10006946_pt1 | contig 13844 bp, 12 predicted proteins | sample Subgroupgradi54m_FD_187454 | JGI IMG/M metagenome (GOLD analysis project Ga0209515, IMG submission 187454) | Subsurface groundwater microbial communities from S. Glens Falls, New York, USA - GMW60B uncontaminated upgradient, 5.4 m (SPAdes)... ...
AAACTTGTTTAATTTTATCAGCACTTATAGTATTACTTAATAAGGCTTATTGTAGGCTTTTAGTAACTTTAATTTGGTCAGACAGTTTTTAACTTTAAATCTCTAATTAAAGAAGTATCTAACACGCCTAGTTTAACTTTACTAAACCCTTTTGGTTTCCAGGGATCAATAGTCATAGTCCTTCTAAAGGCTGTCATTTCTTCAAGCTGTGGTTTTAATGCTTCCCATCTTTCTCCCCATCTTTCAGGTAGCTTTGTTTGTCTTAAAATTTGATATGTATCTTCTAGAAAAAATCTTCCTTTTTCATGATGCTCTAGTTTGAAACCCATATCAACAAATGGATCTACTAAAACATGTCCATGAATAACCCATGCTTCATAAAAAAGCCCACGTCCTGGATCAAAATCTGTATCAGTTCCTACTGGCTCTCCCCAAACAAAAGCACCGGAGGGATCAAAACCTTTAAAATAAAACGCTCCTGCAAGTAAATGATTTAATTCATGTCCGACTTTTGCATGAATATCTAAAACTACCTTTGTTTCTTTAAGTGAATATTCTGGTGGATCATATATATATACTGTAAGAGTATCATTTTCAAGTGTGTAGTTATGCCCACCCTGAAATCCTGTCCACCATTGTTTGTCTGTGATTATTTCGTTCATATCAAATTCTTACCCTTTGAATATTTATTTTTATCTTAAAATGTTACGAAGTGATAAAATATCATACTTATGGTTAAGTGGTAGCTAATAGACTTAGGGATAACCTGATACAAAGAATCGGCAAATCCAATCTGGTAGAAGAAAAATGCAAATGAACTATAGATTTTTTGTTAACCCACATCAAATTAACTGGCAGGAAAAAAAAGCCAGTATATCTGATCAGGAACAGACACATAAGATTTCACGCGTTTTAAGACTTAGAGAAAACGATCAGATTGTTTTACTTGATGGAACAGGACTAATTTATAATGCACAGATAGTTTCTTTCTTTTCAAGAGCAGTACAGTGCAGACTCTTAAGCAGACGAAGTACGAATACAGATCCCGAATTAAAAATTACAATTGCACCGGCTATGCTTAAAGGTACTAAATTTGATTATGTTTTACAGAAGTGTACAGAGATTGGTGTCTCTGAATTTATTCCGATTGTTACTGAGAGGACTGTTATAAGGATTAATGAGGATGATGTTTCAAGAGATGTAGACAGAAGAATAAACCGATACCAAAGCATTGCGCAGGATGCTGCAGAACAGTCTGAGAGAGGATTTATACCTACTGTAAAAAACGTGATGACTATTGAAGAACTCTGTAAAATAAATTTGTCTTCTTATGATTTGAAGCTTGTTTGTGCAGAGAGATCGCAGACTAACGGTATAAAAGAGGTCTTAAATGATATTCAGTCTAAAGTTCAAAAAATTCTTTTGTTAATAGGCCCAGAAGGTGGTTTTACTGATGATGAACTAAGGCAGGCTTTATCTAATGGTTTTACTTCTGTAAGTCTTGGAAAAAGAATTTATCGTTCAGAAACAGTTGGAATGCTTCTTTCCGGCATATTGTTTTTTTATTTTAATGATTTGCGATAGAGACGCATAGCCATGCGTCTTTACTGTTGTGGTCTTTGTTGTTCTGTAGTTTGTGGTCTTACCTGTGGATTCAACCTGTTATAAACATTTTGTACGTGAGCTGGGTTTATATAGGTTCTTTGTTGAACTGGTTGTGGTTGCTCTTTGTTTGCATTGTCTCTATGTTTTGGAGCTTCCTCAACAAGTTTACTTGCAACCCTCATTACAGTTTCCCTAAGTTCCTGAGGGTTATTTACCACTTGATCAAGGTCTACATTATTTGTTTTTTGCCAGAGCGTATCGAAGGCTTCAACTGTAATATTTTGCCTTGAGTTTGTAACTGCAATTAATCTAAGCCTTGGATTAATTACTTTGTTTATTTTTGCATTAATTCCAAATTGTAAGAAGAGATTGTTTAATCTGCTCTCAACAGTTTTCTCAGATATGCCAAGAATCTTTCCAATTGTTTTATTGGAAAGCCCAACTGCAACAAGTAAAAGAGTTGCGGTTTGATCTTCGGAGAGTAATTCATTTGGTGGCTCTTGTGAAGCATGGTATCGTAGCTTTTGTGCATGATAGCATTTTCCTACCAGTCTTGCTCTTGGATTTAAATTACCGCTTGTATCTTGAAGCTTTGCTAATCTGATTAAGAGTGTTGTAATTGACTCAATATTTTTTGTTGAAAAATTTAAATCTTCTGCTATGGAAGCATTTGACCAACCGGCCGCTATTAGTTGAAGTACTCTTTTTCTGCTCGGATTATATTTAATTAAAAAATCTGGAGCAATCGATACTTGAACATTATCTTTGCCTGGGTTGTTATTGTTAGGGTTCTCTGATATAAGCACGGTGTATCTCCTTTTATATTGGTGACAACTATTAGGCTTATTCCCAGTATCCTTTCTGGTCAATCTTAAATAGATAGTTTAATTTAGAGAGAAAGATGTACTTGATTTAGGTTTTTCTTTTAAAGAGCTTAATTCTTCAAAATTTGTAATAATATTATTAAAATCTTAGTTGCTTTGGGGGTAACATTCCTGGGTACCTACTTTTCTGTTTAAGTTCTTTAAAGAGGTTAAGAATTGATAAAAAGCCGGGGTCTTTAGTTGAAAGTTAAGCTTTGAGTATAGTTCTTCTCAGAAATGTCTTATAATATGACTTTGTAAGTTGTCAAGTTATCAAGTTTTAAAGCTTTATATATATTGAGCAAGGTAAGGTTTAAAAATCATGAGTACAAATCCTACAGGTTTAGGAGCAAATATAGCCAGGCAAGTAGCGCAGGTAAACCAGAAGGCAAATCCAAATAATTCCAATCCTGCAAATTCTGGCCCGCGAGCAGATGCATTTGCAAAGGCCACAGCACCTACAAATTCTCCTTCCCCAGTAACTACTGCAGTAGCAGCTTCTGGTTCAGCACCAGCAGCTCCAGTAGGTGGTACTACTGTTCCTACATCGCCAGCTGCTGCTGCAAGAGCAGCTGCAACTGCACCAACAACACTTAGTTCTGTTGCCGCTGCAATAGGAATGGCAACAGGTAGTGTATTTTTTGCACAGGTATCAGCAGCAGCAGCAGTAACCTCAGGTAAAAAATCTTCAGAGGTATCTGGAAAAGATGAATCCACAGATCGTGCACAAGCTACACAAGCAGATGAAAAGAATCAGTTAGCACTAAAAGATTCAGGTTCGCAAACAGGTAATGAAGCAGGCGAAATAAGCGGTGCAAATTCAGCTAATGCTCCTGCTGCATAAAAAAATCTTTTCTCTCTTAAAAAAACACTATGGGAATCCAAAGTGTGCTCTTAATTATAAGAATCCATTTGAACTGTTAGTCGCTACGATTCTTTCTGCCCAGTGTACAGATGAAAGAGTAAATATTGTTACTGAAAAGCTCTTTAAAAAATATAAAACAGTAAAAGATTATGCAAGTGCAGATATAAGAGAATTTGAAAAGGACATTTATTCTACAGGTTTTTACAGAAACAAAGCAAAAAATGTTATTGCAACAGCAAGGATTATTAATGACAGATATAAAGGAAGGGTTCCAAAAGAATTTGATAAATTATTAGAACTTCCAGGGGTAGCCAGAAAAACAGCAAATTGTGTAATGGGAAATGCTTTTAATATACCTTCTGGAGTAGTAGTAGATACTCATGTTTCTAGAATTACCCAAAGACTTGGACTAACAAAAAACACAGATCCAAATAAAATCGAACAGGACTTAATAAAAATAATTCCACAAAGTGAATGGATAAACTTTAGTCATATGTTGATCTGGCATGGAAGAAAAATCTGCGATAGTAGAAAACCTAAATGTGAGATTTGTTTTTTGAATAAGATGTGTCCGGCAGCGACGTTAAATAAGATCTAATTCTTCTAATTTTTCCAGAACTTCTTCAGAATGATTAGGACAGTCTACTTTATTGAAAACAAATGCAATCTTTTGTTCCGGACTGATTATAAAAGTAGTTCTGACAGTACCCATATACTTTTTGCCGTAAAGGCTTTTTTCCTGCCATACCCCATAAACCATCTGGACTTTTTTATCAATATCGGAGAGCAACGTAAAGGGCAGATCGTATTTTTCTATAAATTCCTGATGAGATTTTTCACTATCTTTGCTAACCCCAAGGATTACTACGTTTTTCTTTTTAAAGGTTGAATGTCTGTCTCTTAAACTGCATGCTTCTTTTGTACAGCCGGGAGTATTGTCTTTTGGGTAAAAATACAAAACAACAGTTTTTCCTTTAAATTGCTTTAATGATATTTTTTTCCCGTCTTGATCCAATGTTTCAAAGTCGGGAGTCTTTTCTCCGACTTCTGGCATTTTGTTTTTGGTTAGTGTTTTAGACATAAAATCCTCCTTTATAAAAAACTTTCTTTGTCTTGTCTTCTACTGTCAAACCTATCTTATAACTCTTATAGCCTTGTTTTTCTATTTCACTTATTGTGTTTTTCTCATCGTTTTTATCTATAATCAAGACCATACCAATTCCATTATTAAAAGTTCTTAGCATTTCACTTTTAGCTATTGGCCCTGTTTCCTGGAGAATATTGAATATTTCTGGTCTTTTCCAAAAATTTAAATTAATTTCACAACTTATATTGTCCGGGAAAATCCTGGGAATGTTTTCTGTGAATCCTCCGCCAGTGATATTTACAATCCCCTTTATTTTAAATTTGGATTTTAAAACATTTATAAGTTTTGTGTAAATGATAGTAGGTGTTAAAAGCAGCTCACCAATACTCTTTTCAAGTTTTAGATGTTTGTAATTTATATCCCACTTTGCTATTTCAAAGATAACTTTTTGTGCAAGACTATAACCGTTACTATGTAAGCCTGAACTTTCAATTCCAATTAAAATATCACCAGGTTTAATTGTTGAACCATCAATTATTTCTTCCTTTTCAACTACTCCTACAGCAAATCCTGCAAGATCGTATTCATTGTTCTTATAAAAACCTGGTAGTTCAGCTGTTTCTCCTCCAAGCAAAGTACAGTTAGACTGAATACATCCTTCTGCAATTCCTTTAATCACTTCTTTTGTTTGTTGGGGTGATAGTTTTCCACAAGCAAAATAATCAAGAAAAAATAAAGGTTCTGCACCACAGCAAATCAAATCATTTACACACATTGCTACAAGATCAATTCCAATGGTTTCATGTTTATTTAGTTTGAAAGCTAGTTTTAACTTTGTGCCTACTCCATCAGTGCTTGCTACAAGTACAGGTTCTTTATATCCGCTCGGTACTTTAAATAATCCACTAAACCCGCCAATTCCGGAAATTACTTCATCTCTGTATGTTTTTTTAGCAAGAGGTTTTATATAACTTACAGTTTTGTCTCCTGCTTCTATATCAACTCCTGAGTCCTTATATGTTATATTTTCAACCATCATTTAAAATGATACAGTATGGATGTAAAAGGAATTCTAGAGAGACACGTCATTGCGAGGAGTGGAACGACGAAGCAATCTCCAAAACGTTATAGAGATTGCCGCGTCGGTTCTTTCAGACCCTCCTCGCAATGACGTAAAAAGTTATAATTTTACTATCTGAGGAAAATTAACAATGAATATAAATCGTTTTTTATACTTATTTATTTGGATAACTATAGGCTATTTGTCAGGTTCAATTCCTACAGGCTATTTGATTGGAAGGTTAAAAGGTATAGACCTCACAGAGATTGGCAGTGGAAGTACTGGCTCTACAAATGTATTAAGAAGTCTTGGTAAAGGTGCAGCTCTTACTACTTTTGTAATAGATATTTTAAAAGGATTTTTACCTGTTTATTTTTCTATGAGATTTCAGGAATGTACTTTTCTTACAGCTATAGTTGCTGTATTTTGTATTATCGGACATAGCAAGTCGGTATTTTTAGGATTTAAAGGTGGTAAATCTTCTGCTGTTGGTCTTGGAATTTTAATGGCACTTAGTTGGAAAGTTGCATTAATTATTTTTTTAATCTGGTTAAGTGTTATTGGTATTTCAAGGTACTCTTCCTTGGGTTCCATAATTTCCATACCGCTTGCACCTGTTTTACTGTATTTATTTCACAAACCAGTTCCTTATATTGCTCTTACAGTTTTTGCAGCAGTTTATATAGTCTTAATCAGACACAGAGAAAATATTAAAAGATTAATTAAAGGAACTGAAGCAAAGATAGGGCAGTAGTGGCAGCGTGTTTGCCTTATCAAACATACTGGTTTGATAAGGCAGCGATTTTATTGCAAATCAAATCACCCATTTCGATAGTTCCAGCTGATTTGCATCCATCCTGATAAATATCTTTTGTCCTATAACCTTCATTTAAAATGGTTTTAACTGATTTTAAAATCAAATCGTAAATCCTTTCATCATTAAAGCTGTATTTAAACATCATGGCTATTGAAAGTATCATAGCTATTGGATTTGCCAGGTTCTTGCCTGCTATATCTGGTGCACTGCCATGAACTGGCTCATAAATAGAAGGAAGTGAACCATCTCCCATAGATGCACTTGGCAGCATGCCAATACTTCCTGTAAGCATCGCTCCTTCATCAGATAAAATATCTCCAAATAAATTTTCAGCTAATATTACATCAAATTGTTTTGGATTTTTAATTAACTGCATTGCTGCATTATCAATGTATAAGTGTTCAAGATTTACATCTTTATAATCTTTTGAAACTTCTATTACTACGTCGCGCCAAAGCTGTGAGACATCTAAAACATTTGCTTTGTCGACAGATGTGACTTTCTTTTTTCTTTTTCTTGCTATTTCAAAAGCAACTTTCGCAATTCTTTTTATTTCTGATTCGGAATAAATCATGGTATTAAAACCAACTTTCTCTCCATTTCTTGTTTCAATACCTTTTGGTTTTCCAAAATATAAACCGCCTGTAAGTTCTCTAATTACGATTAAATCAGTCCCCTGTAAAACCTCTTTTTTAAGTGTTGAGCTGTCTAAAAGCGGATCAAAAAGCATAACAGGTCTTAAATTACTAAAGGCATTTAATCCTGAACGTAATCCTAAAAGCCCGCTCTCAGGGCGTTTTTCGCGGGGTAGATTGTCGTATTTTGTCCCGCCAATTGCAGCCAGTAAAACAGCATCTGATTTTTTGCAGTTATTTAATGTGTCTTCTGGAAGCGGTATACCATATTTATCAATAGCAACTCCACCAAAATCCTTTTTTATAATTTCAAATTTATAATCAAACTGGGTTTCAATTACAGTAAGTAGTTTTTCACCTTCTTTTGAAACTTCAGGTCCAATTCCGTCGCCACTTAGTAATGTTATTTTTTTTAACTTCATTTATCTGCTTGTTACTCGTCTTTGCTCAATTTTTCTTCTTAACTCTTTAAGTGTTTTAGATGAGTTTTCCATTCTATTTTGTACATCATTTGCTTGCACCATTTTATTTGGACGTAAGACTTCCTGATTTTGGGGTAGATTTTCCTGAGTGTTTGTAACTATTGGAGTTTCAGGGACTCCTGGAACTAAGATTTCATCTTCTCGGTGTCTAAAACCTTTCTGAGTGGTTTCATCTGGTTTCTTAGTTATGTTTATTGGTTTTATTATAGTGGGTTCTTTTATATCAGATATAAATATTTTATTTTCTTTTGGTTGAGCAGTTGCATTTTGTTTCTGAGGCTGTTCTTCAGTAATAATGTACTCTTTCTTTCTTATGTTTGAATCCTGGGTTTCTTCTTCTTGAATTTCGCGAGCAATGATGTTACTTGTTTCTTCATCGATTTTTTTTATAGTTTCTGATGGATATGCAAGTGCATCGGGTTCTTTAGGAAATATTTTACTTGTATAAATGATTATGTCAGATTTTAATTTCTTCATAGCAAGGAAATTAGTTAGATCACTGGTCTGATTTTTAACAAGCTGGACTAATATCTGATTTTTGATTTCATTTTTTGCATCTTCTAAAGTGGCATTGTTCTTGGAAAGAAATTTGTTAAATGCTTCTTCCCCACCTTGTTTTTCTTTTAGAAGACTTAACTTTTGTGTGATTTCTTCTTCGCTGACATTAACATTTCTTGCTTTTGCTTCCTGGAGGATAAGAGTTTCATTTATAAATTTTTCAATTAATTTTTCTTTGGTCTCTTTCTCAAATAGTTTTTTAATTAAAATATTCTCTTCCATTCTTTTTCTAATATCTGCAATTGTTAAGCTTCTTGAATTGGCTTTTTCTCTAAGATTTTCTATGCTTTCATATCTTGTGATTAACTCTTCCCAGCCATTATCAAAATCATTAGCATTTACAGTGATCTTTTCTTCTTTTGCTTTTTTTATTAATCCCTCTCTCTTTAGAGTGATTTTTGGGTTTGAATCAGGAAGTGCTAATAAATTAAATTTTAAATCTGCATAGAACTTTTTCTTTTGAGTGTTGAAAATACGGTCAAAATTCTTCTGAAAAATATCTTCGCCGTTGATTTTGGCTATGATTTCGTTAACGGTATTTTCAATATTTTGAGCTCTTGAATTTAAATTAAAACTTAAAAAAATAATTAGAGAGAAAAATAAAATAAAAATCCTTTTCATTGTTAATATTCTAAAATAAAATAGGGGTGTTAAGCAATTCAAGTAACTATTGATGTCATTCTGAAGGAGTGAAATGACTGAAGAATCTCACAAAATTGCTATCGGTCAACAGAGATTCTTCGCTAGCGTTCAGAATGACATGAAATTGTTACGCTATCTTTTCATTTACATTAATTGATTGTAAGCAATGAAGCAACTCAAAAAGTATATCTAACTGCTGGTTTGCTAATAAACCAGATGTTTTAACAAGCAGATATGAATTTTCACTTCCACCTCTTGCTCCTCCTTTGAATGCTGTTCTAACAATCAGATTTTTTGGAAGTTTTGCCTGAATACTAAGCCATGATTGCAGTCTTAGATTAGTATAAATTTTTACATTGTCAAAATCTCCTTTTATTAATTTAATGTCTAGGTCATTTGCAAAGATTCTAAGCTCAACAATTCTTTTTAAACTGGTTACCTCAGGAGGGAAATTTCCAAACCTGTCCTTCCATTCTGAAGAAATATATTCTAGTTCTTTATTTGTTCTTACGTTTGCTAACCTTTTGTATTCAATTACTTTTTGTGAATCATCCTCTATATAATTATTTGGAATATAAGCACTGATGTTTAAATCAACGACACATTCAAATTCTTTATCTCTAACTTCCAAGCCTCTTAATTTATCTACTGCTTCATTAAGCAATTGGCAGTATAAATCAAATCCTACTGAAACCATGTGTCCATGCTGTTCAGCCCCGAGTATATTTCCAACACCTCTGATTTCCATATCCCGGATTGCTATCTGATAACCAGAACCCAGGGTTGAAAACTCTTTTATTGCCTGTAATCTGTTTTTTGCAGTATCGGTTAAAACCGCATCATTTGGATATAAACAGTAAGCGTATGCCTGAACATCGGATCTTCCTACCCTGCCTCTTAGTTGATATAGTTGTGCCAGACCCATGTGATCAGCATTGTTAATAATAATTGTGTTTACATTTGGTATGTCCAAGCCTGACTCAATAATAGTAGTACAAAGAAGTACATTGTATTTCCTCAGTGAAAAATCAAGCATAACGTTTTCAAGTTCTTTTGACTGCATTTGTCCATGTGCAATTATTATTTGTGCTTCTGGTACAAGTTCTTTTAGCTCTGCTGCCATTTGGCTTATAGATTCAATTCTATTATGTACAAAATAAACCTGCCCGCTTCTTTCAAGCTCATGCAAAATAGAAGTTTTTACAATTGTTGGTTTAAATCCTCCTACAAAAGTTTTTATTGGTAGACGATTTGCTGGAGCAGTGTTTATAAGTGACATGTCTCTTGCACCTGTTAATGCCATGTGCAGTGTGCGGGGAATTGGAGTAGCACTTAAAGTGATAACATCTACTGTTACTCTTAGCTGTTTTAGTCTTTCTTTATGAATTACTCCAAATCTTTGTTCTTCATCTATAACTACCAAACCAAGATCTTTGAAATTTACATCGTTTTGTAAAAGTCTGTGAGTTCCAATTACTATATCGACTTCACCAAGTGTTGCTTTGGTTACAACTCTTTTTTGTTCTCTTGGACTTACAAAACGACTTAGAAGTGCAATTCTTGCAGGAAAGGCACGAAGGCGTTCTGAAATTACATTAAAATGTTGTTCTGCAAGTATAGTGGTTGGAACTAAGACTGCTACTTGTTTTCCTGATAAGACAGCTTTAAAAATAGCTCTTATGGCAACTTCAGTTTTTCCATAGCCGACATCTCCGCAAATTAGCCTGTCCATTGGTTTTGTAGATTCCATGTCTGCTTTAACATCGCAGATTGCTTTCCACTGGTCAGGCGTTTCAGTATAAGGAAATGCTTCTTCCATTTCAATTTGCCAGTGGGAATCCTGATTAAAAGCAAATCCTTCCAGTTTTGATCTGGCAGTGTATAAATTAAGTAAATCTTCTGCAATTTTTTTAACTGCCTTTTTAACTTTTTTCTTGGTTAATTCCCAGTCAGATCCACCAAGTCTTGATAATTTAGGTACGACGTCTGTAGAGCCTCTATATCGATATAAAATATTTATTTGCTCAACCGGTAAGTAAAGTTTTCCATCAGAAGCATATTCAATCATCAGGTATTCACGCTCTACATTATCTAAAGTTACTTTTACAAGTCCACGAAACCTTCCTATACCGTGTTTTATATGAACGACATAATCATTTGGTTTTAAATCTTCTATGTTTGAATAATAATCATATTTTTCAGACTTCAGATTTTTCTTTAAAAGATTTGGTCTGCGTTTTGTTCCAAAAATTTCCTGATCTGTTAAAACTATAATATTTGCAAACTCCATTTTGAAGCCGTTTATTGTGCCACCTTTGCTGATAAACACTTGATTAAGTTTGTAATCTTCTTCATTTAAAAATTCCAGATATTTGCCTGGTATGTTCCACTCACGTAAAATACCAATTATTCTCTGAGGTTGATCGCTATAAACGATGACCTTTTGGTTTAATGAAAACCATTCACGAACTCTTTCAACAAATTTTTCAATCTGGTTTTGAAATCTGTCAGCAGGTAAAAAAGAGAGATTAACGGACTGATTGCTTGACTTGTCAAATAACTCAAATCTTTCTATGTAAGATATTGAATAGCTTTTTATCTCTTTTAAAATATATTCAACTTCTTTGATTAATAGTTTTGATAAAGGAATAATTTTTTTATTTTTTTCTAATTCTTTTTTTATTTCAATGTTTCTCTGATATGAACTTTCTAAATTAATTCCATTAGCTTCCCAATCATCAATCATTAAAAGTGTGTTAGTAGGTAAATAGTCAAATAATGACGATTCTTTTTGGTTTATTAATTGGGAGTAATATTCAATAAACTCTGGATAATTATCGATTTGCAATTCTTCAATATGCTTACTTGCAATTTCAGATAGTTCTTTATCTTCTGTCTTTTTTAGAAAGTGATTTATGTGGGTCATGTCATTGCGAGGAGGTGTAGTAGCACCGACGCGGCAATCTGCTAACGTTTTGGAGATTGCTTTGTCAGCACTTTGTGCTTCCTCGCAATGACGTGAATCGTTAACTACATAATATCTTGGAGTGATAATTACACTACTTAGGTTTTCCTGCGATCTTTGAGTTACCGGAGAATAGATTCTAATTGATTCAATTTCTTCTCCAAAGTATTCTATTCTTGTAGGCTCACCTACCATTGGATATAAATCAAAAATATCCCCTCTAATACTAAATTCTCCTCTGTTTGTTACTAAGGTTGATTTTTTGTAACCCAGAGAAACCAATTTTTTTGCTAGCTCTTGTGGCTCTATGTTTGTATTTAGATTAATTTCAAATAAGTTATTTGTTAAATCATCTTTATTCCAAATTTTTTGTAAAAGACATTTTGCAGAACTTATAATTAAACAAGGTTCTTTTTTGTTTAGTAAATGTAAAAGTGCTTTTGTCTGACTTGAAATAATTTCTGTATCGCTTGAAATTTGATCATAGGGTGAAACTTCCTGAATGGGAAAATAAAATACAGGAGCACGGGTTAAATTTGAAACTTCAAGGTAGAGATTAAGTGCAAAGTTTAAATCACTGGCTAAGTAAAGAATAGGTCTATTTAATGAATATATTAATGAAGTGAGAAAAAATCCTTTTGCTGAGTCAGTTAATCCGTGAAGATATAATTCCTGAGGCTTTCCATGGAAAGCCCCTACAGTTTGTGCTTTAAGTCTTGGAATGATTGTCTGTCCGACAGCACTAATCTGAAATTCATGGATTAGTTTTTCGATGACCATTTTTTATAATGCCTCAGCACTTTTTCGATTTCCAACAAATTGGAAACCTTTAATTCTAACATGTTGTAAAGGCAGTGTGTAGATTTTACAAATTTATGTCATTGCGAGCCGAACAAAGTGAGGCGTGGCAATCCCGAACAATCTGCGCAAGTTAGATCGGGATTGCTTCGTCAGCCCTTTGGACTTCCTCGCAATGACACTTACCGGGAAAAATCAAGACACCCTATAAAGTTATGCAGCAATATTTAATTCTATTTCATTTGCTTGGTTAGCTTGATTTTCATTTTCAATATTTGCATTTCTGTTTTCTTCTTCTGCAATTAATCTTTCTATATTATGAACCGGTAGAGAATAATTAGTACATCATCTTAAGTCCTGTCAGTTAGTCTGTCTTTGAAGCTGTTTCCTATTCTTTAGGATAAAAATTACCTGGAGTTGTATTTTGTCCCAGCTCTTCATTTAAGAAACCACTGGCTGCATGAGCAAGAGAAACAATATCTGTTAGTTTGTCTAGATCACCGTCCAGTCTTTCATAGAGGGCTTTGAATGCAGGATTACTATCTATTTCTTCTTCTATAACTTTTATCAGTTCTACTTTGTCTAATGTGGTAAAAACTTTGCTAACAAAGTTATTTATCATCCATATTACTTCTTTCAAATGTGAAACTAATTTGTCTTTATTAGTAGGGAAATCCTCAGCCAATAGTTGTCTAAATCGGTTTAAAAATTTAAGTTTTTCTTCTCTACCTTCTTTTCTACCAACGATGCTAATCATTCTAGTTAAAAATCTTTCAAATGGTAGATTTTTATTTATAGAAGGGTTGCCTGAAACTTTTGCTAAATATGCTTTATATGTAGCAATATCACCGCCACCATTAATCAGAACTTCAAATGTGGGCAATAGAGACTCTTCGAACTGCTGGCGTACTTCTTCCATAAACTCAAAGGTTTGGTGTCCTTGCAATTCAGGATCATCATGTTGAGGAGTCCATTGTTCAATAAATGCAGGAAGCCCATCCAATCGTTTCTTTTTTTCTTGAATCACTCTAAAAACAGCTTCAGATACTTCTCCTTTTTGTGTGGGTTCAGCAGGAAGTATTGTCTCTAATTCAGGTATGGACTCAAGAACTTCTTGAACTATTTCTTTGTTTATATTTCCTTTAAACATTCTTTGTACAAGCTCTGTAGAAGCTAAGTACAAGCACTTATAGGCTGTTGCTTGGATTGGATTCATATTTTGTACTCCTTTTTTATAAAAATACTTAAATAATCTAATTCTATTAGTCATTAATATAAGGTGCTTAAACGTGAGAACTTTATAAATCTTAGAAAAGATTAATCTTGATATTTAAGGTTTTATTAAGACATCAAAAAATCTATTAATTCAATGGCATATTCTTGCAAATGCCTTTTCTTTGCATTTCTAATAAGACTGTATACGTGGGCAAAATATACAGAGTTTCATTTGTATCTATTGACTTTAAA
>Ga0209515_10006947_pt1 | contig 13844 bp, 14 predicted proteins | sample Subgroupgradi54m_FD_187454 | JGI IMG/M metagenome (GOLD analysis project Ga0209515, IMG submission 187454) | Subsurface groundwater microbial communities from S. Glens Falls, New York, USA - GMW60B uncontaminated upgradient, 5.4 m (SPAdes)... ...
CAGTCGGAGACTGGCGCTACCGGGGGCGCCGCGCCAGCCGCCACCGCCAACTCGGAGATGCGCCCCCCAACCAGGCCTTCAACGAAGCCGTGGACTTCTGCGACACCGACCGCAATGCGGTGATCACGGAAAAGGCTGCAAAAGCAGGAAGAATTTACGGTTCCTCGCTGTTTCCATCGGGTGGCGGCATGAATCAAGGGCAAAGGCACGGAGTAGGATTGACCACTAATGGATTCATCAACGGATGAATCCTTCAAGGTGCGCGGCGACTGATCGTCGCCGCCAATTAACTCATGGGGCCTGCTGATCGCAGGCGGAGGCGTTGCTGGCTGCGATTAGCAGCCCCCGGGAACCAAAACCGGAGACGATTAGTCGGAGGGGCGAACCAAAGTTTCGCCCCTTGGCGAAACCATTAGTGGTTACCGCATCCTCCGGGCTTGGGTTTAAGGGCGACCCACTGAAAGTAGCGAGGAACCAGAATTTACTCACAGGGTGTGTGTACGCAGGAGAGGAGAGTGTGAAATATCCGGGGTAGGGGCGCAGTCTTGCTGCGCCCAGCCGACGCGGCATCACGCTCAAGGGCGCAGCCTTTCGGCTGGCTCAAGGCCCTGAGTTAATCGAACGGCAAGACTGCGCCCCTGCCTCCGTCCCCGCTCAATAGTGCGGCGGCCGCTCGTCGGCTTCCTCGCGGCGATCCGGCGTGCCGCCCGCCACCTGGGACCGCAGGACCCGCAGTTCCTGCCGGAGCTTCGCAAACTCCTCGCCGAGTTCGAGCATGGCCTTGTCCTGCAGCGCCACATGGCGCTGCAGGTGCGCGTAGCGTTCCTCCAACAGCGTCAGGCGTTCGGCGTCGTTCATCCCGGCGACTTCACACCAAGACCGCAAGGGACGCCAAGATAATACAACGCCCCCGGTTCTGCGCACTGTACCTGGAGGCAGTGGACGTCATCGGACACAAATTCGGCCCGGAAGCCCCCGAGATGCTTGCCGCGGTCCAGGAAGCCGACGCCGCGGTCGCCCGGCTGCTGGCAGGCTTGGAACGACTCGGGCAGCGCGACGCCGCGAACCTTGTCGTCGTTTCCGATCACGGCCTGTCCGAGACGAGTCCGGACCGGGTAATCTTCCTCGAGGACCTGATGGACGTTTCCACCGTCCAGGTGGAATCAACCGGTCCGAATGGCGGCGTTCGCCCAAAATCCGCCACCGCAGCCGAACTGGCCGCAAGCATCCGGGCCCGTGCGCCGCCCCAGTTGCAGGTATTTCTCCGTGAAGACGTGCCCGGGCATTTGCACTACCGCGACAACCCGCGCATCCCGCCGGTGGTCCTCATCGCCGACGATCGCTGGATGATCGAGAGCAAGGTGGGCTGGCCGAAATACGTCCCCACCTACGGCCGCGGCAACCATGGCTGGGATCCGGCCACACCCAACATGGGCGCGCTCTTCATCGCCAGCGGCCCGGCTTTTCGACCGGGCGTGCAGATCGATGACGTCGAGAATGTGCATCTATACAACCTGCTCTGTGCCGTCCTGGGCCTGACGCCCGCGCCCAACGACGGCGACCAGCGCCTGGCCCGCGCCGCGCTCAGTCACTAGAGGCTATCCGAAAACACGGTTTGCCGTGTGTAGGGGCGCAGTCTTGCTGCGCCCGCTTGGCCTCGATGATCCTTGGGCGCAGCAAGACTGCGCCCCTACGCAATTCGCCCCTATGCATCGATTGAGGCTCGCCTGTCAGGCTGTTGTGCGAGCCTCGATATATAAACCAAAAATGCCCTAACCCGGATATTTCACACTCTCCTCTCCGGCACACCCACACCCTGTGAGAAAATCTGTCCTGCTTTTGCCGCTTTTGGGCCTTTGCCGGGCGACTGGCCCGGACAAATACCGGCCGGCCAGCAGGCCGGAACGGTGCATCCGGGCTAACGGCAAAACCGCCCGGCGGTTTTGCTTTTAGCCTGCATATCCCGGCAATTCTCGATGACATCCCGCTGCAGGCATCCGCGAACACACGAACAAAAGCAGTTGGAGTGTGAAATATGCAGGCTAAGCCTCACGGATTTTCCGTTCCGTTCTCGAGGCACTGCTCCAGGGCGACGAGAAAGCGGACCACGCCGAACGGCTTGGCCAGCAGCGTCGCGCGGGGCGCACTTTGGAGCGCATTCAGCAGCTGCCTTTCCGAGTAGCCACTGACAAAGATCACCGGCAGGCACACCCGCCCGCTGTCGCGCCGCAACCGGGTATAGAGTTCGACGCCGCTCATGTCCGGCAGGCCGGAGTCGATGACGACCGCGTCCCATCGCCCCGTCTGGGCCAGCAGCAACGCCTCGCGGGCGCTGCCCGCGAGATCCACGCCATAGCCATGGCGGGCCAGGATTTCGGCCATCACGCACCGCACCGGCGAGCTGCCATCCACAATCAGGATCCGGGCGCGGGAGGATTCGGGCATGGCCGGCGGGCATTTCATTTTCTTCCGGCCTTCACCACGCGTTGCCGTTCCAGCGCGGCCAGTTGCCGCTCCACCTCGCGGTAGGCCCGCCTGGTCCCGGCCTCGGGCTGGAGCCGCCGCAGTTGCCGGCAGATCTTGCGCAGGGTCGCCAGCAGCCGCCGGGCGGCCGCTTCACGGAAGGCAACGGAAGTCGCCCCCGTCCGGCCCTGACGATGGGTTTTCATGACTGCTCACACAGAAATTATGTGCGCCCACGTTATGTCAACTAGTTCTTTTACTCCTGGCCGGGTTTGGCCGCCTCGTTGACAAAATCCCCCGGCCACCTCATTTCCCTCCGCAATGCAATACGCCCAATTTTTCCGCAAACTGCGGGAACAGAAAGGCCTGAGCCATGAAGCTTTGGCCAAGCTGGCGCGGTGTCATCGCAACACCATCCTGAACGTCGAGGGCGGACGCCCGGTGAAGTTCAAAACGATCGCGGGGCTGATGGGAAAAATGGGCTATGCGACGAGTTCCCCCGAGATGGCCAGCCTCGCCTTGCTCTGGCTCGAATCGGTCAGCGGCCTCGACTTGGCGGATCCCCTGACTTTGGGGCCGGTGAAGCAGAAGCTTGCCACCTACAATCGGACCGCCGCAGAGGCCGCCCAGCAGCTCACGGTGGCCGTCCGCCAGTCCCGGCTCAACGAACGGGAAATCCGGCTGCTGACCTTTGCCGCCCAGCATCGCGATATTCTGGCCGTGGTTGAATCCATTCAGGATCTGCTGCACGCCACTGCCGACGATCGGGCGGAGTTGAAAGTGGCCGAAGAGAAATAGGGCATCCCGGCTGTTTCGGGGACGAACTTGCTGATTCCCCGATGAGGGCGAACCGCCCGAATCCTTGGTAGTGGGTCAGTTTGGTGTAGGTCGGGCTTTATGCCCGACAGCCAACCTCCGCCTGTCGGGGATAAACCCCGACCTACAATAATCCCGCAGAACCGACAGGCCAAACTGACCCACTACCGGACCCCTTGATCATCCGAGCATCTGGCGCAGCGCTGCGGCATCCGTCACGGGCGCCTGGCAGGCGAAGTTCTCGCAAACAAACGCGGTCGCCCGACCCTGCGGGTGCATCGCGGTCAGATAGGGCCGCCGTGCGGCCAGCCACCGCTGTCCGGCCGCCCCATCGGCGCAAAGGATCACCCGCCTCAACCCCGGCCGTTCGTGCAGCACCTTCGCCAACCCCTGGAAATCCGCCGCCGCCGGATCACCCGCCAGCACCACGGTGTGCGGCTCGGTCAAAACCAGTTCGAGCGCACACAAGAGCTGCGGCAGGGCCTGGGGCACGCGGCTCCATTGGGACCGCAGCACGGCGATGGTCTGCTGGGCCCGCGCGCCACGGCTCGTTCCTGCCACCCCTTCCCCCTCTGCGGTCCCGGCCCCGATCATCCACTCCAGCCGCATCAGGTTCATCGCCGCCACCGAATTCGGCGCCGGTTCGGCCCCGTCGTAATCATCCTTCAGCCGCACGATCACCGTCGGATCGTCTGCCCGGGAATTGAAATAGCCGCCGCCGGTCGCGTCCCAGAACAATTCGTCCATCCGCGCCTGTAGTTTCTCCGCCCATTGCAGCCAATGGATGTCGAAACCGGCCTCGTACAGATCGAGCAGTCCCTGGATCAGATACGCGTAGTCCTCGGCGAAGCCCTCTATGTCGCTCCTCCCCTCGCGCCAGCTGCGAAAAAGCGTGCCGGTCGCCGCATCGTAAAGTTCCCGCTCAATGAATTCCGCCGCGCGCGTGGCGGCAGCCAGGTATTGGCTCTCCCTTTGCCTGTCATTCTGAGCCCCGGCGAAGAATCCATCAGTGGGACCGACGACGCTTGTCCTGATGGATCCTTCACTGCGTTCAGGATGACATTCGAGAATTTGCGCGCCTCGCGCCAGCGCCGAGATCATCAGTCCGTTCCACGACGTGATTACCTTGTCGTCGAGATGCGGCCGCGGCCGGCGAGCCCGCTCTGTCTGAAGTGTTCCGAGACAGCCCAGCAGCTTCGTGCTCGCCGCCTCTATCTCCAGGCCAAACTCCCGCGCCGTCACCGCCAGTGATTGTTGCTGCATCAAAATATTCCTGCCCGTGAATTCGCCGTGGGGGTCGTGCGCCACGTTGCCGCCCGGCTTCACCCCGTAATGCGCGCAGAAAAAATCTGCGTCGGCTCCAAGCACCCGCTCGATCTCGGCCTTTGTCCAGACATAGAACGCCCCTTCGGCGTGCCCGGCCTTTTCCCCTGCAGGGCCGCCCCCGGCCAGCGGCGGCTCTCCGGGCGTAGGGCCAGTCTTTGACTGGCCGCTAGGCCCCGGCCCTACCACCGCACTGTCCGCATCCTCCGCCGAGTAGAACCCGCCCTGCGGACCCGTCAGGTCGCGCAACACATAATCGAAGATGCCCCGCGCCACCCAGGCGTGGGTTTCGCGGCCGGTTGCCTGCCGGGCCTCCAGATAATTCAGCGCGATCTGCGCCTGATCGTAGAGCATCTTCTCGAAGTGCGGCACGAACCACTGCTCATCCACCGAATAGCGGTGGAATCCTCCGCCCACATGGTCGTGCAGGCCGCCCTCCGCCATTTTTTGCAGGGTCTGCGCCGCCATCTTCACGGCGTCGGCGCCCAGCTCCGACTGGCTCCCTTGCAGCGCCGCGCTGCGGAAAAGGAAACTGATCACCGACGCGCGCGGGAATTTCGGCGCGCCGCCAAACCCGCCCCACCGGGCGTCGAAGGCCTGGAGGAAATATTGGTAACCCCGCTCAAATGCGTCGCCCGCCGCCTCATGCAGCGGCGGTGTGGGAGCGAGCTTGCTCGCGACTTCCTTCGCCCCGCCCTCGCGGGCATGCCGCTGCAACGCGGCGACCACGTCGTCCGCGCCCGCCAGGATCTTTTCCCGCTGCTCCGACCAATGCCGCGTGATGGCATTGAGCACCGTCGTGAATCCCGGCCGGCCATGCCGGTCGTCGGGCGGGAAGTAGGTGCCGCCGAAGAACGGCTTCAGGTCGGGGGTCAGCCACACGCTCATCGGCCAGCCCCCATGCCCGGTCGTCTGCTGCACGTAGGTCATGTAAACGCGATCGAGATCGGACCGTTCCTCCCGGTCCAGTTTCACCGGCACGAAATCGCGATTGAGCACCGCCGCGATCCCCGCGTTTTCAAACGATTCATGCGCCATGACATGGCACCAGTGGCAAGTGGAGTAGCCGATGCTCAGGAAAATCGGCTTTTGTTCCGCGCGCGCCTTGGCGAACGCTTCGTCGCCCCACGGAAACCAGTCGACCGGATTGTCCGCGTGCTGGCGCAGGTAGGGGGATTTCTCGGCGGCGAGGCGATTCGGCATACGGGCAAAGTCACGCAAAGTTTCTCCGCCGACAAGCCTTTCGCGGAATGCTCTAATAGGCCAAGCCGAAGAAGGCGCTGGTGGCCGAACGCATCAGCCGAGGCTGGTGCGTGGGCGGGCGGGAGTTCAAGCAGAGCACCTCGGTGTCGAATGCGTGGCTGGCGGAACGGCTGGCCATGGGGGAGCCAGCCTCGGCGAGTCAGTTTGTGCGCCGGTATCTGCTGCGGGAGGAGGGCCGGGCGGGGACGGCGGCGCTCTTGTCAAGAGTCAGAGATCTGACGTCTTCGTCCGTGCTCTAGTTACAATTCGAACACCCGAAAGTGGTCACAGGACTGTTGCAACTGGTGCCCGAGATGGTTCGATAAATAGACCCGTATTCATTCATTACATAAACCTTGTAGACGAAACCGGCCGGCACCGTCACCGTGCTTTTTCCGTTGTTCGCCGGAAGGCAGGTATTCCCTTGTTTCCAAGCATAGTTCGCCAGCTTATCGTCCGAGGTGATGGTGATGATCCAATTGGCGCCACTCACCGTCACTGTCTGGTTGAGAATCACGGGCACGCTCGAAATCCTGCGCCTGTTGAACGCTGAATAGTTGAAGTCCCAGCCAGTTGATGTTCGCAGGATGGTGACTTGAGAGGATCCGTCGTTATCAGTGAGAGTAAGAACGTAATACTGGTTGATCGCCAGATCCGCCAATACTGGCCATAGCGAAGTATTAGGGTCTACAAGCCAGTCGTCGTCGTACAGTGTCCAAGGCCCAGGCACGGGCCCGCCGTTGCTGGCTGAAAAAGTCGCAGTCACTGGAAAAGTGCCCTCTTTTGCCAATACGTTCTGAAAGCCTGAGGTATCATAAACATTGCAATTCGAAATAGGTCCGGTGGCCATGCGATGGCGTTCATGCCAACAAAGATGCAACTCCACCCATCCGCTCCCAGCGGGAACCATGGTATTTACATTCAGATCGAGCGGCCCCCACCAGTCTCCGCTGGTGGTCGTGAATTCGGTTCGCGCATAGGCTGACGCGGTTAAAACTGTGGCGACCACAATGGTAGAGGACAGGTTTTTAAGGAATTTATTTAGTTTCATTTTTTGGTGTTATTGGAAGTCCCGTAACTTTCCATTCTCCGAGAATGGCATCCGCCGAGAGGTAAATGTTCTGGCTGCGCACGGAGACTATAGGGGATTCATAAATGTAATCAAGAACCGTCCCGTCCCATAGAAAGCGGGCGTGGTGATGCACGGACGAAGACGTCAGCGGGAACGAACGGGGGGAACGAACGGGGTCAGGGGGAACGAACGGGGTCAGGCCTTGGGGTTTGGGGTTGACGATCGGGCGCCAACTTGACCGGACAGGGCCGGAGGCTGGCAGCCGAAAGGCAGGAAGCGCGTGAAGCCGTGTGGCAGGACGAACTGGCTGCCGTGTTGCGTAAGCTCAAGCACCGCCCCGAGAAACTGGCCCAAGCCGGCAAATCCGCCGACTGGAAGCTGGCGGTGGCCGCCGCCCTGAAGATCCGCGCCACGGTGACCAACCGCTGGCTTGCGATCACCCTGCACATGGGCAACCTGCACGAAGTCAGCCGCAAAGTCGGCGCCTGGAGCCGCCAACCCGACCCGGCGCTCCAAAAGAAACTCCAATGAACTCCAAGGCTGACCCTATTGGTCTCCTTCTGGCGGGCAATTCGATCGACCCCGAAATCGCCCGTGCCGGACCAGCCTCGAGCGTTACTACCTTGGGCAGCACCGCTTTGTCCTTTGGCCGGCAGCAACAGGATCCGCCCCACGCTCAGCCTGCTCTTGGGCACCTGATGGACCGGTTGGCGCCGCCTCCGGCTCCGCGGGAATTGGCCGGAAATTTTCTTCCCCCAAAGCCATTGACGGCGGTCCATGAAGCCTGCTTGCTCGCGGGTTTTCCATGCTGACCCTTGCCGATGTCGCCAAGTCCTACGGCACCCGGGAACTCTTTTCCGAGGTGTCGCTCTTTGTCGCGCGCACCGACCGCTTCGGCCTGGTCGGGCCCAACGGCGCGGGCAAATCCACGCTCTTCAATCTCATCCTTGGCGAGGAGACCCCGGACGAAGGCACCATCGAGTGGGAACGCGGCGCCGACTTCGGCTACCTCCCGCAGGAAAGCGCGCCGGTGCGCGACGAGACGATCCTGCACATCGCCACCAGCGGCAAGAAGCTCGTGCCCGAAACCGACGACGACTATGACATCGACTGGACGCTCGAGCCGCGCGCGAAAAAGATCCTCTCCGGCCTGGGCTTCCGCGAATCCGACCACGAAAAACAGGCCAAGTCCTTCTCCGGCGGCTGGGTGATGCGCGCGCACCTCGCCCGCCTGCTGGTCAGCGAGCCCGCGCTGCTCATGCTCGACGAGCCGACCAACCACCTCGATCTCGAGGCGCTGCTCTGGTTCCAGGACTATCTCACGCGCTATCCCGGCGGGCTCGTCATCATCTCCCACGATCGCGAATTCCTCAATTCGCTCTGCAACGGCATCCTCGAACTCAGCGGCGGCACGCTCAACCGCTACACCGGCAATTACGACGACTATCTGCATGAAAAGGTCGCCCGCAAAGAGCAGCAAGCCGCGCAGTTTAAGAATCAGCAGCGCGAGATCGCCCATCTCCAGAAATTCGTTGATCGCTTTGGCGCCAAGGCCTCCATGGCCTCGCGCGCCAAGTCCAAGGAAAAGCAGATCGAGCGCCTGAAGGAGGAGGCGGTCGAGGAGCCGATGGAACAGTTGAAGCGCGTCAACTTCCGCTTTCCGCAGCCCCCGCGTTCCGGCCTGAAGGTCGTCAATCTCAAGAATATTCTACAGGCCTACGGCGAGCACGTCGTTTACCGCGATATGAATTTCGAGGCCGAGCGCGGCCAGCGTATCGTGCTCGTCGGCCCCAACGGCGCCGGCAAGTCGACGTTGTTGAAAATCCTCGCGGGCGTCGTGCCCATCCAGGCCGGTGAGTTCAACCTCGGCAGCAACGTCGTGTCCGGCTACTTCGCCCAAAACCGCGCCGACAACCTGAAGCTCGACCTGACGGTGCTGGAAAACGTCATGGAACTGCGCACGGCCGAAAACCAACTGACCGAGCAGCAAGGCCGTGCCGTGCTCGGCGGTTTTCTTTTCCGCAAGGACGATGTCTTCAAGAAGGTCTCCGTCCTCTCCGGCGGCGAGAAGTCCCGTCTCGCGTTGGCCCGCCTGCTGATCAATCCGCCCAACCTGCTGCTCATGGACGAGCCGACGACCCACCTCGACATCCCCTCCATCGACGCCCTGGTCAACGCGCTCAAGAATTACGAAGGCACCTTCATCTTCATCAGCCACGACGTGTATTTCATCCGGCAGCTCGCCAAAAGCGTTCTGCATGTGCACTCCGGCCGGCTGACGCCCTACGCCGGCGACTACGATTACTATCTTGAGAAGTCCAAGGCCACCAGCGCCCGCGCCGCGCTCACGGCTGGATTCACCGATGCCCGGCCGGTCCAGGGCAAGGTAGGGACCGTTGCCCCCAACGGCCCGGCCCGGGCGCTTGAGGGCAAGCGCCCCTACCCCGATCAGCCCAAGAAGCCCTCGCCCGCCGAGATGAAGAAACTCCGCACGGAGGTCGGTCAGCTCGAGGAAAAGGTTGCCCAGCTCGAGACGAAGCAGAATGAGCTGACCGCCGAGCTCGAGGCGCCGGAGACCTATAATTCACCCGGCAAGGCCCAGCACTTGAACCGTGAGCTCACCGTGATCGTGGACCAGCTCGCCGCCGCCACCAAAGCGTGGGAGACCGCCGCCACCAGGCTGACGGAGCTCGAGAAGGCGTAGCGCTCTGCTCGTAGGGGCGCAGATTTGCTGCGCCCAACGAGAACGTCGGCATGCTCGAGGGCGCAGCAAGACTGCGCCCCTACACGGAGGTCACTTCCGCGCCCCTACGCGGAGGTCACTTCCGCTTCAGCACGAGCATGCTGCTGCGGCCGGCGCCGCCCTTGCTGTCCACGGGGATGATATCGCTCTCGATGCCCAGCCCGCGCAGTTCGTGTCTCAGCCGCTCGAGTTCCGCGTAGGGCCGGCTGTCGGCACTGCACACCGGGTGGATGCGCACCTCGCCGCCACTCACGCGGGCAAGCTCGACGCACGCCGCGACATGCCAGTCGAAGTCAAACCGCTGGGGATGGAGGAAGAGCAGGTGGGCGCAGAGCACGAGGTCGAAGGCGCCGTCGAGGAACGGCAGCAGGGGCAGAGCGGCGCGGACATACCGTCCATGCCGGACATTGCCCTCGTAATCCGCGAGGAACCGCTGGGCGGCCGCCCGGCGGTCGCTCGCCGCCGCCTCGAAGGAGGGAAAATATTTCGGCCGGGAGACCGATGACTTCGCACGCATTTGCGCGAACGTCCGGTCATAGTCCTGCCGGACCTGCTCCGAGAGCGCGTAGGCCGAACGATCATACCATGGGTCCACCGCCACGGCATCGATGCCATGGCGGCCGGCTTCGGCGGTGAACGACGCCGGCCCAGCGGCCACGTCGAGCACGGCGCGCCCGCGCAGCTTGGCGGGATCGAGTGCGAAAAACCTCGTATATTCCTCGAGCGAGCGGCCGAAGAACGACACGGGAGGCAACTCCATCCGGAGGGGTGGTGGCGGGCTGGTCAGCGTAGGCATGATGGTCTGGATTGGGGGTTAAAAATGAAAAACCCGACTCGGAAGAGTCGGGCTCGGCAGTGATGAGAGTTGTCTGATTTTTCTGGTTACGCGTTGCTCACGTATCTCCCACTGTGCCGAGCCGGTGTTTTGGACCAGTCACGCTTGGCGGCCGCCATAATGGCGGTCGGGAGGGCGCGGCACAGATTGACGGAGAGATTCACGGGAACGGTTGATGCGGGGTCCGGGGTTTTGGTGCAAGCGCAAATTGCGGCGGGCGAATCCTGCTGTAGCGGCGGTCTATGACCGCCGGGAATTTCGCGTCGCGCCAGCGGCGGTCATAGACCGCCGCTACAGGTGAACTCCGGACAACAGGAAGGCCCGGGACATTTCTGACCCGGGCCGGTGTCGTGACTAAAAATTCGAGCGGAAAAGTGGCTCAGTTCTGGCGGACGAATAGATTTCGCGCGGCGAGGAAGGGCGACTTGCTGAAGGAAGGCCGGGCCTTGATTTCGGCATCCTGCTTGGTGCGGGCCTGCGCCAGCGCGGCGATTTCCACTTCGCGCACCTTCACCCAGGCCTCGCGCCGGGCGATTTCCACTTCGCGCAGATGCAGGTGCTCTTCGCGTTCCTTGAGCGCCATCCGGTCGTCGCACATGCCCCGGCGCGCGGCCTCGAGCAAGGCGTGGGCCCGGTTGTATTTTTCCCACGCGGCGTCCAATTCGGACATGTTGGGCGCGGATGCGACGAAGTATTGCGAAGGCGACTGCGGCGGACGGCTGTGCGCCTGGGCTTGGTCAAGCAGCGTGCGCAAGCGCTGTTCGTATTCGCGCAGACTGGCTTCCTTCTGTTGCATGGCCTCGATGTCGTTGGAAAGTTGCGAGCGCAGTTTTTCGAGGTGCGCGGCCTCAGGATGTTCAGGAGCAGTGGTCATGTTCATGCGGGTGATGACCGGACCATAGCATGGATGTTTCCGAGTGCATATAGGGGCGGGGGCTATTTACGCGGTGTTTACCACTTGGCCCCAGGGTTTTACCGAATTGTAAAAGATCGGCCGGGATTTGTGGGCAGGAAAATTTTCGGGTCGGCCTCATCTCGTTTTTCTGTCGTGAATGTTCCTGTCGTTCCGCCTTCGGCGTTAAACATTTTACCGGCATCAATAACCGCGCACGACCGCAGCGCCGATGATCACACCCGGAACATCACGTCCTCGCGATTGAACATCCTCACACAGAGCGCAATCGCCACCGCCGCATAGACGCCGGTCGAGCCGAAGATCAGGGCGAGATAGTTCCAGTGCCAGACGCCGGAGAGCATTTCCTTGCACGCCAGACAGACGTTGAGAATGGGGATGAGCGCGGTTTTCGCGGAAAGTTCGATGCCGGGAAGCATGCCCATCATCGCCGGCAGGATGACCACGATCATCAGCGGCGAAACGTAGCTCTGCGCCTCCTTGTAGCTTTTCGCCGCCAGGGCGATGGTCAGCAAAACGGCGGCGAAAAGCAATGCGACCGGCGCGACCATCGCGAACACCCCCAGGATGCCCGCCGGATCGATGGTGGGCATGAAACCGCCGGCTCCGCCGGAGGCCCGGGCCGCCGTCCCGCCCCCGCTGCCTGCCAGCATTTTGGCGCCAACAACGATACTGATCGTGGTGGAAAACAGCGAGAGCGCGACGGTCGACACCGAGGCCGTCAGCACCATCAGGAACTTGCCCAGCACGATGTTGACGCGGTGCACCGGGCTGCAAAGGAGCGTCTCCATCGTGCCGCGCTCCTTTTCGCCCGCCGTCAGGTCGATGGCGGGATACATCGCGCCCGTCAGGCACAGAATGATGATGAGATACGGCACGAGGCCGCCGATGATGTTGCCTCCCACCTTTTCGGGCGGCGCCACATTCTGGCGCTTGATCTCGAAAGGTTTCACGAAGTCGGCGGGCAACCCGCGGTCAGTGAGCCGGGTCTCGATGGTCTTCTCGCGCAGATTGCGGAAGAAGCGGTCGACCTCCCCGACTCCGATGCCGGACTTCATCTCGCCCTCGTAGTGGTAAAGCGTGACCGTCTGCGCGCCGCCGTTTTTGAGCGCCGGCTCAAACCCCGGGGGGATTTCCACCGCCAGGCGGATGTGCTTTTCCGAAACCATTTTTTTGAAATCCATGGTGCGCGGCACCACCTTGAACTTGATGTCGGCCTTGAGGGCCCCCACGACCCCGGGCGAGTCCTCCCCGCCGATGATCACGATCCGGGTGGCCTCGTCCTTGGCCTTGCTGACCACCTTCGACATGACGATGCCGGCGCCGAACATGAGGATGGGCATCAACAGCGTCGGGATGACAATCATCGAAATCAGCGTGCGCCGGTCGCGCAGCGAATCCTTCAACTCCTTGAGGTAAACGGTGACAATATGGTTCCATTGCATGGTGCGGGGTCTCCTTAGGTGTTGAGGGCGGCGGCGAGCGCCGCCTCGCCGCCGACGGCCTTGACGAAGATTTCCTCCATATCCTTTTCCCCATAGCGCTGCTGGAGCCCGGCCAGCGAGCCTTCGGCCACCAGGCGGCCGGCATGGATAATGCCGATGACGTCGCAGAGCTTTTCAACCTCGCTCATGACGTGCGTCGAATAGATGACAGTCTTGCCGCGGTTGCGGCACTCGCGGACGAACTTGACGATGGAGCGCGCCGTCATGACGTCGAGGCCGAGCGTGGGCTCGTCGAAGATCATCACCGCCGGGTCGTGGATGAGCGTGCGGGCGATGGAGGTCTTTTGCTTCATGCCGGTGGAAAATTTCTCGCAGCGGCGGTCGAGAAACTCGTGCATGTCCAGCTCCTCGGCGAGGAGTTTGATCCGGGCGTTGATTGCGGCGGGGTCCATGCCGTTGAGCCGGCCGAAATACGTGATCATCTCCCGCGCGGTGAGCCGGCCGTAGAGGGCGGTGCTGGCGGCCAGAAAGCCGACATTGGCGCGCACCCGGTCCGGCGCGGTCGCGGCATCGTGTCCCGCGACGGCGCAGGTGCCGCTGGTCGGCTTGAGCAGCGTGGCCAGAACGCGGAGCGTGGTGGTCTTGCCCGCGCCATTGGCGCCAAGCAGCCCGTAGATCTGCCCAGGCCGGCAGGTGAAGGACACCCGGTCCACGGCGGTGATCACGCCGCGTTTCTTGTCCTTGAATGTCTTGGTGAGTTCGTGGGCTTCGATCATGGTCGGCCGGGATTGTTGTTAACCACAGATGGACACAGATTCACGCAGATGGATATCACAGAATCACCCGCTCCCCTTCCAATTTGGAGCGCTTGGGGTCCGTCGTATCTGCTCTCTGTGACAACCGCCCACTTCGTTTCCTTCGTTACCTTCTATGAAAACTCCTATTGCCTTGGGAAACCGCGAAGGACGCGAAGCAGCGCGAAGCCGGGAATC
>Ga0209515_10006948_pt1 | contig 13842 bp, 12 predicted proteins | sample Subgroupgradi54m_FD_187454 | JGI IMG/M metagenome (GOLD analysis project Ga0209515, IMG submission 187454) | Subsurface groundwater microbial communities from S. Glens Falls, New York, USA - GMW60B uncontaminated upgradient, 5.4 m (SPAdes)... ...
AATGCTCAAGATCTTCAAGAAGAAGGGGAAGGGAAAATAGGCGATGGAAGCCCTATCCCTCAGTGCTCTGTCGACGACAGAGACCATCGTCCAGGTGCTCTACCTCTTCGCGTCGATCCTGTTCATCATGGGCCTGCGCGATCTCGGTGACGCGCAGACCGCGCGCCGCGGCGTCATCATGGCCGAGGTCGGCATGGTCGCTGCCGTGGCCGGCACGCTGCTGCTCGGCATGGAGGTCCAGGGCGTCATCGTGACGTTCAAGTGGATCATCGGCGCGATCGCGGTCGGCTCGATCGTCGGCACGCTCATGGGCGCGCTCATCCCGATGACCAAGATGCCCGAACGTATCGCGCTCTCGCACGCGTTCGGCGGTCTGGCCGTGGCCATCGTCGGTGTGGTCGAGTACCTGAACCACGTCAGCATGCACCAGCAGTTCGAGACCATCACCATCATCGCCATCGGCTTCGAGGTCGCGCTGGGCGCGATCACGTTCACCGGCTCGCTGGTGGCCTTCGGCAAGCTGCAGGGCATCCTGCCCGGCAAGCCGATCATCTGGCCGGGCGCCAACGCGATGAACATGCTGTTCATCGCCGGCACGCTGGCGGGCGTGGTCTACCTCATCCTGCATCCGTACACCCCCGAGGTGTTCTACGGCATCGTCGGCCTGGGCGCGCTGCTCGGCCTGACCCTGGTGCTGCCCATCGGCGGCGCCGACATGCCGGTGGTGATCTGTCTGCTCAACTCGTACGCCGGTCTGGCCGCTGCGGCGACTGGCTTCGCGCTGGGCAACAACGTGCTCATCATCTGCGGCGCGCTCGACGGCGGCTCGGGCTTCCTGCTCGGCATGATGATGTCGAAGGCGATGAACCGCTCCTTCTACAACGTCGTCTTCGGCGCCTTCGGCGCCACCCCGGCGGGTCCGGCGGCGGCGGCCGGCGCAGCGGGTAGCGGTCCCGCGCCCAACGTCGGCAGCGTCGAGGAAGCGGCCGAAGTCCTGCGCGCCGCGCGCACGGTCATCGTGGTGCCCGGCTACGGCATGGCCGTCTCGCAGGCGCAGCACGCCACGCGCGACCTGGCCACCGTCCTGGCCGCCAACGGCACCGAGGTGCGCTACGCCATCCATCCGGTCGCCGGCCGCATGCCCGGCCACATGAACGTCCTCCTGGCCGAGGCCAACGTGCCCTACGACCAGCTCTTCGACCTCGAGGTCATCAACGACGACTTCCCCGCCACCGACGTGGCGCTCGTGGTCGGTGCCAACGACGTGGTCAACCCCGCGGCGAGGACCAACAAGGGCAGCCCGATCTACGGCATGCCCATCCTGGGCGCTGACCAGGCCAAGACGTGCATCGTGCTGAAGCGTTCGCTCAATCCCGGCTTCGCGGGGATCGAGAACGAGCTGTTCGTGAAGCCGAACACCATGATGGTCCTCGGGGATGCGAAGAAGACCATCATGCAGTTCACCGCGGCCCTAAAAGAGTAGCTCACTGACCCCGCGCGGCGGGGGAGGACGCGCCGCGAGGCGTAGCCTTCACCGTGGTGGCGCGCGGGGCCTGCCGCACCCCGTCCGTGTCGTCGCCCGCCCTCGGACAGTCCTCGCGCGCGACCTACCGTAACTCCTGCTTTAGAGCGACCTTCGGCCGCGCGCTGCGGAACTCGGGCGGGCGCCGACCCGGCGGGGTGCGTCACCCGCGCCTTCGAGGGGTGTCGTGACGAGGCGGCGTTTGCGCCGCGCGGCCTCGTTCGATTTTGCGAGCGGTGCGTGGGATGTGCGGTGGCATCTGACGGGACACAGAGGTTCCGAGGGGGTTCAGTGCACCCTGGGTGCAAAAGACTTCGAAAACCGGAATCCAGTGTTCGATTTTCGAAGGCGAGGGGCCACATCGTCATGTGAGGTAAGTCTCCGGATTATGGACAACTGTCCACACCCCGCATGGTGGCACGTTGGTTGCTGATGGCGGTAGATCTGCGGAAAAGGAGTACATGAAGTGAAGTTCTCCGCGTCGATCGCATCGTCTTTTGGCCTGCTTGTTTCTCTGACCGTCGCTTGTAGCGGCGATGTCTCTGGTCTGGACTTCGTGGATGGAGGTCTGGAGCCTGACGCCACACCGACTCCCCCGATGGATCGGCCGGATGCGGACACGGGGCCGGTGATGCCACCGCCGCCGCCCCCGCTGCCGGCCATCCTGTTCGTCGTGGGCCAGACCAACCTTGGTCCGGCTGACGCGGCCGCCAGGCAGCGTATGGAAGGACTGGGATTCACCGTGGTCTTGCGGACTGGCGTGGACGTCAAGGCCGCCGATGCCACCGGGCGCCAGCTCGTGGTGATCTCGAGCAGCGTGCAGTCGGGCGACGTCGGTGGTCGCCTGCGCGACGTGGACGTGCCGGTGCTGGTCTGGGAGCCGGCGCTGTTCGACGACATGCTCATGACCGGTACCGTCGACGACAAGGACTTCGGCAGCAAGGACGACCAGCTCAAGATCAACATCAAGCTGCCCGGGCACCCCATCGCCAGCGGGCTGAGCGCGGGTCCCGTGCAGGTGGTGACCGTGAAGGATCGCTTCAGCTGGGGCAAGCCACTGCCGTCGGCCGACGTGGTGGCCACGCTCGACGGCTTCGTGCCGCACTGCGGCTGCCCTGCCGACCAGCAGGCGACCATCTTTGCCTACGAGAAGGGCGATCAGCTCCTCGGCGGCGTTCGCGCCAAGGCGCGGCGCCTGGGCATGTTCCTCAACAACGACACCGCCGTGCGCTTCAACGCCACCGGCTGGAAGGTCTTTGACTCGGCGGTGCGCTGGACTGCCGACGTGCCCGCCTGCGTGGCCGTCAAGTGGTTCGCCGACGTCGACTCTGACGGCTTCGGCAACGACGCCAACTCCCAGCTCAGCTGCACGCGCCCGACCACCGGTGGCTTCGACTGGGTCACGCTCAACGGCGACTGCAACGACCTGGTCGACTCCATCCATCCCGGCGCCCCCGAGATCTGCGACGGCATCGACCAGGACTGCAACGCCCTCATCGACGAGCAGCCCACCAACGGTTTCGAGTACTACCTCGACTCCGATTTCGACGGCTTCGGCGACGCCACCAACCCCGTCCGCGTCTGCGCCACAACTCCCCCTCCGGGCACCGTCCTCAACGACGACGACTGCAACGACTCCAACGCCGCCATCCACCCCGGCGCCCCCGAAATCCCCGGCAACTCCATCGACGAAAACTGCGACGGCCTCGCTCCCTGACTCCGTCGCCTCCCTGCTGAACGCGCGGGTGCCCCGGGTTTCCCCCGGTCGCCTCCCTCGGTCCGCTCGTTGCCTGCTCACCTGGTTCATCCCACCAAACGAAGCCGCGCGGGGCTCACCGCCACGTCGTCACGACACCCTTGAACGCGCGGGTGACGCACCCCGCTGTGTGGGCGCCCGCCCGAGTTCCGCAGCGCGCGGCCGAAGGTCGCTCAAAAGCAGGAGGCGCGGTAGGTCGCGCGCGAGGACTGTCCGAGGGCGGGCGACCACACAGACGGGGTGCGGCAGGCCCCGCGCACCTCAACGGTGAAAACTACGCCTCGCCACGTCCTTCCACCTCCGCGCGCGCTTCCGTGACCCACGCGGCCACGACAGGATGCGCGAGCACGGCATCCATGTACGCGCGCGTGTCGTTCTCCACCGGCGTCGCGTAGGTCACGAACCTCGTCACCACCGGCGCGAAGTAGCAGTCAGCGGCGCTGAAGGCGCCGAAGAGGAACGGACCGCCGCGGCCGTGGGCACCGCGGCACTCGCGCCACAGCGCCTGCACGCGCGCGGTGTCCTTGGCCACGGCGGGCGGTACGTCGGCGAGCGGGCGGCGCGCCGTGACGTTCATGGTCATGACGCTCCGCATGTCGGCGAAGCCGGAGTGCATCTCGGCGCAGGCGCTGCGGGCCATGGCGCGCGCGGCGGCGTCGGCGGGCCACAGGGCGGGGACCTTCTCGGCCAGGTACTCGACGATGGCCAGCGAGTCCCACACGCGCAGCGTGCCGTCGTGCAGCACGGGTACGCGGCCCGCGGGCGCGTGGGCCGCGATGCGCTGCGCGGTGTCGGGCCGGTCGAGGAGGATCACGACCTCGTCGAAGGGGAGGCCGGCAAGGCGCGCCGCCAGGTATGCACGCATCGACCAGGACGACAGGTTCTTGTCGCCGACGACCAGCTTGAGCTCACTCATGCGCGCAGCATGGAGCAGGGCCGAGCAGCTTGTCGAGGGGCAGAAGGGGAGGACGGAGAGCAGTACAGCGGAGCGGGGCGTCGGCTTGCGTGGCCGCATCCAGATGGACGCGGCCGGTCGCTTTCGGCGTCGGCGCGCGCTAGCGCGAGATCTTCACCCTCGCCGGCAGGAACAGCGAGACGCCCACGCCGACGAACAGGTGGCCGAGGAAGCGTGGATCCTTGTCGTCGACGATGAGGTCGGCGTTGAAGTCCTGGCCGCTGGGGTTGTCCTTGAAGAAGTAGTCGCGGAAGGACACGTCGAGCGCGATCCACTTGTTGATGAACACGTGCATGCCCGCGCCGACCTGCACGCCCGGCTGGAAGCCCGAGTTGTACGGGCAGTCGTTGCGCGGATCGTTGAAAACGTCCTGGGTCTGGCCATTGGCGTCGGTGATGGTGCCGTCCTTCTGCTTGCCGCAGTAGTCGTTGGGACCACCACCCGGGTTGGTGTTCTTGTACTTGTTCTCCAGGTTGGCGAAGCCGAAGCCGCCCGACAGGTAGACGTCGAACGCCAGGTACAGCTTGGAGAAGAGCGAGATCTTGCCGAACCAGGGCGTGAAGGTCACGCCCGCGCCGCCGTGGACCGGCATGGTGTTGAGGTGATCCTCGAACTCCTTGCGCGTCGGGGTCGGATTGTTGGGCTCTTCGGTATCCTTGAGCGACCCCGAGACGGCGTCGGTCAGCTGGGTATTGAGGCCGGTGCCCAGGAAGATGAGGCCGCCGAACGACAGGCTGTCGCTCAGGTGGTACTCGAGCTTGATGCCGCCCGAGATGGTGTGCTTGTAGTCCGCCTGCACCGTGGCCTCGAAGGTCGGCGCGACCTCGAAGCGCAGCTGGCGCAGCTCGTACTTGTGCCGCACGTCGGGCTGTCCCTCGAGCGGGCTCTTGCGCGCGAACGCCGACCCCGCCAAGCCCACGACGATGGCCACGGCGATGGCCGCAGCGAGAAGCGTGATTCCAGAACGCTTGAGCATGTCGACTATCTCCTAATCCTGGCTGCTTCTCGGGCCTAGCGGAAGGTGGTGTAGCGGAACGAGGTCGGGAACCAGAAGCTGAGACCCGCCGAGAACATGACGTGGTTGATCAGCTTGCCACTGGCCTGGTCCTGCGAGCACTGCACGCTGAGGGCGCACATCTGGTCCTCGCTCCGGCGCACGTTCTCGAACTTGTCGATGAAGATGTAGTCCTTGAAGCCGAGGTTCAGGGTCACCCAGTCGGCCACGAAGACGCGAAAGGTCAGGCCGACGTTGGGCGTGATGAGCGTGTTGGTCCACGCCGGCAGCGCCGGGTCACGCGGGATGACCTCCGACTGGGTCATGCCCACGCCGGCGGTGAAGAGCGTCTCCAGGTGGACGATCTTCTTGTTGAGCATGGAGAACTTGGCGTAGATGGGCACGTAGTGGAAGTTGAGCGCCGCGCCGTAGTTGTACTTGTTGATGGTGGGCAGGCGGCGGTCCTGGCGTGCGACCAGGTCGTAGGTCTCGAGGAAGTTCTTGACGAAGTACTGGCCCTCGACGCCCACCGCGAGCACGTCGGTCAGGTAGTAGTTGATCTGACCGTTCAGCTCGTAGTGCTGGATCATGTTGTCGTTGATGGTCAGACCCACCGACGGCATGAGCTCGAGCCGGTTCATCTTCAAGAACGGCTTGCGCACGACCACGACGATGTCCTGCCAGGACCCGCGCGTCTCGCCCAGCTTGAGGTCCTTCTCGTCCTTGCCGGCCTTGGTCTCGGCCGCGGTCTCCGGCTGGGTCATGTCCAGCTCGGGATCGCCCGCCTTGCCCATGTCGCCCTCGCCGGTGTCGGAAGGCTTGGCCTCTTCGGGCTTGGCCTCCTCCGGCTGGGTCATGTCGATCTCGGGCTCGGCCGGCTTGGGCTCCGCCGGAGCGGGCTCGGCCGGCTTGGGCGCCGGCGCGGGAGCCTTCTTCTTGCCCTTCTGTGCCCAGGCGTCACTGGATAGTGGGGGGAGCATGAGCGGCAGTGAGACCACTGCCAACATGACCAGCCAACTGTTCGCGCGTCGGATCATTCGGTCACTCCCCGAGTGCTGCGTGCCTGAGACGACAGTGTGTGTGGCGCTCCCGAAATTCCCTCTTATTTTCAACGACTTAGAGGGGTTTCGCTAAGTGGTCGGCAATATAGCACGCGATTTTTCAGACGAGCAAGAGCTTTGCCCTCACCGGCCCTCAAAAATGATTCTTCGGGAGTAAATGAACGCGGGATTAACATGCTCCCGCCAGTTTCAGCTGCTCCATGACCAGCACGACTTCGACAATCTCAACGGGGAGGGCATCGATGAGCTTTCTGGACAAGGTGAAGAACGTGGCCGGCGTCGGTTCGGCCACGATCCAGGTGGACGTGAGCCAGCGGCCGAGCAAGCGCGGTGACGAGCTGGTCGCCCTGGTGCGCGTCATCCCCGGCAAGACGGCGCAGAAGATGAACTTCCTGGGCGTGAACGTGGAGTGGGAAGGCGACTGGAACTACAAGAACGCCGACGGTGGCACCATCGAGGTCCGCAACGGCCACGGCTACGTGCTGCTCGATCGCCCGGCCAACTGCACCAACGCGACGCTGCAGCCGGGCCAGACCATCGAGGTTCCCGTGCGCCTCAAGATCCCCTCCGACGCTCCGCTCACCGGCGAGAAGCTGAAGTGGAAGCTGTACACGCGCGCCGACATCGCCGAGGGCGCCGATCCGGAGTGGTCGACGTCCCTCGAGATCCGCGGCTGATTCGTCAGTCCGCCGCCGCGGCGCGGTCCACGCGACGCTGACGCACGATCTTGAAGTGCGTGGGCACGACCCACGCGAAGCCGATCACCCCACCCACGACCATCGCAACCCACGCCGGGGTCGGCATGCCGATCAGGGCGAAGCCGAGCGCGCCCAGGTCCATCGAGTCGCGGCGCGCGACCACGGCGAAGAAGTCGCCGATGGCGCGTCCGATCGACTTCTTGGGCGGCGGGCCCTGCCCGGGGCCCACGCCCAGCGCCTGGCCGTACTCCTGGTTGTTCGACGAGTGGATGACGAAGATGCAGTACCAGTAGATGAGCAGCAGCGACGCGACCGTCAGCACCAGCGAGATCCCGGTCAGCCAGGCCACCGGCCACTCCGGATGCAGCGGTGCCACGTGCGCGCCCATGGCCAGCAGCAGCGCGGCCCGCGCGAGATCGTCGCCGATGGCATCGAGCCAGCCGCCCAGGGTGGAGAACTCGAGGCGCAGGCGCGCGACCTCGCCGTCGTTGCAGTCGACGATGCCGCCCAGCACCAGCACGCCCAGACCGATGGCGTGCTCGCCGTAGCTGGGGCCGGCAGCGATCCAGCAGCCGGCCAGGCTGAGCAGGGCGGAGAAGATGGTGATCTGGTTGGGCGAGAATGGCAGGCGCAGGAACATGCGCGTGAGCGGGCGCGCCAGCGGTCGGTAGAAGTAGCGGGTCAGCCAGGCGTCGAGCGGCTTGTCGACCAGCTCGAACTGCCAGGCGTCAGCGGCGCGAAGATCCTCGCGCGTGCGCGCGGCATGACGCGCGCGCCGGCCGACCGAGAAGCGCGCGACGTCCGTCGCTGCGGCCGCGAACGTGGCGTCGCCGTGCGCGAGGTCGGCGACCAGCGCATCGACGAGAGCGCCCGCGCGCGGCGCGGGTGCCAGGACCGCGCCGGCGTAGGCACCACCTGCCGCGGGATCGACGGCCACGAGCACGCGACCCTCGCCGGCAGCGGTGACGAGCGGCTTGCACAGCTCGACCGCGACCACCTGGTCGGTGGCGCGGACCACGAGCAGCGGGGCGCCGCGCAGGTCGTCTGCCACACGGGTCAGCTCCGCGGGAGTGCGTACGACGTGGATCTTGTCCTGCGCCACTCCGGAGAGACGCGCGACCCGACGCGCGCGTTCGCCCAGCTTCAGGCCCGTAACCGTACGTTCGTCGGCGAGTGCCGGCGCGAGAATCAATGCGTTCAGGGTGAGCTCCTACGAAAGAGGTACTACGCGCTGCGCGAGCGCACGCGCACCGTCGAAACGGGCGCCGGGTCGGACTCCAGCTCCATGCACGTGATGTACTCGAGCTGGTCGAGCTTGCGACCCTCGAATGCGGTGCTCATGAAGGTGTCGATGATGCGGGTGTTGGTGGCGAGGCCCGCGCGCACGGCCAGGCACAGCACGTTGGAGTTGTTGATCTGCCGCGACAGCTCGGCGTCCTCGACGGTGAGGCAGCGCGAGGCATAGACGCCGCGGAACTTGTTGGCAGCGATCGACATGCCGATGCCGGTGGAGCAGAACAGCACGCCCACGTGATCCGCGCGGCCACGCACGCGCTCGCACACTCGCTGCGCCGAGGTCAGGTAGTGCAGGTTGTCGAGGTTCACCGCCGGCATGGGGATGCCGTACTGCGCCAGCACACGCACGTAGCCGTCGAGCTCGGGCAGGAGGTAGCGGTCGTACCCGAACACCACGTGCTTGCCGCGGTGCGTGCCGACCTGACGAATCACGACCTCAGGATGCATGGGTCACCTTCATGCAAGTGACAAGCCCCATCGCCAAGGTGTAAAAGTCGAATGATTTCATTGGATTGACGGTGCGTTCGCAGCGGAGTGGTTGAAACCTGACACTCGTCCGGGGAATGTTCGACATGCGAGATGAGGGTCAGGCGGCGGCGCGCGCGCGCCCGAGGACCTTGTCGAACGCACGCAGGATGCCCGCGACGTGCTCGTCGCCGAGGTCACCGATGGTCGAGATCTGGAAGTGCGTCATGTCGCCGGGGATGCCGTAGAGCAGGTAGTAGCCCTCGGCCTCCATGCGCTGCGCGAACTCGGGGTACTCGAGGCCGGCGGGCAGACGGAAGTTCACCGCCACCCACGAGCGGTGCGCGGGATCGAGCTGCGACTTCACGCCCATCGCCGCCAGGTGGTCGTGGATGGTCTGCATCTGGCGGCGGATGCGCGCGTGGTGGTTGGCGATGCCCAGGCGCTTGAGGTGATCGCAGGCGGCGCGCAGCGCGGCGTGCAGGTGTACCGGCTGGGCGAAGCGCGTCTCGTGGCCCTTGCGCTGCTTCTCCGTCTCGGCGACGAGATCGAAGTACTGACTCACGCGCGCGTGCGCGGCCAGGACGGGCAGGGTGGCCAGCTTGACGAACACGATGCCGATGCCGGCCACGGCCTGGATGGCCTTGGCCGACGACGTGACCGTCAGGTCGAGCTCGGCCGCCTCGATGTCGATCGGATACGCGTACGCGGCCGAGATGGCGTCGGAGCCGACCATGAGGCCGCGCCGCTTGCACGCCTTGCCGATCTCCACCATCGGGTTGACCAGGCCGGCGCGGGTCTCGTGGGCGACGAAGAACACCCACTTGATGGCCGGATCCGCGTCGAGCACGGCTTCCAGGCGGGCCACGTCGATGGGCTGCTGCTCGTCACCGTCGAGAACCACGTGCGCGATGCCGGCCTGGCTGGCCTGATCGACCCAGCGCGCCCCGAAGAAGCCGTTGCGCACGATGAGGCCCTTGCCCAGCGGCGCGAAGGCCTGCAGGCAGGCCTCGACCGCGCCGGTGCCGGTCGAGATCAGCATGGTCGCGTGGTACGCGGCGCCATCCTTGATGCCGACCAGCTCCTTCACGTCGCGCTCGGTCTCGGCGAACATGGTGCGGAAGCCGTCCTGACGGTGGTAGTTCACCGGCGGATCGGCGAGGTAATCGGCGACGACGGGCGGCGTGCGGACCGGGCCCGGTGTGAACAGAATCAGCTTGGCGCGAGACATTTGAAGCGACTCCTAGGCAGACGCGCGGCCGGCGGCCTGCATGGCGGCGCGCACGGCGGCGTCGAAGTGCGAGACGAAGCGGTCGATCTCGGACGGGCTCACCGACAGGGGCGGCTGGATGCGGATGACGTTGCCGAGCGGGCCGGTGGCGGTGCAGATGACGCCACGCTCGAGCAGGTCGGACTTCATGCCCAGGATCTGATCCTTGCTCCACGGCTGCTTCGACTTCTTGTCGAGCACCAGCTCGACACCGCCGAGGAGACCCTTGAAGCGCACGTCGCCGATCCAGGGCGAGCGCAGCTCCCAGAACACGCGCGTCATGTACTCACCCATGGCGGCGGCGTTCTCGACCAGCTTCTCGTCCTGGATGACGCGGATCATCTCCAGGCCCGCGGCGCAGGAGATGGCGTTGGCCGCCGAGGTCGGCGAGGTCGCGCCCCAGAACGAGGCCGCGATCTCGGGCGTGGCCATGACCGCGCCCAGGCTGCCCACGCCGCCGGAGAGGCCCTTGGCCAGGGTCATGATGTCGGCCTCCAGACCGTAGTGATCGGCGCCCCACATCTTGCCGGTGCGGCCCAGGCCGGTCTGGATCTCGTCGAGGATGAGCACCAGGCCACGCGCCTTGCGGATGGCGTCGACACGCTGCCACCACTCGAGCGGCGGCGCGAGGCCGCCCACGGCCTGCATCGGCTCGGCGAGGATGGAGCCCACGTGCGGGTTGGCGTCGAGCAGCTGCTCGAGCGCGGCGATCGACTCGTCGACGCACGCGTCGGGGTTCTTCCACCGGTACACGTAGGGCGTGGGCGCGGCGACGATGTTGGCATCGAGCGGCGCCGACGCCGACTTGCGGTACGACTCGTTGGAGCAGGTGGCCAGCGCCTGCACCGACAGCCCGTGGAAGGCGTTGTCGAGCACCATCACGCCCAGCTTGCCCGACTTCTGCCGCGCCATCTTGAGCGCGAACTCGGTCGATTCGCAGCCGCCCGTGGTGTACAGGGTCTTGGTCAGGCGACCCGGCGCCAGGCGAGCCAGCTCCTTGGCCATGCCGATGGCCGGCTCCGACGCGTGCCGGCCGGACACCTGCGACACCTTGTGCAGCTGGGCGATGGCGGCCGAGATCACGCGTGGGTGGCTGTGACCGGCCTGGTTGACGAAGTAGCCCGAGGTGAAGTCCATGTACACGCGCCCGTCGGCGTCGCGCACGTAGCTACCGTGGGCCTCGACGATGGGCAGCGGCTCGCCGGCCGCGGTCCAGGGCCGCATCACGTACTGCGAATCGTCGGCGAGCAGCTGTGCGTTGCTCTGCGTCCGCTCGTCGGCAGGCAGGCTGACCAGCGCGGTGCGTCCACCGTGCGGCGTCGAACCAGGGCTCTTGGGGATCGGGGCGTTATCCATTCAGTCGGTCCTCAGTTCTGCGCGGCCCATTTCAGGCCTCGGACCCATGGCTGCAATCGAGGTGCCACCGGCAATCGTCGCGAATGTGTCAACAATTCGTCACCTACATGCGGGCCACTCCGGAGCGCGCGGATCGCCAAGATCCTCGAAATCGCGAGGAGGCTGTGGCACAACGCCGGGCGATGAAGGCCATCCTGCTGGCGGCGGGCGCGGCGACGCGGCTGCGTCCGCTCACCAACGAGACTCCCAAGTGTCTCCTTCCCGTCGCCGGCACGGCGATGCTCGAGCGCGCGCTGGTCGCGCTGCGCGCCGCCGGCATCGACGAGCTGGTCATCGTGACCGGCTTCCAGGCGGAGAAGATGCACAGCGCGGTGGCCGCGTGGGCGCCCGAGCTGCGCGTCGAGTGGATCCACAACGCCGAGTGGGCCACCACCAACAACAGCGTGTCGCTCCTGCTGGCCCGGCCGGCGGTGGAAGGGCAGGCCTTCGTGCTGCTCGACTCCGACATCGTGTTCGAGCGCGGCGTCGTCGACGCGCTGCTGGCCTCGCCGCACGGCGACGCCCTGGCGCTGCGCCCGGGCCAGATGGGCGCCGAGGAGATCAAGGTCGAGCTCGACGGCGACGGACGCGTGCGCGTGATCGGCAAGCACATCGTGCCGGCGCGCGCCGCGGGCGAATCCATCGGCATCGAGAAGTTCTCGCCCGCGGGCGGGCGCGGCATGTTCGCCCAGCTCGAGGACCGCGTGCACACGCAGGGCCTGGTCAACGAGTGGTACGAGGCCTCGTGGCAGCAGTGGTTCGAGCGCGGCGGCGTGATGCACGCGGTCGACGTGGGCGCCTACTACTGCGCCGAGATCGACACCGCCGAGGATCTGGAAGCGGTGGGCCGCGCGCTGGTCGCGCGCGGCATCCGCTGAGCGCCGGGCCGGCCTACAGCTTGCGCAGGACCACGCAGGTGGCCGAGAACGGGCGGAAGAACCAGCCCAGCTTGAGCAGGCTCGACCACCAGCCGCGCGGGAAGTAGAACGGCAGCATCAGCCGGCCGAACGCGCGCAGGAGCCCGATGGGCGAACGCCCCAGCCAGTCCCAGTAGGTGCCCGAGCAGACGACCTCGCCGGCGACCAGCTCGGTGCCCGGGAACAGCCTGGCCAGCTCGTCGACGTCGGGGCGGAAGAGCGTGTCGATGGGATCGGCGTGCCAGGGGTAGCTCTTGGGCCCGCTGATCAGCAGGTAGCCATGCTTGGGGATGAGCGCGGTCAGCGCGCTGGCGATCTCGCCCGGATCGCGCACGTGCTCGAGCAGGTTGGTGCACATGAGCGCGCGTCCGCCCACGGCGGCCACGCGCGCGCGGAAGGCGGGATCGCAGACGTCGCCCACCAGGTCCACGCCGGGCGCCGACTTGATGTCGATGTTGACCACGCCCAGGCCGCGCTCGCGTGCGGGCGCGAACAGGTGACGATCGATCCACGGCTGATCCTGGGTGACGAACTTGCCCGTGGAGCTGCCCACGTTGATGAGCGGCTCGACGGCGGTGTTGGGCAGTCCGGCCAGGCGCTGGCCGAGCCAGCGGGCTTCCTCGGGTAACATCGCGACGTTCTACCGTCAGGCCGCCAGCTTGGCAACCGTGCGCGTCACTTGCTGCGCAGCATGCGCAGGGTCAGCCACTGGCTCAGGTAGGCGATGTCCTCGTCTCCGATGAGGCGCAGGAGCCGCCCGAGCACGAAGAACGTGCCCAGGTGCGCGACCGCCCCGATGCCCAGGCGTGCGCCCGCGGGCAGGTCGAGGTGCTGCACCAGCAGCCAGGTGCCCAGCGAGACCAGCGCGCCCAGCAGCAGGTTGGCAGCGTAGAAGCGCCAGGGCATGACGCCGCGAATGCTGGTGCGCAGCGCCACGGCGATGCGCCACAGGGTGAACAGCAGCGACGGGATGACCGCGCACACGGTGGCGATGGCGGCGCCCGGGAAGCCGAACAGCAAGGTGAACGGGTAGGACAGGATCAGGTTGGACACGAGCAGGATCACGCTGCCGACCAGCAGGCTGCGCGTCTCGCCGATCGATTGCAGCATGGCGCCGTACGAGGCGACCCGGTGCAGCATGATCAAGGTGAAGATCTGGAACAGCGGCGCCGCGTCCACGTACTTGGCGCCGGCCACGACCTCGATGGTCTCGCGCGCCAGGGCGATGAGCATGAAGGAGAGCGGGACCACGATCAGCGTGGTCTTGCGCACGGTGTGGAACCACAGCGTGCGCAGCTCGTCGTGCTGGCCGGCGGTGTACAGGCGCACGTAGTGGGCCTGCATGACCGCGCCGATGGCGTACGGCACCAGGGTGACCAGCGGCACCTCCCAGGCGGCCGCGGTGTACAGCACGAAGTCGGCGCTGCCGCGCACCATCTGCACCACGTACTTGTCGATCATCGGGTTGAGCTTGCCGCCCAGCACGGCGATGCCGGCGGGGAACGCGAACAGC
>Ga0209515_10006949_pt1 | contig 13839 bp, 10 predicted proteins | sample Subgroupgradi54m_FD_187454 | JGI IMG/M metagenome (GOLD analysis project Ga0209515, IMG submission 187454) | Subsurface groundwater microbial communities from S. Glens Falls, New York, USA - GMW60B uncontaminated upgradient, 5.4 m (SPAdes)... ...
ACAGCGGTAAATGCTATACCCGTTCTTTTTCAAAAAAAATGTAGTCTGGGAACCACAGAGGTAACACTTCATAAGAGGTCCCGATCGGATTTTTTCCAGTGGGCAGAACTCTTCATACGTGAAGCAAAAATTTGTGGCAAACGAACAAGCGCCGCCCAATAACCTACGATCATCCAAATGTCTCCATGCAATAACGCTTGCATGATTCGAATAGGTGTCCAAAAAATATGGGAAAGAAGAAGCCTTACATCGGAAATATTTTTCCAAATAAATATAAACTGGTTCCGGTACGCGATAGTCTTTATCAACTTTTGAAAAAACGACTGATAGATCATTCCTTCTTCATGGAAATGCCACACAATACTTCTGGATTCGAAAAAAACTTTGTATCCAGCCTTGCGCGCGCGATAGGAAAGATCAATATCTTCCCAATAAAAAGGGTTAAATAACGGATCCATCCCGCCAAGTGCTTCCCATATGCTTTTCCGAAAAGCACTACTTCCGCCGGAAACCCATGCGGTATCAGAACTATCTACTTCTCCTCTTTTGTGAACGAAGAATCCTTTTTCCCACCAAGCGAAACCTCTTCCTCGCAAGATAACGTGGCCACCTTCTTTACTTTTATCCATACATGCCACGGCAAAAACTAAAGGATCAGTAAAATGAGATAATAAAGATTTTAAAAATCCTTTCTCTGGTTCAATATCAGTATTGAGTAATACCACAATATCAGCCTTTGCCATTGCCACTCCGACATTTACGGTACTTGCAAACCCTTCATGCTTATCCTTGACCACAACTCGAACTTCGGGAAAATTCTTTTTCAAAAAGGCGACAGAGTCATCGGTTGATCCATCATCTACGACAAGCACTTCTCCTCGGTCTGAAACTGATAGAATGGATCGAAGATGTTTTTCCAAAAGATGCTTACCATTCCAATTAGGAATCACGATACTAACATTCTGTGTTTTTTTCATAAAGAGAATTCTATCCTATTTCTCCCTCTGGGAACAAGGAGTCCCATAAAATGGTAATTCGTACGAAAAATAGGGAGCGGCGTACTGCCAATTTTCGCATGCCAATCAGGTGAGTAACTTTGGGCTACCACCAAAAATCCTTCGCGGTCGATTTCCGTTTCTATGACGAGATTACTTTCTGTATAGAAAATCATGGTGGTCTTTCCCTTAGCAAGCTCAATCGGGAAAACACTAGGACTAATAGTACTTTTTTCTACAATTGCAGTTTTGGCTGGATCAAATGCACGATCAAATACCCCATTGATCGCCTCCTGTTTATTGGTTACCCATCGCACTTCACTCACCAAAAACGCTCGCGGAAGGGCTAATGTGTATTCATACACACGGGTTTCTCCTTCTTGAAAAACTTTTTTGAGAAATGGAAAATCGATATCTCTCAAAGAAAGAATGTAGCGAACATTGAAAAGTCGAAGTAGTGGAGAATCTGGATTATCAAGTGTTATGATCCGGTTAAACCCGAATGGTGGAGCGATATCCGCCTTACCGCGTGCAATGGCAGCCACAAGCTCTTCGTAGCGACTGCTCATCAGTGGGTCATATCCTTCAATCGTTTCAATACCATAATAGGCAGACACATTCGGCGGCAAGAGTCGCTTATCGGTACTCATGACCCGAAATGGCTTTTCTTGCTGTCTCAAAAACGAAAGTGTCTTCGTTTCTGGAAAAAAGTACTCTCGGGGGGTAAAAGGAGTAAATTTCCATCCAAATCGCAGCAAGTCAAACGCCGTGATACCAACGAGTATCACCATACAAAACAAAAAAAGTACCTGCCGTTTTTTTTTCACCAAAGAAGAAACAAAAAGCACAGCAAGCGACACAAATAGGATTGCTGTCGGAAATATCATGTTGCGTTTCGCTACCACCAATCCCATTCGTACTGCTTCATCGCTTACAAAGAATCGATGAGTGATACTAAAAATCCATAAAGCAACAAATATTCCAACGAGTCCTACTACTGGCAGCCAAGATGCCCTCTTCTTTTTGATCCATGCATCAAATCCAAAAACCGCAAGCATAACCAGAGAAAAATCGATAAGCACCATAAGCCTGGTAGGCTGAAGCCAAGAAATAACAGGTATATGTAATTGGTAAAATAATTTGGTCAATGGCGTAGGAAGAGCAAAAAAAAGGCTTACAAATCCTATGAGCAGCCAAAAAAATCTATCTCGATCTTCTTTATGAAAGACAATGGCAAAAAGGAGAGGGACTATACCGATATAACCAATAAATTCTCCGTAATTCCATACGCCCCAATAATTAAGCGTTGCGGGGTTTCCAAAAAAATCCGGCACTATAAACTGCACCAGATGTTGCCAAGGCAGAAACCACCCCTCCTTAAGCCAGCTATCTACTTCACCCACACGGCCACTTGCCATGACAAATCGAAGAAGTGGCACCCAAGCAATTGAAGTAATAAAAAGAAAGATGCATATTTCTGCAATCAAAAACGGATGCATGGTACGAAATCTCCATAAACCATACGCTACGGTGACCATAACTACGTAGAGTGCAATTTGCATGTGCCCAGCAAAAACCTGCATGACGAAAGACAAAGTGCCCACCATGAGCCAAAGAAGTGTATACTTGTGAGGTTTTAATTCTGCCATCTTGTCTATCGAAAGAAGGCAAAGGGGTAACCATAAAGCGACATGCACGATTGTACCCCATGTCAACCATGCGATAGTAAATCCGGAAAAACTCCACGCAATCGCACCAAAAAGTGACGCAACTGGGTGAATATCTTTATTTCTTAAGTAAAAAAAGAGAAATATCCCTGCAAGTATCGGTTGAAGTATGATCAATATGGTCCATGCGATGGAAAAATCAAAAATCAAAAAAAGTACATTAAACGGATAGAAAACTGCTGCTTGAATATTGGCAATGAGAGATGTGCCCGAAAATGTATACGGATTCCATATCGGCAGTTTTCCTTGTTTCCATTGATCCATGGCAATTTTTCGCCAAGGAATCTGCTGTCGGACTGGATCGGTAATCAAAAAATTTTTATACGGAACTCCCCGAGGATTCGTTTGTGCGTAAAGATCACGAAATGGATGATACAATCCTACTAAACTATCTGTCGGAACCGGCAATTTTCCCAAAAGAATTGTTTGATAGAAAAATATGCCCACAACCAATAAAAATATCGCAATGCAGATAGTGTTGAATGATCTTTTCATACAGAAATACGCTCAAGGAGTTCATCAAATGCCTTTTCGAATTTTTGCGTATCAAAATCAGCTGATCGGATGATCGCCTCAAAGCTCACTTGTAATCTGAGCCTGGTATCACTGATTATTTGCATCGTCTCTTCTATTAACTCTTCACAAGTTTTCCAAAGAAACCCATCAATGCCATGACGCACAATCTCGCGTTGTCCCCCGGCATCGTATACGATTGGAACACAGCCCGATGCCATTGCCTCCACTGTCGTGATTCCGAAATGTTCCATCAACTTTGGATCTGTTTGTTCAAATCCAGCAGCATGCCAATAGATAGAGGCTTTTTTATACAGAGCCACCAATTCATTAAATGGAATATTGGGGAGGAGCTTCATTGATGTCCCTACAGTTTGTTGTTGCAACGAATTGAAATATTCTTGATCACTTGACAACAATCCTCCTGTCAGAATAAACGTCCAGTCAGGAAATAGTTTTTGTTTTTTTGCTTGTTTCCAAGCTTGGATAAGTATTTCTTGTTTTTTCGTTTGGAAATAGCTTGAAAATCTCCCGACAGATAAAATAATCTTTTCTTTTTTAGAATTATGGTTAAACTGTGACGTGTCAACAGGGGGATAAATAACTATCGATCGACTGTTCAACTGCGGATCCAGATGGTCCTTTGTAAAATTTGAATTGCATACGATTGCCTGATATTGACGAAGCTTTAAAGGATTTGCATGTAGACTAGTAAATGGTACTTGAAAATGCAGAATATTATATCTTGCAAAACTAGTCGGGATACTCCCATCACTTAAAAAGAATATAAGATCGTACTTTTTGGACAAAAGTGACTTTTTGAGTATATTTTTACTACGGAAAAAATTCTGAGTAGTTTTTACCCTCGATAAATCTATATTAAACCGTTGTTGTGCTATTTTTATAATAGAATCATCATCCCAAAAGAGAAACACGCCGTGCTTTTCTGACCAATGACTTGCCAAAGCAAGCGTATACCGCTCCCCACCCCCAAAGCCATCAAGATACGGGTTATATATGCCGATGCGCATAGACAAGCTCCTTTAAACTACCCAAGAGCAAGAATATCAATATAACAAATGATATACCTAACCCCCACGTGACACTATCTGGTTGATATTTCATACTGATCTCATGATCTCCTTCCGGAACACCAATAGCACGAAAATCATAGTCAGCTCGATACAGAGGCACAGAGCCTCCATCTGCGTATGCCTTCCAACCACTATCAAAGACATCTGAAAGAAAAAGAAGTTTTGGAGAAGATGTATTTGTCTTAAACCGAATCTCTGTGGGCGTATAGCGTACAATCAAAATAGAGCCTGTGCCTTCCTGAGGTTTTACGAAAGGTTCTTTTTCAAGAATAACTGAGCTCTTCCTATTAAAATCTTTTGAGAACAATACGTCGATAGCCTTCTGTTTATCGGTGATAATCGTATATGAAGAACTAAGAAACACTCTGGGGAAGGAATTAGTATTTTCAAAAATTTCATAATAATTGTCTCTATAGATCAAACGATAATTTGGATATTCCCAAACAGGATATGTCCAACCGAATCGCCCATCGCTAAGCCTGTGTAAAACGAACCGAACACCAAGCAATGCTAGAGCTTCTTCTGAATATTTCCCGTGCTTATCAAACCGCACGATAGAACGTTCAGGAATTCCTATTTTTCCAGTGGATATTGCCATCATAAATTCTCCATATCGCTCTTGGTACACCGCATCATACCCTTCCAGAGATGGAATAGCATATATCATAGAAAATTCCCCACCAAAATTTCCGACTACCCTATCAATCCCAACTCGTTTCTGCAATTCTTCTATAACAGCCATTTTGGGATACATATATTCACGGGGATCAAAGGGCATCCATTTTGATGCAAATCGAAGCATATCGAATGAAATTAAACCAAGAATGCAGAGTAATATAAAAGAACGAATAAATGGTTTTTTAATAGATCCGAATAAAAATAGCGCGCATCCAACTATAGCCATCAATGATGGCAACATCAAATTTCTTTTCGCGACTATCAATTTTTCAATATCTAAAGGTTTTTTAATAAGTATAAAAATCCAAAAAAGCAATAATATAGACAGTATGCTTAAAATGAAAAAAATTATTTTTCTCATTGACTTCATTTTCCAGTCTGCAATAAGATCATCAAGGCCAAAACTCGACAAAACACAAAGAGAAAAACTTACAAGAACAATAATCCGGGATGCAGAACTCGTGGAAAGAACAGGCAGCTTTGCGCTAAACAGGACATCATTTAAAAATGTAGGTGTCGCAAGAAGCAAACCAATGACAACAGCAGCACAGAAAAACCAAATCTGCTTATTTTTCTTTCCAATAAGTGAATAAATTGCAAGAAGCAATGGGAGAACCCCAATATAACTTGACCACTCTGCATAATGACCAAACCAGTCATTTCTGGTCACCGGGTTCCCAAAGAAATCGGGTGCAAAGATGGTAATAAGATATTGAAAAGGAATAATTTCTCCTTTGGAAAAAGCCGAACTTCTGAATGATTGTGTATATGCATAAAACGATGGAACCAATTGAGGAAGCACAATGAGTATTCCTAGCAAAAAAAACAAAAAGAGAGAAATTATGCTTTTATTATTTTTGTATAGAAAACTTTCGAATATGAGAAACAAAAAAGAAATACCTGCGATATAAAAACTTATCTGAAAATGTCCGGAAAAAAAACTTAAAGAGACTGCTACAGATAACAACAATAAATTCCACCATGATACTTTTTTGAATTGATTATGAATCGCAAAAAGAATTAAGGGTAGCCAAAGCGCCGCATACCCCAATGTTGCATACGCCATCCAAACAACAATAAATCCACAAAACATAAAAGCTACACTGCCTACAAAACTTGATTTTCGAGAGCGATCTAAGCTTCGCAAAAAAACATACATAAACATCCCAGCTAATAAAGGCTGAAATAAAACCAAAAGACTCCATGCATCGATGAAAGGAAGAATAAAAAAAAGCAAATTAAAAGGAGAGAACACTGCTGTTTGATAGTTAGCAGCGTGTGGAGTACCAGAAAAACTGAACGGATTCCATAATGGAATTTGACCGTTTCTCCATATGTCGATAGTCAATTTTTTCCATGGGTAAATCTGAGTTGCCACATCAGGCATCGCGTTATTTTTTACTGGCATCGCATATGCTGCACTCCATGGTGGGAAAAAGGTGACCAAATATTTGGAGGGAAATGGGACCAACCCCTTAATAAAATAGGGCGAAGAAAAAATTAACCAAACAAACACAATGGCTAAAATGGGCCATTGTGTTATTGCTAGTTGCTTTATCCAAGTTAAGAACTTTCCTTTTGCTGTAATTCCCATAGTTTTGCGTACGTTATAAACATGCTAAATGCCTGATACATACTTTCTATCCAGCCGATGATTCCCGCTCGCCAGCCTTCTTGAGACACAAAAGAATTCCAGAATGCAGTTGCCATCACTCGTAAAAAACGCCACCAAACAATTTGTGGATGTCCGGAATCTATTCGCAATTTTGCTTCGACGTCGGACCAGAGATTTGTTTTTGCGACCATTTCTGAAATTGTTCGATGTGTATCATGAAGCAATGGTTCGTCAATGATGCCGATTGCCCCGTCTACTAATGCCGTCTCATGCAGCTTTCCCTGCCAGCCTAAAAGCGATTTCTTCCAAAACAGTCTCTGCATTTTATCCATGTAAGGCCATGGGTGACCAAGATACAAATTTTTTCTTTTTATAAAATATCCAAAAGGACCATTCTTAGGGTTAAATGTGTTGATTATAGCTTCTATTTTTTTCCTCAACTGAGGAGTTACTTGTTCATCTGCGTCAACATACAAAAGCCACTCCCCGCCTACTGCCTCTTTCCCTCTGTTGCGAAATTGAGAAAAATCCCCATCAGAAATTTCAATTACCTTCGCATTGTGCTTTTTTGCCAACTCCACCGTCTTGTCTGTTGATCCGTTATCTATAACTATGCGCTCATCAACCCACGACAGACTTGCTAGACATTTTCCGATGCGGTCTTCCTCACTCTTGGCTAGAACAACAGCACTAATCTTAGACATCATATGGTTGGCTTCCTAATTTACCAAATACAAAATCCATCACTGCTTTTTTTTGCGTAGGAGTTCCCTGAAAAAAAAATCGTATACCTTCCCGCAGAAGTGCAAATTTCGTCCGTATTGGGGCAAATCGCAAACCCACAAGAAAACGATTTCTGGTTAAATAATATTCATGTAGTTTGCTGCCGGGACCTCCTGAAGAACCCGCATTAACATGCCAGATTTTCGACGAAGGAATATAAACAGTCCTAAAACCTGCCTTCTGAGCCCGCAAACAAAAATCCAAGTCTTCCAAGTAAAGATAATAGCGATCATCAAATTTTCCGATAGCATGAAATACCGAACTTTTTATAAACATGGAACAACCCGTAACAAAAGGAGTTTCTCCGACATTATTGTATTGCCCTGCATCGACTTCGTCTACTCCCCGATGCGAAGCGTACATATTATTCCAATCTATAAGGCCACCGGCATACCATAGTACTTTTCCGAGCTCTGAAGCATTATATTTCTCTTTATAATATTCCCGTCCCGCAGCGAAATAAATTTTTGACCCGGCGATTCCGACTCTCTCACCTACAAAAGCTCCGAGAAGCGCTTGCAAAGATTCTTTATCCACAAACGTATCATTGTTAAGGAGCCACACATAATCTGCTCCCTTCTGAATGGCCAAAGAAATCCCCACATTGTTGCCTCCGGTAAAACCTAGGTTCTCCTGAGCTTCATAGACTATGACACTTGGAAACTTTTTTTTTATTATCTCAATGGAACCATCTGACGATCCATTATCTACAACAATAATGCTTAATTTTATACCTTTTGTATTTAAACTTTTAAGCGAAGAAAGGCAATGAATCGTGTCATCCTTTCCGTTCCAGTTGACAATTAGTATAAAAACATGAGGCATAATAAATCCAAAAAACTATACTCTAGCCAATACTCGTCGTTTTACTTTCAGAAGCAAACGCATAGTCTTCGAGGGAGTTTCTTTCTCTTCTGCAGAAATAATCCAGTAATCAACCTCTTTTTCAGCCTGACGGAACTCTTTTGCGACGGATGAAAGGGGAATATCAATTTGATTAAATTTATTTTTTTCCCAAAGTTTCGCAAACACAATAAATGAATAAAAAGACTGTAAAATACTTAGCACCAAACCATGCAATCCATCTTTGTACCCCTGTTGTACAAAATAAATTTTTACGAAATCTGAAATCGGAAACCGTAGCGCATCATACCAAGAAAGTTGATAATTTGCCGATATATGCTTCTGCACTTCGCTTTCTGTGTAGATCGTATCCATTTTTTTAATAAATTGAGAAATGGTTTCGTAGTTATAATGGATATATGGTTCGTCCAACTCTCCTGTTGATCCATCTACAGAAAGATATTCATGAACATGAATACCCGGAAATTTACCTTTATTTCTTTTAAAAAGCCGGAGTTGCTTATCCGGCCACCAAAGACCATGCATAATCCATTTACCAAATAAAATATTTTTTCTTGGGATCCAGTATCCAACCAATTCATTTTGTGCATCAATTGTAGAACGTATCTCGCTAGCTAATTCTTTCGTAATCTTCTCATCTGCGTCCAGAGAAAGAATCCAATCACTCGTCGCCTTAGAAAAACCGAAATTTTTGTTAACGTTTAACATTGGATTATTTGGCCGCTTAAAAACCTTCGATGTAAACTGCTTAGCAATGCGTGATGTCTGGTCTGTCGATGAATTGTCAACAAAAATAATCTCGTCTGCCCATGAAACTGACGCAAGACATCGTTTTATTTTTGCTTCTTCATTCCACGCTGAGATAATAACGCTTAGTGTTGCCATGTTATTGATGCAAAGCTGCTATAAATGTTTTTATTTTTGTCCGCTCAAATAACCAAAGCATTGCCCCATACAGTATAACACCCGTTATACCAATGGCTGTGTACCAGACAATGACATGAGGCAGATACATCAAAGCGAGCCAGTACCAAACACCTTGGCATATGGCACCGAAAAGCGGTCCAGAAATATTAGTCCAGAAAGAAAAAGGTGCAATTTTTTTCACTAAACCAACAACCAAAACTATAGTGCTTGTAACAAAAAGAAGAGATAATGCAAATCCATTAAATCCGAAGAATCGGATAAATATAGCTGTTAAAACCCATGTTAGTACCGTCCATAACACCATAAGTTTTACTACAATTTTAATCTTACCCATTGCCTTCAGAGTTTCTGTAAGAGGAGATGAAATTCCTGAAATAGCAGAAACGACAACAAAAATATAAAATGAAAATAGCGCTGGTTCCCATTTGGCATAGCGCGGGATAATTTCAACCATGGGACGCACAAAAAAAAGAAGTCCCGTGGAGATTGGAAAAATGGTAAGAGAGAGTCCGAAAACTATCTTATCCAACGCTTTTCCCAATGCTTCCGTAGAATCCTGAAGTCGAGAAAAAACAGGAAAAGTCACCCGAATAATACTATCCATAATGAGGCGCAATGGAACTTCTGCCCACTTCTTCGCCCAACCAATATATCCAACCTCCGCAAATGGTAAAACTTTTCCTAAAAATACAGTCATTAAATCATCTTTAAGAAGCGCTAGAAATGAATGCACTTGAAACGGGGCGCCAAAATGAAGCAATCTTTTTGCAACGGGACGAGAAATTCCAAAAGAAATTCGCCAGGGAGAAATAATATAAATTGATATAAGTCCAACAATTCCTCTGATGAGAACTGCCCAAGTGAAGCTTGAAATACCAAACCGTTGCCATGCTAATAGCACTGCAACACCATAAAATCCTGCAGTTTCTAATATCTGTGGCAAAATAAGCTTATTAAAATCAAGTTTTCTCTCTAAGAGTACAGAAGGAATCGTTTTAAGAGATGACAAAAAAAATGAAATAACTAAAGCTCGAAACAACCATATTCCAGCACTATCCAGCTTGTAGAATGACCCAATAAAACCAGAAAAGAGAAGTGCAATAACCGTAATACTACCAACTAACAACTGCTGAATGGTAAACGTCGTCGACAGATCTTCGTGCGTTAAATCTTCTTTTTTTTGAATAAGTGCAGCCGCAAGCCCAATGTCTGAAAAGTAACCAAGAAACGAAATAATAGCGGATACCACATAAAAAATCCCAAAAATTGCAGGGCTCAAAAAAATAGTGAGCAGAAATGTTGCACCAAAAGCGATAATCTGCAGAACAAATGTACGAGAAGTCAATGCAATAACACCTGAAATAGATTTTCTTTTAATAAGAGCAATATCAATTTCTTCCATAGTCTTTCTTTAACCAAGGCCTTGTGCGTAAGAGTCGCCAAAGACCAGCAATATCTCCCTGCATGGTTTTCATAACTCGCACAGTAGATCCCGGATTATCAATCCAGGTTACTGGTTCTTCATAGATGCGATATCCCATTTTTTCTGCAAGAATTAAAAGCTCAGTATCAAAAAACCACTCATCGTCTACCACTTTTGGAATAACTTCTTCTACGACACGTCTGGTCACCGCCTTAAAACCACATTGAGCATCGCTGAAATGTACCCGAAAAAGAAGCTTAATAAGCATTAAGTACCCCTTAGAAGTGATTGTGCGCAGTAAACTTCTTCGATGAACATGAGCTCCGCGTGCGTTACGAGATCCAATAGCAAGATCATACCCGCCAGTCAAGGCATGCACGAGCGGCGGAAAATGTTTAAGATCTGTAGAAAGATCAACGTCCATATAAGCTACAATATCGCTCTTCGTCTTTTGCCAAACGTACTTTACCGCTCTTCCTCTCCCTTTTTGATGAAGATGCCGAGTAATCACCTTGGGCATACTTTGAGCTAATTGTTTTGCAATAAGCCACGTATCATCTGTTGACGCATTGTCGACAATATAAATGAACCAATCAAAATCGCCAAAATTATTGTTTAAAAAATTAGCAAGTTTGCCAATACTCTCTTTGAGTTCTTTTTCTTCATTATAAACAGGTACAACAATGTCAAACGATGGTTTTTTTACCATAAATAAAAAATAAAACAACCACAGTAATTATGCTTATCGCATTGGCAAAAGTCCTAATAGAGGTATTACGAAACCAAAATTCAACAACTGATCTCCCCATTGGCACAGTAATTCTCGGTAATCCATGCTCAATCATCGGTATCATCTTTTTCCCGTTTACCCAGTACTCCCAACCAGGAAAGTACGCCCGCCGTACGAGTAGCGATTGGTCATTTTGTGCCGTAACAATAAATTTACTATACGTATCCGTATCTATGTCTGTATCAATAACGACATTAGGTGTTTGAGGTAGAGTATCGCCAACAATATCTTTTACACTCTCTGGTCGCGTAATCTGAGGCGGGAGATATTCATCGGAAATTTTTGACACCCGAAAACGCAGATCTTCTTCACTTTCAAATGCTTGCGCTGACCGTTGATATATATACTGCGGAGTAAATAATTTACCATTAAAATAAATGATTCCCAAAGTTATTACAAAAAATAGAAACCATCGAAAAACTTTAGGGAGAAAAAACAAAAGTGTTCCTCCCATCAGCGAGAGGCCAAATAGAGTAAAGGTTAAAAATCTCCAGGGATATTGGACATAAGCAAAAAAAGGAATAATACTCCAGATACTCTCTGATACTGGTAAAGCAAAAAAGAGTGAAAAAAGAACACTAGATATACCGGTAGTAATAAGGAAGCGGACCGAGCGAATGCGTATACCTTTCAGAAAAAAAACACTAACGGATGCTAATGCCAACAGTATATGAATTTTCCCTAATTTTAAAGAAAACCCATCAATGCATCCTGGGGATGATCCTCCATATCCCCAGGGTGAATCCCAAAGCTGACTAATACAGATAAAATGGTCGTGAAAATTTGCCGCTCCTCCAATCTGAGCTGCAACATTCGTAAACTGCATCTCAAAAAAAGCTGGTAACCAAAAAGATGCAGAAACTCCTAATCCAATAATCAATAGAAAAATATGAGAAAAAAGTAATGAACGATCCAATTTCCTTCTCAATATGGCAATGGACCAATAAAGAATAAAGAATGATATCAAAAAGAATGTAGTAATATATCCTAAAATCGTATGAGATACAATAACACCAGCTAGCCCAAGGCCCCCAATCAGAGGTGCATATCTTTTTTTATCTATGAATGAGTGCCATAGACCTAAAATAATAAGTGGCAAGAAGACTAATACCCAAAACTCACCTACTGCACCACGTACATATATTTCTACCGCATGATACGGCGCATAGATATAAAGCAATGCAGCAAGAATTCCTCCTGATATACCAACTATTTCTTGTGTCAAAACATACATACCTACTCCAGCAAGTACTATACCCAAAATAAACATTATCTTTGTCGCAATAAGCGCATCAACACCGGCAGCATAAAAAATTCCTCCAATATAATAGGGAAGTGGACCATAAAAATTAAAAATGGGATATCCATACCCATATCCTAAATCCGACACCCAACGCACTGGAAACTGCCCGAGACGCAATGCTTTTCCCATGACAATGACACGACTCACTTGGGTGTCGTCGTGCATAGGAAAAAATCCCGAAGCCAAAATTGGCCGTATCGCCCAAAAAGAAAGAAATAACAATAGAATAATGGCAATGAGATGATTTCTCATGAATATTTAGTGTTTTTTCCTTACCCGTATTATCCAAACGACATAGCCAAAATAAAAAATCAAAGCGACTACAGACACCATATCTGCAAGAAATCTAGGAACTGTTTCTCGAAACTCGGCAACAAACCTATGTTTGCCTGCGGGCATAGGTACTCGCATGAGTCCATACACGTTTTGATAGTCGGGAGCGACGAATTGATCATCAACAGCAATCCCCCATCCTGGATAATATATGGAGTTGACTTGAATAATACTTGGTTCATCAGCATAAATAATCGCATCAATTTTTTGTGTAGACATCACTTTGGCCTCAATCTTTCCTCTCCCTTGGTAAAATACCATACGCTGATGTGCTCTATCTCTTGCTGTCTCTTTGACCCATCGCGGCATATACTCCTTAGCAACAGTCGTCGTTGCTTCGTTGGTTGTGTAATACCCATCCGGTCGCTCAATGAGTTTTATATAGAATAAAACTGGCGCCGTTGATACAACAAATAGCATAAGAAATAACAACATAGTATGCCACTGATATTTCTTATCAATTTTTTGTGTCATGTATGCAATCAACCATGGACCGGCAATAAGATTTAAAGAAAGAAATCGATAAGGAAACTGAAATAGTTTCTCCATAAATGGAGCCATCCAAACTGGATTGCTTAGCGAAGTACTCAGGAGTACGCTTATTCCAAACATCACGAGGAAAAAATTCCGAACTCCCTTTTTTTCTTTATGAGAATCTTTAAGTACGATCAAAAATGCAAGAACATTAACAAGTCCAAGCAAATAGAGCATTGATCCTTCAATAAAATATTGTTGGGGCTGCGACACAGTAACCATGTCAAATAGGACGAATCTACGTTCATAGATAGCAGGAA
>Ga0209515_10006951_pt1 | contig 13837 bp, 18 predicted proteins | sample Subgroupgradi54m_FD_187454 | JGI IMG/M metagenome (GOLD analysis project Ga0209515, IMG submission 187454) | Subsurface groundwater microbial communities from S. Glens Falls, New York, USA - GMW60B uncontaminated upgradient, 5.4 m (SPAdes)... ...
CGCCCGAACAGCCGCACTGGAAAACGACCTACGTGAGCGATTCCGGCTACGTCGAATCCGGAAGCGGCGCATCCTACCACGTCAGCGGGGATTATCGGCCTTTATAGTGCCGCGCTTCCGCTCCCGGGCCGCTTTCGCGCTCGCGCTATCGCCCTTGAGCCAGGCCTCATGCCGAGCCCGAGTCCGCTTCGCCCACGTCTCCTGTAGCTCTGCGATGATGCTGTCGCCTTCATGAGCGTTGAGGACGCGATCCATCTCGGCCCGCGTGGCATCCGCCAATCCCTTGATGTTCGGATAGCGCTCCTTCACCGCGGCCCGAACCGACCCGGTCACCTTCGACTGCTTGGCCGCTTCTCGCTTGACGTCCTCGACGTGCTTCGCCACCGCGGCCTTGACGTCTGCCGGTTTCGGCTGCACGAACTTCTTGGGCTTCTTGCCAGCCTTCGCGACCGTGCGCGCCTCGCGTTTAGCCTTGTGCTTCTCCATCCAGGCTTTGTTCTTTGCCGCTATCTCTGGGCTCATTCCTGCCTCCTCCTTCTGATCCACTTCCCCTTCCGCGACAGCCCGAGCTGCCGACGTAGGACATCGTTGAAACTCTGACCAGGGCCACGCCGCGTTGACAGAGCGCGGTAGATGTCATCAGCGATCCTGATAATGATGCCGTGCGGGCCTTCCTGCACCGACTTCATCAGTACTCCTCGGCCATCATCAAGGTGATGCCGCCGGTTTCGTTCAGCGCCGCGTAGCACCTCGGTGCATCCTCGGGTAGCGGCAACACCAGCGTCCGCCCGCCATCTTCTACGATCTCTTGTCGTGCGCCAGGCCGTCCCACCACGAAGTCTGGGGTTCCGCCATCGCGATTGATACGACGCGTCGCCTGAGTTCCCCACTTGGCGAGCGCGAAGCTGCCTGCCACCCGGTCATTGAACCCACGCGTCATCGCGTCCATCCGCCCCTCCTTGTGTTGTGCGCCCCCCGCAGCGCGCTGCAATCGTCAGGGTGGGAGGAGGCCAGAAACGGCCGAGGGAGTCAAGGAGAATCGGGTAAAAGAAACGCCCCAGCTGCCATCGGCTGGGGCGTTGAAGAACGATTCCGATTAACGCTTACGGGACGGCTGGCGCGACGGGAGGCGCCGGGATCACATCCACGGGCTTTACCGGGTCAATCCCCGTATGTAGGGCTGAGATAATGGCTCCCGCTCCTGCCACGAGTAAGGTCGCAAACCCGCTGTGGGCCACCCACGCCTGAATCTGTGGGCTGGCGGCCGCTCCAGACAACATCGCAATCGCCGCCGTGATCATGTACTTCCACGCGCTATTCAAGGGCGTGCCAGCTGACCCCACCAGGTTCAACGTTCCGTGAAACACATCAGCCGCGTGCTGGACGATCCCTTCGAGCACCGGGGCCTTGCTCCCGAGCCACCCGAGCGCCGGAAGCTCGCTCTTGCCTTTGCTGGCGAGTCGATCCTTACGGCCATACCACCAGGCGAGCACCCATCCGACCGCCAACACCGCTGGCGCGTGCGCGGCGGGAAACGCGAGATCCACCGTCCCGCCCACGATCTGTTGCGACTCCGATTGAATCTGCTGTTGGTGCGCCGCCATCCCCGATTGCGCGTCGTTGACGACACGGCACCCCACCGCGGTCAGCAGCGCGACCCCCACCAGTGCAACCCATCCGATGCGTCTCATGCTTTCCCCTCCTGTTGCTTTTTGCGGTGCTGCAGCGCGAGATCGTACAGCAACCGCATCACCTGCTCGACCGCCGGGGTCCGCTTACCGGCCGGTTCGTATGTCCCGTCCACCCACGCACCGTGGATCTCTACCTCGAGTGAGATCTCATGGCCGCCGGCAAAGAGCGCCGGCCACAGGCGAATGCGATCTTCTGGTGGATCCGCGCTCATGTGTGCGTTCCGTTGATCCGGCGCAACGTGACCGTCAGCTCGGTCAAGGCCTCCAGCATCCGCTGGTGCTCCTCCCGCTGAAAGCCGTTGGCCTGCTTGATCGACTCAATGGCCGAGGCAGAGCGGTCATCGTGCACTTGGAGTGTTTTCTGCAGCCCGACGAGGTCCTGTTCGATGAGCCCTGCCAATCGCTCCTCGCGCTTCGCGTTCTCTTTCAGGACAAACAACGTCAAGCGATAGAGACCCACGACCGACAGCGCCGCAAAGACGAAGCTAATCCCGTACTTGGTCATCCACTGGAGCAGCGTCTCAGGGTTCATGATGTGGTCACCTTCCTCGTGGGTCCTCGCTCCAGCACCTTTTCGATTACGCTCAACTCCCCAACTCTCGTCGGATGATGCTCCCCTGTATGGCGAAAACCCAGCCGACGGCAGACGTATTGCGCCAAGGAAGGTTGCAGGGTACCCCGTAGTATCCGGGCACCTCGAGCGAGCAGCGTCTGCTGCACGTCCTCGAAATGTTCCAGGATGTCCTCCTGCCCGGGTTGTCGCATCCAACTCATGAGGTTGGCACAGTCACCATCGATCGCCGCAGACAGGACAGCGACCGAACGATGGCTGGCATCGTTCACCAGTGCGAAATTGATGGCCTCTTGGGCCGGGTAGCGGTCGACCAAGAGCACGAGCATCACGTCGTGATCTTCTCCGTATTCTCCACAAGAACCTCATCCTGAATCACGATCCGCTTGCTACTGGCGGTCACATCGAAAATCAGGCGGTGGCGCTCGTACCGCTTCACCACGGTCGCGGTGCTGACAATCGCATTGTCGGCGGCGGTCATCAGGAAGGTTACGAGTCCTGATGTGGCGTGAATCGTCACCCCAAGGTTCCACGCGCCCGACGCGTAGACGTCCTGCGCGTTGCGGCTGTTGAGCGTCGTCTGCGCGTCGTCATCCAAACAGAACAGGGTTACTTTGAACGCGGTTACATCAGTCTTTGGCACCGCCGTCCCATCATCGTACTTGAGGGTCACGGTGTACTGCGCGTTGGTACGTTCTTTGGCAATGAAGGCCATGGAAGACTCCTATGGGTTAAAGCCAGCCCCGGTGCCGCCTGCCGACGATCCGCTTTCGCCTGTCCCGTCCCCCGTCGCATCACCAGGGCTTGTCCCTCGTCCTGAGGACAAGGCTTTATTGATCTCACGAATATAGTTGTGCAGCACGACGATGGTGGCTGTGACTGAATCGGTGAGCGTCAACGTCTCGAGCAGCGCGGCTTTGGTGGTGGTCTTGTTCACCGTGTCAATCAGCGACACGATTTCGCTCCGTGTGATCTGCACATCGCGCTTGATCACATCGGACGGCGTGATCGTTTCTAACAACACCTTCTGCGCCTGCTTGGTGATCGTATCGGAGAGCGTCAGCACTTCCGTGAGGATCTTCACAATCACCAGACGCTTATCAAGAACATCACTCAGGGTCACGGTGTCCGTCAGGGTGCGCGACACCAATCGGCTCAAGCTGTCGGTGAGGGTGATGACTTCGGTGAGGGCGTGTTGCGTGATGAGCTTGGCGATCGTGTCGGTCAAGGTGACCGATTCGCTCAACGGCTTGGACACACCTTTGACCAGCACATCGGATAACGTAATCGTTTCCGTGAGCGTCTTGACAAAGACCAACTGTTTGAGCAGGGTGTCGGTCAGCGTCACGGTTTCAGCCAACAGCTTGCTCGTGAGATTCAAGCGCACATCGGACAAGGTAACGGTTTCTGAGAAGGTACGACTGGTGAGCTTAGCCAGCACGTCGCTTAAGGTGACGGTTTCAGACAGCGGCTTCGTGATGGCTTTGAGCAGTACATCACTCAGGGTAACAGTCTCAGTAAGCGTTGAGGTGTAGTTCGTCCCGCTGCTGGTTTGTTGGTACTGCACGGTGGACGGCACCCCGAACAACCAAAAATCTTCCGACCCCGTGTTCGCATTGTTGGTGTTGTACTGCACGGGGCAGCCTGACCCGAAGATCGCATAGTCTTGAGTGCCGAAGTCAACCGCGGCCATTAGGAAATCGTCACGTCGTCGATGAGAACGTCGCCTGTCGTCGAACCGTCTTTCGCTTTAATGAGAATCCGTACCATGCCATCTTCAGACGGTGTTCCAAGGCTGAAGGAGCGTTGCGTGAATGTGGAGCTAAGGGTAATGGATGCGGCGGCAAAATTGATGCCAGCTCCGTAGGCTTCGAGGGTCGCAGTGGGATTGCCGGCGGTGAGTTTCGCATACAGATTCAAGGTCACAGCGACACCACTTTTCACAGGGATCGCAAAACTGAATCCCTGCCCGTTCTCCCAAAACATCGCGTAGGTCTGTGACTTCGGATCGAGCACCGTACACTTCCCACTGCCCCCGTTGGCGGTGTAGCTATAGGTGTCGTTGTCGGCAATGATCCCATACGCGACAAAGGTCTTGCGCCGTCCAGCGGTGCCTCCCCACTTGTCGAAGCTGCAAATGCGGTAGTGGCTGCTGTCGCCTGTAATGTCGACGCCTTGGTTCGAGGAGGCGAGGTTCACGTTGTACCCTTGCACTTGATACCATGGGTTGATGTCACCACTCGTGTTCCCTGACCCGATAAAATCATCAAGGAAAATCCCGACGACCCATGAGCCGTAGGTGATCCCCCACCCGCACTTGTACGCCCGGCACCCGCGCAAATAGATATACGCCGTTTGCCACGTGCTCCACCCATGTTGACAACTATGCGCTTCGCAGTTCGTAAAGAACCAATTGCTTCCGTAAGAAAACCCCTCTTGCGTGGTTTTCATCGCAAAACAGTCTATCGCGATGGTCATACCAGACCCGCCACTGAACCCTGACGTGGAGGTTTGGTTATAGTTGATACATCGGGTGAAGGTGCTCGTGACCGTGTTGTCGCCGTAGTTGGAACCTGTCGCAATGGATGCGGTGCCGTCGTGGACGGAAATATCGGTGTGGTTGAATCCGTTTTGATTGTTGGGGTTAATCTCTTTGACCGAATCGAACTCCACCGCATTGAACGCTTGCCACGTCCGATAGGCGTCGTGCACCACGCCAGCTTTATAGCTGGTGTTGTACGGCTTGATGATGATGTTGCGATTGAGGTTGATGACGACGGCGGTGGCCGCGTGGTTCTGCGCGAGGGTACCGACCACGTTGATCGTCGTGCCGGACACGGAACTGATCTGGATTTTCTCAACGTCGCTGGAGGCGTACCCGCCCTTCATGTAGCCGATGGCGATATAATCGTTGGCCGCCCATCCTGTCGAATCGTTCGTCACGAATGAACTCGCACCTGATGCCACATCATTCGTGATGCGGGTCTTCCACGTCGTCGGGGCTGTCCCGTAAAACTTCAACCCATCCGTATTGTAGGTGCTGGCTTTGAAGCGGTACTTGTCGGCGGAGAGCGAAGCCGAATAGTTGAGCAGGATGGTGAACTTTCGACTGGCCCCAATCGGGTTTGCCGCCGTGCCGATCTCGAAGTAGCCCGTGACGGAGAGATCGCCTTTGAGCTGCAATGTATGATCCACTGTCGCCGTGGAGAGGTAGCGCAGCGTGCCGGCCACCGCCACCGCCGCGGTGGCGCTATCGGCTCCGACAATGATCGTGGCCGGAGCGCTATCGTCAATCGTCACGGTATGGGCGGCTTGAATCGTCACCGTATCGCCTTCGACTGGGACTACCCCACCCGTCCACGTCCCGGTGGCCGACCAGTTCCCTGTGGCGGCTGACGTTATCGCTGCCATGCCAATGTTCCTGATGAGGTAAGATCATCGACCAAGGTTTGGAGCGTGGTCAATTTCGTGATCTCATCTTGCCGTCGAGCCATGGCGTCAGTGGCTTGAGCCGATTGACCAGGAGAAATGGTTGCCGGTAACGATTGCAGCTTCGTAATATGATCGTTAGCGTTGTCGATCTGCGTTTGCAGACGGGTACGGATCGCGGTGAGCACGGTGGCGCGATTGATCAGACTCAAGGGGTTCACCACCCCATCGGCTTTAATCGCATTGACCCACACCAAGATCACGGCGCGATCATGCGCGAGCTTCGCTTGGTAGTCGGAGAGCTCGAAGTCCTGCGCGGGCGTCCTTGAGGCGTTTGCTTGCAGGACGTCCACCCGCTTCTTGATCTCCCAATACTGCAGCTCCGACTCAATAATCTGAATCGCTAACGCCACTCGTTCGGCGGGCGTCATCGACCCTCCTTACGAGACTTGGATCTTCCACGTAATCTGGAGACTGTCCCCGTTGACGACGTTGACCGCGCTGAACACCTGCCGACAGAGCAGATTGCCGCCTGAGGTAGCATCAAGCAGCCCGGCCTCGGTCACCGCGAATGAGGATGTAAAGCTAAAGGTCAGTATGGCGCGCGCCGTGTCATTGGTAACGGTCGTGGTGACCCGATCTAACGTGGTCGCCAATGCCCGCGCACCACCACCCGTGGTAATTTCGGTTTGTAGTGCTGTATCACCTGCAGCGGCCGCGGTCGTGCCTGTACCGATGGCGATGTACTTGGCTGGGGTCGCCAAGGCGCTATTGAGTAATCCTGCTGCCAACGCTTTGCCCGCACTCACGACGAGATTCTTCACCTCGCGCCGGTCGATGACGTTCCCACCGCGCAGATGCAGCACTTCAAACGCTCCGCGCAGATGCAATCCCTCCAAGAGATGCTTACCCACATCCTTGACCACCTTATCACTGACCCCCAACGACTCGTCCATCCTGCCCTCCTGTGCAGCCGCCATCACTGGGCGGCTGGCTGCTCCTTGTCCATCTCCGCGATCAATTGGCTCACCAGTTCAATTTTTCCGACGGTCTGCTGCCACGTGTTCGAGAGCTGTTCCTTAAGGGCATTCAGTTGGTTCAACTGTTGCACCAACTGCTCACGCGTGATGGGCGTGCTCATGGCTTGCAGTCCTTCAGCGATTCATCGATGGCCGCATGATGTCGCCCCGTGATGCGATCACAGTGCTCCGCTTTGATCGCCAAGCCGGTGAACAGCACCCCCATACCGACAATGAACACCAATGGAAACAACGCTAAAAATATCAGCCCTCGCGGATTTCGTAACATCGGCCACCTCTCCCTGTTTAATAGCTCACGATACATAAGCCAGCTCCGCCAGTACCACCCGCATTCCCACCGCTACCAGCCCCTCCGGCTGTTCCACCAGCACCAATCGTCACCGTGTAATTGGTACTTGGCGTTGAACTCACCACAGCTTCAGCGTATTCACCGCCACCACCCCCTGGGGCTGCGGCAGAATTATGATCCGAGGCGCCTGCCCCTCCGCCTCCCGGCTGTGCGCCATTCGGCCCACTCCCATTGTTACCGCGTCCACCCTTCCCGCCACCAGCCCCAGCCGTTCCACCATCACCGCCCTTGGCGGTGGCAGGCGCTCCACCATCTTGTCCAGCGATAGTTAAGTCACCAGTTCCTCCAGTTCCTCCATTCCCACCGATATTCGTAGTATTTGCTGAGCCACCCTTTGCCACGACTGTCGTTGAGTTAAATGTCGTGTCCCCGCCCGCGCCACCAGGATTTCCAGTCTCGTTGCCACCACCTGGATTCGATCCGGCTCCACCAGCTCCACCACCCCAACAGCGCACCCAAACCTTGGTGACGCCGGTGGGCCCGGTAAATGTTCCTGAGGAGGTGAAGACCTGCTTGCCACCAAATCCCGTGCCTCCATTGATGATGCGATCCGCGGTCAAAGTCCCCACGGTAATATCATCCGCATTGAGCGTGCCGCGGATGGTCAGCGTCGTGCCATCCCATGTCATCCGATTTCCTGATGGGTTGCCGATGCTGAACTGCGGCGTACCGCCAACATTGCCGAGAAAAAATCCGACACCGGTGTTGTATGCGGTCTGCCCGGATCGCACATTCCCTCCGGATGGGAGGACAATCGTGCCCGCGGTGATCGCGCCCAGATCGGCCGTGATCGCGGAGAGTTGCGAGACGTTGAGCTTGGCTGCCGTGATCGTCGCCGCCGTGATCTTGCCCCCATCGAGATCAAGAATCTTCGCGTTGGTGATGATCGCGTCTTTGATCTGCGCGGAGAGGGTGATCACCTGGCCGGCGATGAGCTTCCTGGCGCTGATGACCTGATCACCCAACTCGGAGGCAGCCAATGGTGTGAAGTCGATGGTTTGTGCGGAGGAAAACGAGCCAGGACCGTAGGTATCCACACCGCGTACCTTGAAGTAGGCGCGGTCTTTGAGCACGAACTGATCCCCGACCGTCGGCGTGCCGCTCGGCCAGGAGGCGACCGTGATCACGCCGGTCGCCGTATCATAGGCGGTGACGGTGGCTTCCTGTCCTGTGAAGGTGCCGGACGTCTGCTTGATCCGATCGCCCACAAAGTAGTTGGTCCCCTTCCCGGCAATCCCCGCATCGGTCATCGTGGTCGAGGTAATCGCGGTGGAGGTCGCATCCACCGGATCGTTGCCCTGCACGATGACCTCCGTGCCAGGCACTTTCGATTCCAAGACCTCCTCACCCGTCCAGGCGTTCGTCGCCGATTTCCACACCTCGTAGTTGAGCAGGTCGGCATCGGTGACGTCCGTCCATTGGAGTTTGGCGAATCCGAACCAGACGGTGAGGGCGATGGTGGGAATCGCGGGGGCGGGATTGGTCGGGGTCACAGACTGCGCGGTGGCGGAGAAGCCGCCTGACCGATTGTACGCCTTGATATAGTACGTGCCGGGACTCCGAGAGGCCGGGGTCACGATAGTAAACTTGTTGGCGAGGCCACGCCAAATCAGATGCGCGCTCTGCACCCCGAAGTTCGCGTTCTCATCGCGGATCTCATAGCCCGCGAGATTCGCTTCCGTGTTTTTGTCCCAGGAAAACACGATCTCCTTGAGGAAGGTCGCCGCGAAGTTGGCCACGTTCGCGGGCACCGCGGGCGTGCCGCTGATGACCAGCGCGGCGCTGATCGCGCCGGCGCTATACACCTCGTTGACGTTCACGGTTCGGACGCGCACCGTGTAGGAGCCCCCGACGACGAAGTTCCAGACGACGGTGAAGGTCACATCTTTGGTGAAGCCCAAGACCGTGTACGCGCCGTCGGTCGATTTCTTGACCGCGACCTCATAGTATTTCAGGTACAGCGTCTCGGGCGGGGCCGTCCAGGAGGCGTTGACGGTGATGAAGGCGGTGCCATCGCCCTGAATGGTCGTGGCTTCTACGATGGTCAAGCCGGTGACATCAGCAATCGCCGTAAAGGGATTCAACGGTGCCGTGTAGTTCAGCGTCACCGATTGCTGCTCCATCGTGTCGCCGAAGATGCTGCTGTTGTACGCCTTGCAGATCAGTTTGCGCGTGTGATCCTCGTTCTCCAGGATGCGAGTCACGCGGAACTGGTAGGCCGTGGCTCCGTCGCCCAGGATCGGGTGCGTCACGCTAATCACGTCGCCCGCCTCAACGGCCAGGGCGTTCACGTCTGTCGTCAGCGTCAGGGAGTACCAGTTGACCTTGAGATCATTGGCGATCTTCGTGATCTCGCGGATGCATTGTGTCTGACGGCTGAGGCCGAGCAGGTTCACTTCGCGCGGGACGATGCCGCGCGGGTTGCTGGCCTGATCGGTGAGGTCGTCCACCGATACGCGAGTTCGAGCGTCGTGTCCTGCGGCGGTCGGATCGATATACACGCCGGTGATGCGGTTGGGACGGTCGTCCTTCTGAAATGTCTGGTACTCCACGTCCCAAATCTGGTCGTCGGTGAAGGACTGGATCGGCGACTCCGACTTCTCCACGCGCAGGAAGAACTTGCGCCCGTCGCTGACGATGAAGCCGCCAAACGTCGAGAGCATATCTTGGAGATTGTCGAGCCAGGGGCGCGAGGCGTCGATGATCATATCCAGCCGGGCGCGCGGTTCGGTGGTGCTGTCGAGATTCGTGACCGTGACCTCTGCCCAATCGTAGACCGCGCCAAAGCTGGCATCGTCAATCATCGAGGTCGGAAAGCCGCACCCACCGCGCTCCCTGGTCAGCGTCATGTAATCACGGATGGCGGCCGCCGGGTTGCCGGACGCGGCCACGGCGAGGGTCGTCCAGTTGGTTCCGTTCCAGATGTTGATTTTTCGTCCGGTCACCTTGCAGGTGATGATCGGATCGCCACTGAGCTTGTCGCTCGCTGCCAGTGTCAGCGCGAGGTAGGCCGTGTTCTTGAGCCCGACGACGTTGGTGCCTGCGGCGCGCGCATCCACGCCCTGCGTCGCCGTCCCGGTGTAGGCCGTGAAGGAGGTGCCGGTGAAGGTGGCGATGTCGGTGCCATTCAACTTCACTTCGGTGATCGAGCCGAGCTCGCCTTCCCCGATGACCACCAACCGTTTCTGCGTTTGCGCCCCTTGTCCACTGTTCCAGATTTCATAGGTCTGCAGCATCCTGATCCCGAGGCCGGAGTAGATCAGTGGCACCGGGGCTTGGTTGCTCCGTATGTTCTTCGCCCCGTCGAAGGCATAGCGTTGCGACGCGTCGAGGCCAGCGCCAGCGGAGCCATTGAAGTCGAACGATTTTCTCCCTGCCGCCATCGCGCCGAGGCCGAAGTGCACCGCTGTCGCCACGGCCGCGCCGACCACGATTGCCCCAATGATCAGCGCCCCTGTCCCTGCGACTGCCCCCAACGTGACGGCGAAACCGATAAACTCAAGCGCAATCAGGACGGGAGGGTGGCCGGGTGGGGCCTCGACGCCGCGCGTGTCCAACCAGATGCCATGCGTGCCGCGGACGGCTCCGGCCAATTTTTCACGCTTCAATTTATAGATGATCGACTTGTAGGGCAGCCCGGTTGTGAGGATGCGGTCGTAGCCGAGCCACACGCCGACGTGCAGCTGGTGGAGCTTGTTGTAGTACCAGACGAGGTCGTTGCGCTTGAGGTCTTTGAGTTCGACGGTGACGCCAGCTTCTTTCACCGCCTGTTCGTACCGGGCAATCGTCGCCTCATCGATGGCGTCGGGAAGCGGTTGGTCATCGGTGTTCTTGATGTTGATGCCCTGGCCGCGCAGAAATTGAATGGCGAGCGTGCGACAGTCCAGGCCAACCGTTGGATCCTCCCCATTGAGGACATAGGGGATCCCGATCCACTGGCTCACATAGGCTTCGTACTCTTGTTCCGTCATCTCCTTGAACGGAATGAGTGGGGCGGGAGGCGGCTCTTGTGGCGGAGCAAGAGCCGCCGGTGTGGCGGGCTGATCGGATTCGCTCATCAAGGATTCACGGTGTCAACGACAGTTGAAAATCCGTGGTAATTCGCCGTGTTGCCATTCGTCGCATCGATCTCGGCGTACCGGGTCTTGCACTCGTTGAAGGTCTTGTCGCAGTCCCGCTTCACGGTGAACTGATCGCCGTTGGCTGGCGTGAAGGGCAGCGCGAAGTCGAGCACCGCCGTCTTGGTGCTCTGCGTCCACGTGATGATCTTCCGCACGATCCCGATGTTGGCTCCGGTCACCCCGACCACCGTGCCAATCGCGTAATACTTGTTGGGCTGATTGATCGTGTTGAACACCAGACTGGTCTTAGTCGATGCCCCAGTCACGGTGTCCGTCGCGGCTTGCAGCAGGGTGGCGGCGCTGACCCCGGCCGCGCAGAGCGACCCGGCGAAGTTGAGCGGGCAGATCCGGTCGATCTTTCGCCCGGTCTGGAAACTCAGATTGCCAATCGCCCCCGCCAGTTCCAACTGGCAGACGCGCTCGGTGATGCGAACGCTGGCGATCGTGCCATCGAGGATGACCACGGCGTCCGAGGCCGACGCGAGCGCATTGAGGTCGACGTGCCGGAGCAGCACCCGCTTATCGCGCATGAAGTCCGCGCCCTGGAAGAAGTAGGTCTGGAAGGTGCGGTTGATGTTCTCGATCTGCAGCGTCAGCGTCCTGGTTTCGGTGTCGAGGACGTTGGAGACTTCGCTGCGCGAGACCGGGATGGGCGTATAGGTCTTCGAGACGCCATCCACATTGAAGAAGGTGATCGGAACGTCTGTGCCAATGGCATAGTGCAGCGTGGAGGCGTCGTCGGCCGTCTGCGAGCCGAAGAACAGATCCAGCAGCTCGATGGGCTTCTTTTGCGCCTTCGCCAGCTCGGTGCTCAGGGCACCCGAAATGGTGCGAGCCATCGATCCTCACTTCCTCTTAATCCACTTCCAGATCAAGTGCACGGCCAAGCCGATCCCACCCACCGCTACCAAGGCAGCGAGTGCGACGGCCGTCGAGCCGTGCTGAGTCGAATACGCCCAGAACTGTTGGCTGAGCGTCTTGCCTGTTGTCCACTTCGCCACCAGCTCGAAGACCCCCAGATACCCGGCAAGCCCGAGCCAGAACCACTTCCACAGCCCGACCTTGCGGAACCCGTACACGAGCGCCGCCACCGCAGCCACAGCGACAAGAGCGTCCATACGTTGCCCTCCCCTTAGATCGAACTCCGCAGCACTTCAATCATCTCGTAGTCCTGCACGCTCCCGATCCCGTAGTGCTCAAGGGTCATCTCGTTCTTCGCGTTCACCAACCGCATGATCAAATAGCGATCAATGTCCGCGGTGATCACCACGCCATTCGCCGGAGCCACTGAAAACGTTACCGTCGAGATTGTCCCGGCGTCATTGTTGGCGAAGGTCGCCGCCGACGCCACGCCATCCTTGTACGCCTGATTGCGCGTCCCCGCGCCGGTGAACAGGCGGTAGTAGTAGGGCGGGGTGGCGCTGTTGCCGATGTTGAAGACTGTGGTCGAGCCGTTGCCCGTCCCGCACGCCAGCACCGTCACCAGGCGATCCATGTTCTTCGGTGGCAGGAACGAGAACACGTCAAACGCGAGCTTGCGGGCGACGAAGAAGGCGCGCAGCGTGTCCATCTCCGCGTTGGTCATGTTGTCGGTGCGAATCTTGAACAGCCGCTTGGGGTTCTGCCATTTGAGCTTGCGCTGCTCCTGCCCGGAGTCCGGGTCGCTCGTCAGCACCTTCTGCAGGATCGTTTCCGACACCGGGAAGGACGGGTCGATGGGCAACACATCAGAGACAGCCATCAGGGTGGCCCGTTTCTAAAGAGCCAGGCTAAGAAGGCTCGACCGCCGAACCACAGGATCGCCAACACAATCACGGTGATCACGAGCCAATGAGGAATGTGAATGGTCATCAGGTTCTCGTCGCCTGTCGCATCGCGCCGCTGTTGCGCTTGATCGCCTTCTGGAACATCGCCTCGACGAGGTCGTTGTGCTGGGACATCTGGTTGCGGAAACTCTGCGCGTCGGTGGCGTTGATGTTCCAGTGGTTTACGATCACCATGCCCGGCTGCTTCGAGCCGGTGCCGTTGTTGATTTGCTCGAGCAAGCCACGGTTCTTCGACGTGGCCTCCTTGTTGACGACGAATTCGCCAGGCTGCAACGCGGCCAGCACCTCGCCGCCGGCGTGGTACTTCGGGAGGCCTCCGACGTAGCCGCCCTGGTGGAATGCGCCAATGAACTTGAAGGCGGCTTTGAACACGGATCCTGGCCCAACCCCGAAGGGCGCGAGGATGGCCGCGATGACGCCCACGGCCGCGATGAAGGCGAAGAACTTGGCGATCATCGACGCGATGGCCTCAAGCACCGACTTGGCAAACTCCTTGAAGAAATCCTTGGCTTTCACCGTCCCGTCGATTAACCCCTTGAACAAGGTCGTAAAGTTCGATTCGAGGCTGTTGATCCCTCCAGAGATCAGCTCGACGCTGCGCTTCGTGATGTCGGTGAAACTGTCCCAAAAATCTTTGATACTCTGCTTGAAGGTGGTAGGGTCGAATCCGAACAATCCTGTCGCGGTTGTCTGTTTCCCACCACCCACTCCGGCCAGCCCAGCGGTCAATCGCTTGGCGGCATCGATGGCCTGATCAATCTGTTTTGCCATCCCCTCGAACGCCCCACCGCCCGCCAGCGCATGCACCTT
>Ga0209515_10006953_pt1 | contig 13833 bp, 18 predicted proteins | sample Subgroupgradi54m_FD_187454 | JGI IMG/M metagenome (GOLD analysis project Ga0209515, IMG submission 187454) | Subsurface groundwater microbial communities from S. Glens Falls, New York, USA - GMW60B uncontaminated upgradient, 5.4 m (SPAdes)... ...
GGCATAGGCGACCGAATATTTGGGTGGTACGGAGAGATGCAGGTGAATGTGTTCGTCCCCGATATGCCATGCGTGGATGGGAAAACCCTTCCACTTGCCGATTGCCTTGAGTATGCGTTTGAGTTCCAAATATCGACCAAGGTAATTTTACAAGAGCGATGCTTTCAAACGCACACCCCGGCTAAAGCCGGGGGTTTTTGCAGTTAAGAAAAACACACCGACTGGTGTGTGGGAATCAAACATATACCGTAGACCAAACCGTATGGTTTGGAGATAAATCGCGGTCGATAACAAGCTCATACCCGAAATCGGACAACTCCTTCATGGCTTCTTCCTCGCTTGATCCGAAACTGTTGCGTTCGGGATCGCTGAATTTATCACTGACCGTTACCACGTATTGTCCGCTTGATTCAAGGGTCACTTTATAGTTCAAACGCTTGAGTGCATAGCCATCATTGCGCAAATCGGTGGCGCGACGGTTTACCGTCGTCCACACTCTCCCCAGATGATCGTCCACCCTATCGATTACCAATTCGTAGCCATTTTTCCAGAGATCACGCAATGCGAGATCGGCAGTAGCGCCAAAACCATTGCGCTCATTTTCGGAATCAAAATTGTAAAGGGTAAAAACGTGTTGCCCGTTCGGTAGCTCATTTTTTTTATAATGAAGTACGCGAATCATTCGCCCCGTGTAAATTACGCGGGACAATGAACCGGAGAAATTCATATGACCCCCGTGTGAAAAAGTTCTTTTTTCAGCCTAGCACAGGACTTCGGGAAGCGGAATATCTTTCCTAATTTATGGCATAATACAAGCACTTATGCGTTATCGTTTCTACACCACATCGGAAAAAGCATGGGGAGCAATGCTTGCCGCAATTGAAACGGCGGAAGAAAGCATTTATCTGGAAATGTACATTTTCGATACCGATACCCTTGGGTATGATTTTCTTTCCACACTTGAACGCAAAGCGCGCGAAGGGGTGCGCGTGATCATGATTCTCGACATACTGGGGAGTTTCGGATTAAAAGCAGCAACAGTTGATCGCCTGCGCATTGCGGGAGTCGAAGTGTGTTTTTTCAGTTACTGGTTCAGGCGGACACATCGCAAACTGCTTATCATTGATGAAAAAACGGCGTTCATCGGGGGAGTAAATATCGCACATCGTTTTGCAAAATGGAGAGACTTGCAAATGCGTGTTACCGGAAAAATCGTTGAGCCAATGGTACGATCGTTCGCGCGCGCATACCGTGAATGCGGAGGGAAAAATCCCGCACTTGAAAATCATACACATCTCCCACTCATGAAGAAAGCACGCATGTGGTTTATCGAACACGGAATTGGCAATAAATACACCGCACTGCGCGCGCACTATGAAACACACATTCAAAATGCCACAAACTCAATCACACTGGTGACACCCTATCTCATTCCCCACCGTTGGCTTATCGCGGAGCTTCATCAGGCGATCATGCGCGGAGTCGTTGTAATACTCATTGTTCCCGAACGTACTGACTATAAATTTGCCGACCATGCGCATCGGTATTATTTTCAACTTTTTAGCAAACTGGGAGCGCAATGCTACTTTGGCAAGGAAATGAATCATGCAAAAGTCATGCTCATTGATGACCGCGAAGGGACGGTGGGTTCGCAAAATCTTGACGGGCTTTCCTTCAACTGGAATAGCGAATCGGGAATATTTTTTAACACTCCGATCATGGTCCGCGACCTACGGAACATTATTGATGAGTGGAAAAAAGAAGCCACTCCATTTGATGCACACACCTACATACGCCATTGGTATGACCGCATCCTCACCACGCTCGCCCAACTTCTCCAACCGATACTTTAAAAAAAATCTAAACTTGGACATCCGATGTCCAAGTGCCATTCCACTTTATCGATTTTCTGATAGAGTATTGTGAGAGTTCTTCAATTTTTGGAGTAAGTAAATGAATGAAATAAACGAGCGGTACATGTTGGCGCATTTCCCCGAATTGTTTCGTCCACCCGCGAAGAAGCTTGATGAAATACCTTTCGTGTATTGGGGATTTGAATGCGGAGATGGGTGGTTTACCCTACTCAAGGAACTCGCGGAAAAGCTCGAGCAGCTTCCCGAAAGCAAAGAGTTCAAAGTTACCCAAGTCAAAGAGAAGTTCGGTACGCTCCGCTTTTACATGCGCGCAAAAGACGCTCGGAAATCCGACGCACTTCCCCAGACCATGCTTGATCTCATCGCTCATGCCGAATCGCAAAGTGCCATCACGTGCGAAGCATGCGGCGATCCCGGGAAACTTTCCCGCAAAGGCGGGTGGTGGAAAACCCGCTGTTCCAAAACTGAGTGTGCAACGATATAGGAATACGCAGCCTGATTGAGGCTGCTTTTTTGAGCAAAAATTTACATAGTACGGTCCTTGTACTACAATTTTCTCCCACTTCTCACTCCGAGAGAATCCTCAGGACCCTCAGAGCGAGGCTCTCTTTTATTTTTGTGCCCCCGCAGGGCTTCCCGATGATTAATTTTCCTCTCAGAGCGAGGGTTTCTGTTTTTTTGAACCCCCGCAGGTTTCCGAGGACTGGTTCAAAAAAAACAGAAACCCGAGCGGGTAGTTTGACAAAAAATATTTCGGAAGTTAGTATCCACCTTGGAAATCAACCCAATGGGAGGTGTTATGCTTTTTGATGAGCTTGGTCTTCATGATCTTTTTGTTATTCCAAATGACCGTCTCAATGGCGAGGTGGCGGTGCTCGCAAAAACGGGACCGTTTTCGGCACAGGCAATTCGCGGACCGGACCATCATGGCCGAATCATTTACGAGTCCGAGAAAATAGAGGTTCCCGAATCACTTCAGGTGCAGAAAATCAATAAACAATGCATTCGCGACTATATGTCTTAACGTCTCTTCGCCCCACAGTGGGCGAATTTTTATTGCGCAGAAGTTGAGTTCAATGACGAAAGAGCTTAGAGGGGGAAATTATTGCTTCACCGTCGCAAGAGGCTGCATAAAAAGTTGACTGAGCAATGTGATCCACTCTTCTTTGCGATGCCACGTGCCGAGTTCATCTTCCCAAAGAACACCTCGCCCTCCTTCACTGAGTGCATGTTTGGTGTTTCGGAGACGATAGATCCACCAGGTGTAGCCAATCTCCATGTCATTAAGCACACCCAAGGTATCTTTGGTATATTGATCACTGCCGGGCGCAATGCTGGGTACGCCAATCTGATTCACAAAGAGCGGAACATTGTGTGCCTTCTTGAAGTTTGCGGCATGCTGCATGAGATTGGCAATCCATGCGCGGTCAAGATGGTACGTCTCACCAGTCTGACGATTTGTATAGGTCCCCGGATAGGTACCGAACTGCCCATCACGGTCATCTTTTTTATCGCCATCTTTATCTTTGACATACGCCGCAGGTTCGTAGAAGTTGTAGGTATAGATCATGTTCGGCATATTGTTGAGATAAATACGCGGAAGACACCGGATGTCGTAAGGTCCATTCGTACAATCGGTGGCACTTGCCGGACCGACGATCGTTGGTGTGCGCGTGTCATTCTTTCTAATTGCGGCAATATTTTTCACAAAGAAGTCCTTCACCACATCGGACGAGCGGTCCTTAGGATGTGGCTCGGAAAGAATTTCATAACCCGCAATGTATGGGGTGTCCTTGAAATGTTGAGCGAGAAATTCCCACACGGTTGCGTATTCATCCAACATTTTCTGATCAGTCCACACAGGGTCTGAGCCAACAAAAAGCACCACCCAAAGCTTTTGACTTCCCGCCCATGCGATTTGTTTCTCCAATGTTGCCACTCCATTCGGGTTGATCAACCCCGGCGCATCGGGGTCGTATTGATCCTGTTTTGAATCTTCGGTAAACCGCCATCGCAGTGGGATACGCACCGTATTTGCACCCATGCGTACCATATCGAGAGCATCCTCGGATTCTGCCATTCCGGTATTGAAGCCGCCCCAGTTAAAGCCGCGTAATACGATTTTGTTCCCGTCCGGAGCGATGAGGTCGCTGCCTACAACACGCAGACGAGCCGTCTGCTCAGAAAGAGTTGTAGTACCTTTCGTCAAATCTGTTTGAGTGCTCGACGTTGCGTGCTGCAGAAGATCGGAAGACTTTTTCGAATCACGCGAATTGATGTTCGTGTAAAAATACAGTGCTCCCGCAGTGAGTGCGAGGAATGCAATGAGCGCAGAGGCGGGAAGAATAACTGGTTTCATGACAATAAAGAAATAAATAGTAATTTACTTATTTCAGTCTAACAGAGAAATGAGCTACCAGCCTACATCGAGAGATCCGAAAGAAAATTTCGGCAAGAAAATATAAAAGCGTCTTTTAAAGCACTTTTGTGTTTTCTCACTTCTTTGATACTTAAAAAGTCTATGAGGCGTGAGGCGTCGCCCATGCATAGAGTATTTTTTTGAAAAAATAAAACCTCATGAAGATGAGGTGTTATGAAGAGGCAATAATATGCGATTCACCAAAATTTAATTCAAGTTGTCGTTTGTCAGCCATGATGGGAAGATATTTGAAAAAGTCGAGAAGAAAACTTTTTTCATCTTCTCTGGGCGGATCTTTTCTGTATCTTTCGTGACCAAAATACCACTCAAAGACGAAGTCTATCCTGTCGCCATCTGCGCCACATCCGTGACAATGGTACCGTCCGGAGGTATTCCAAAAATGAAGCGATGCTGTTTTTTCTCTATGAAAAACGCAACGACGCACAAATACTCCGGTACTCCGGCGATGCGATTCCTCAAGCAGGGCTGGGTTAATTTTACTCAACACCGCTTCCCATGATGCAAGGAGAGCAATCTCCTTAAGGTCGGGCGGGGATGTACTCATGAAAGTACTCCTTAAAAGAAAGAACGAAAGGACGTCCACAAGAACCACAAAAAATTCTCCCGACGGACAATGCAAGTGTGATTAACTGTGTGGACGTATTTTTATACTATCGCAAAAGAGTTTTAATGCAAATTAAAGTATTCATTGATGATAAGGAATATGAACGTTACCCATTCATGCGAATGAAATGAGCAACAAAAAAAACACTTCATTGCTGAAGTGTTTTTTTTGTTATTCCTCTTTAAAAAGAAATGAAAATTTTGAATGTAATACGAAGTCCTGGACTGAGGTGATGTTTGGGAAGACCTACGAGTTGTAGGGCGACCAAACTCGCCGAAGGAAGGACGAGTAGTACGTCAAAATTATCGTTTCTTTCCGACTTTGCGGCGGGAGACAATGAATACGTTTGAGTATTTCTTCGGCGAACGCGTCTTCTGACCCTTTCCTGCGGGCTTACCCCACTTGGTCTTTTGACGGCGGAGACCGCGTCCGGCGCGTCCTTCACCACCTCCGTGCGGATGATCGACAGGATTCATTGCGGAACCGCGTACGGTCGGGCGAATACCCTTCCAGCGGTTACGTCCCGCTTTTCCTTCATTGCGCAGCTTGTGCTGATCATTTGAAGCGACTCCGATACTTGCCCAGCATTCTTCGTTGACCTTGCGGACTTCCGACGATGGCATTTTGAGAAATGCGTAGCCCAAGTCATTGGCGATCACCTCGACGAAGTTTCCTGCGGCGCGGGCGATTTTTGCACCACCCTGCGGCTGTACTTCAACATTGTAGACAAATGTACCGACAGGAATCTTCTTAAGCGGAAGACGGTTACCAAGTGTCAAAGGAGCTTTCTCGCTCGTTAAGACCTTGTCCCCCTTCTTCATGCCTTTTGGGGCGATGATGTAACGGCGTTCACCGTCGCGATAGATGACTAAAGCGACAAATGAGGTACGCAGCGGATCGTATTGTACCGCTTCGATTTTGCCGGGAACATCGCGTTTGTCGAATTTGAAATCGACATCACGGAGTAATTTTTTATTACCTCCTCCGCGGTGGCGCATCGTGATGCGGCCGGCATTGTTGCGGCCCATGGCGCGTTTCTTTCCCGCGACAAGCGCCTTCGGCTTTGCTTTCTGGTCTCCCGAGAGCAGTTCTTTATATGGCGTCAAAACGGTGTGGCGACGCGATGGTGTTGTTGGTCTGAATGATTTCATAGTGATTTTTGATTACGGGATTTTCATCCTATACAAACTCAATCTTATCGCCCGCCTTTAAATACACCATTGCCTTCTTCACACTCGCTTTCTTCATGACCATGCGATTCGTGCGAGGGTTCTTGCTGTATTTTGTAGCGCCATTAATAACTGCGACCTTTACGGGTTGTACCTTGAAAAGCTTTTCCACCGCTTGGCGGACATGTGCCTTGTTGGCAAGCTTGTGAATCTCAAATACGTAAACATTTTTTTCCGAAAGATCACTACCCTTCTCGGTAACATGTGGGCGCACCAACACCATGGTGAGATCAAGTCCTCCGGACTTTACACTCTTCATCGCGCTTTCTTTCGTTTCAATAATTTGCGTACTCACTGTTTTCACCTCTTTATGCTCTTTCTTTGGATCCGCTTTTGTTGCGGTCTCCTTTTTTTTGAAGATAGCCATACATTATTCCTTAGCGGTTTTAGCTTCAATAACTTTCACGACTTCTTCCGGTGTGGCAATCAAGAGATACTTGTATGCAAGCACATCAATCGGGTTGAGTGTACTTACCGTACCAACCAATACATTTCCCATGTTCTGGAAACTCTTTTTCACGTTTGCATCAGCTTTGGGAAGCACCATATAGAGTGCATTCTTGCGGCGTGTTGCGAGCGGCGTGTATCCGGAAATTGACCCCAAGGTGGTTACCATCGTGCGTGCATCCTTTGTCTTCGGTGCCTTGAGTGCAATGTCGGAGATAAAGAGCACTTCGCCATCCTGGAATTTCTTCGAGAGGACGGTATAGAGCGCCTTCACCTTCATCTTGCGATTGATCTTCTGCGAGTAATCCTTGTCGTTGCGTGGACCATGCGTAACACCACCGTGGCGCCAAATCGGCGAACGCGAGGAACCGTGGCGTGCGCGACCGGTACCCTTTTGCTTCCAAGGCTTCTTACCACCACCACGTACTTCGGAACGATCCTTCGTGTGGGCGATCGGTTGGCGTGCATTTGCTTGCATTGCCGTAACGACCTGATGCACGAGATCGGCATTCCAATTGAGGCCGAATACATTCTCGGGAAGCGTCATGGACCCAGACTGCTTTCCATCAGCGGCATACACTGTCGCCTCAAGATTCACTGTCTTTTTTGTCTTTTGAGTTTTTGTCGTCATGGTATTATGCGGATTTAATTTCGATCAATGTCCCGCGACGACCCGGGATTGCTCCCGACACGAGAAGTAAATTGCTGGTGGGGTCCACGGCGAGCACCTTAAGTCCTTTGATGGTAACGGTGTCTCCACCCATGCGGCCGGCCATGCGTGTACCCTTCAATACCTTCTGAGGTCCAGTTGCGCCGATGGAACCCGGTTCACGTTCCGAATGCTTTTGACCGTGCGTGCGGGAGCCTCCATGGAAACCATGGCGCTTCACGACACCTTGAAAACCTTTACCCTTTGAGGTGCCAGTAATCACAATATCATCACCGGGAGCAAATGCTTCCACGGTAATTTTGTCACCCGCTTTGAGCGTGGAAAGTTCCGTCGCCTTCTCTCCCTTGGGGCGATATTCGCGGATGAACTTAAACACGCCGAGTTCTTTGAGTGCGCCGAGTTGCGGCTTGTTGACGCGCTTCGGAAGCTGCGTACCAAAGCCGACCTGCACTGCTTCATAGCCATCAGTTTCCTTGGTGAGAAGCTTGGTGACGGTTACGGGTCCGGCAGAAAGGAGGGTTGCTGCGGTACATTTTCCTTCAGGGGAAAAATACTGCGTCATCTCCTGTTTTGTTGCCAATAAATATTTCATAGTTTCAGTAGTAGTAATTGCAAAGTTATGCGCGATTGCAAACAACGAACAAAACAAAAACGGATCCACATACGCAAGACTCCATCCGCCCTTTCGGACGAATGGTCTATTTGCGTAAGTTGAAAGAGAACAAAATACAGTTGTCGCGTATCACTCTGAGCGAAAATTTCGCTTTAAGAAAATTTTGGATGTACTCCGAAGTCTTGGACTGAGGAAATGTTCGGGAGGCGTATGAGTGATACGACGACGAACTTTCCGAGGGAAAGACAAGGAGGACGCCAAAATTACATCATCTTCACGTCGATGTTCACGCCGGAAGGAAGGGTGAGGTTCGTTAACGCCTCAATCACTTTCGGAGTGGGATTCATGATGTCAATCAAACGCTTGTGAATACGCATTTCAAATTGCTCGCGCGCATCCTTATAGATGAACGTTGAGCGATTGACAGTGTATTTCGTGATCTGCGTCGGAAGTGGGATTGGTCCCAATACTTTTGCATCATAGCGGAGTGCGGTGTCCATGATCTGGCGCACGGATGCGTCCAATATCTTGTACTCGTATGCACGCACGCGAATACGCAGCTTGGTGACAGCATCAACCTTTCCCCCCGCACGTGCAGGTTTTGCAGTTGTTTTTTTCGATTGTTCGGCAGTGGTCATAACTTTCAATTTTTCAATAACGATTAGGTTACACAATATAACCGGCGCGTAATTTTTTGAGTGCAATCCGAAGTCCTGGACTGACCTCGTGTTTGGGAAGACCTACGGATTGTAGGGCGGCCAAACCGAGGGATGAAGGACGAGGAGTGCCTCAAAAATTATGCGACGATCTTGGTTACAACACCGGCGCCAACCGTACGTCCACCTTCGCGGATCGCAAAGCGCGTTGCATCTTCAAGGGCGACCGGAGCAATAAGCTTGACCTTGAATGTAACCGTATCTCCCGGCATAACCATTTCAACACCCTCCTTAAGCGTTACTTCACCCGTAACATCCGTAGTGCGGATGTAGAACTGAGGCTTGTATCCTGAGAAAAATGGAGTGTGGCGACCACCTTCCTCCTTCGAGAGAATATAGACTTCTGCTTCGAAATCGGTGTGTGGTGTTACTGAACCGGCTGCAGCAAGCACCTGTCCACGTGTAATATCTTCTTTCTTTGTACCGCGGAGAAGAATACCGGCGTTGTCTCCTGCCATACCTTCCTGAAGTGACTTGTTGAACATTTCGATACCGGTGATCGTAGTCTTTGCAGTCTTGGTGAAGCCGACAATTTCAACTTCCTGTCCAACCTTACAAATACCGCGCTCAATACGTCCTGTTGCGACCGTACCACGTCCTTCAATTGAGAAAATATCCTCAACCGGCATAAGGAATGGCTTATCGACATCGCGCTTTGGAAGCGGAATGTACTCATCAAGCGCCTTTGCAAGCTCGAGTACCTTCTGTGCCCATGGGTCGTCAATTGACGTTGACTCAAGTGCCTTAAGTCCTGAACCGCGAATAACCGGACAATCCTTGTCAAAGCCCTGCTTTGCAAGAAGTTCACGAACTTCTTCCTCAACAAGCTCAACCAAGTCCTGATCATCCACCATGTCCACTTTGTTCAAGAAGACAATAATGCGAGGAACACCAACCTGCTTTGCAAGAAGGATGTGCTCACGAGTCTGTGGCATCACACCGTCAGTTGCGGCAACAACGATAATTGCACCGTCCATCTGTGCGGCACCGGTGATCATGTTCTTAATATAGTCTGCGTGTCCCGGCGCGTCGATGTGCGCATAGTGACGATTCGCAGTCGAGTATTCATTGTGCGAGAGCGCAATGGTAATACCACGCTCGCGCTCTTCGGGAGCCGAGTCGATTTCATTAACACCTTTCATCTTCACTTCCTGCCCATCCATGTGAAGCACATGTAAGATCGCAGCGGTGAGCGTCGTCTTTCCGTGGTCGACGTGACCAATGGTACCAACGTTCACATGCGGTTTCGAACGATCAAATTCTCCTGCCATAGGATTTATATATTATTTGAATAATCGGATAATAAATAAGCGGTTATACGAGAAGATCGTATAACATTATTTGCTTTTTCTCCGTCAAAGACGAAGTGAAGCTACACGTGCTTTGCTTGTTTTCCCCTTATTTTGAGCCGTATTTATGAAAAATTCGGACAAAATTAAAAACGCACAAAAGGCGACGTCCTCACAGGATACCAGATAGGGGTTATTCGTCAAATTTTGGAACACCCCTTGTCCCCAGCTTTTCCCCATATTTATACACAAATCCATTCCTGAAGAGATCTTACGAGGTCCGACCTCGTAAGATCTCGTAATACCTCCTCACGGGCATCATGTTTTTACCTCCCACACCCTTATGCACCGATTATCCACAATGTTATTCACAAAACCTTTGACTGAGTCTCTTGATAATGCAGTAATGAACAGAGAATAATCGTTTGGGGTACTTTTCATGAATACGTGGACAAAGTTATTCTGTTTTCTTTTGGCACTCGTCGCCACGGGACTTTTCGCAATCGGATTGGTAACGGTGCGCCCTGAATTCATGCGAATGGCTTCAATCGCCGGAACCATTGAGTGCGCCGTCCTGTTGGCATTTTTCGCTTTCCCCTGTGCGGCGATGATTGCACTCATCTTCCTCCTCCGAAGAATAAAGCAGGCGCTTGTGCGCAAAAACAAATCCCCTCAATAAGGGGGATTTTCTTTTGAGGAAAAACTGCAAGAAAAAACCCTCCGGAGAGGGTCGAGAATATCACTCAAGACTCGGATGCACGCTGATTCTTCCAAGCGCGATAATGAGCTCGATCAATTTCATTTCATCATGCACAATAAAAACTTTCTCTGCTTCCGCAAATGAATTCTTGGAAAGCGTGACAAAATAACATTCACCGTAATAAATACGTACTTCGCTTGCAGTGCGGAGAATGGCCCGTACGATGCGTTTGGTAAATCCATCGGCATGGCCATGCGCATCCTCCGGAATCCAAATTGCCTGTCCGACGTTCAACTCATCGAGTGTTGAATCTCCATATCGAAGCGGAAGAAATTGAGCGCGCAGCACAGGCGAATGATAACCATAATTCCAATTGGCAAAAAAGACCGTAACACCGATGCGCAATACGCGCTCCTCCCGCACCGGCAACACTGCGCACTCTTCATGAATATGATGCATGAACTACTCCTTATCATGTGGACAAAAAGAACAAACCAACTTCTGAAAAGTTGGTTTGTAACGAGAATGGGGTTTAAGAATCGGAGTTATTCATCGGCACAAAGCAGCCTTCCAGAGGAAGTGGAAGACATCCAATACATAAAAAATGATGTTGTGCCGAACGTTGCGTTCATGTGATGACTATACCGAAGGGATTATAAATTTGCAATACCGAGCACTTGCCCCACCTCACCCCAATTATGCAGACAAGGATATACACCCTTTTGAGCGGAGGAGCTTCGTGAATCAAACACAAAACGATGTGGCACGGACGGCATGAGTTCGAGCACGCGCGTTTCATCATCAATATAATGAGTAACTCCGAGCCGCTTCGCCACAATGTCCTTGTCCTTCATCGCCTCGACGAAAAATGTATTCTCGGGAGTAAAATAATCACCCCAAAGTCCGCGACGTTCAATCAGGTGCAGCGCGTGAATCGGCTTCTTGCGACGAGAGATAAGAAAATACGGAATATGATGTTCCCGCAAAGAAGCCAGCCCGTTGAATGCGCCCTCCATAAGCGGTGCGGAGAGCGCCTCGTCGGTATCATCGTAGAGCTGCTCGCGAAGCGCTTGGTGAATCTCCGGAGAAAGAATGTGCTCGAGTGTTTCCGTCGGTGTATCTTCCGGGCGCAAGTGAACACCATAACGCGCCGCAATGGTTATTTTATTTTGCGTATGGTCAATCACTACGCCATCGAGATCAAAACCGACAATGAGCGCGTCTGTGTGCATGTTCATAAAAATTAGAGACGCGCTAATTTCGCCTCCATGCTTGAAATATCCTGATGCAGTGTCAGTAAATCATGTTTGAGACGATCGCGTTCACGTTCTTTACGAGCAATTTCGTCTTCCTTACGCTGCTTGCTCTGAGTGAGCGTGCGGAGCGCAATCTCTTTATCATGCTTGTGTGCACTTTCGCTTTGCGCACCCGCATGCTCAAGTTCGTGTCGCCTCCGAAATTCCTCTTTTTCCTGCATCAGTCCGCGCATTTCTTCTTTGTGTTCGGCAATTTCCCGCTGTTTTCCTTCCATAGTACGCTTCAGGGATTCAATTTCTTGCTCAAGCTTTCCTATGGTATCGCGCTTCCGCGCAAGTGCTTGATCTTTCTCGCGGAGGCCCTGCTCCGTACTCTGTGAAGTGCCTTGTTTGTTTTGCAGTTCATGAGTGAGGGTGCGCACTTCATTTTCAATCCGCTTGTACTCCATATCATCATGGTGCACCGCTCCTTGGAGGACGGTAATTTCACGTTCATATTCATGAATCATGCGCTCTTTTTCATTTCCTTCATTGCGTTTCGTGCGCAGCTGATTTTCAAGATGCATTTTCTCGCGCAGCGCATTGGGATTATCATGCGGTGTATTTCCGGAAAAATTATGTGCAGGTAACATACGATTATCATACGGCACAAGCGTGCAAACGACCAGAGGACGTGTCTACAAACGCAAGAGTTCGTGTTCCAAAAGCGATATGGATCGTGCCGCCTCATCCGAGGCAGCCTTCAGTTGACTGACCTCGCGAAGAAGATGTGCATGGGCTTCTTCTTTTTGGGCACGTTCATTGGTTTTTGTTATTTGACTGATCTCCGTATCCGCATGCGCTTCTCGCGACATCGCTTCAATCTCACTCTCCGGTGTACGCTCTGAAACAACGCGCGCCCTTGTTTCAAGGTATGCATCTTTTTTGAGTTCCAATTCGAGCTGGTGAAGCTCCCGCTCTTTTGCCGCCAATTTTGACTGCGCGGCAAGTCGGCGTTGCTTAAGACCCGCAAGCTCATCGCGTTTTCTTTTTTTCATCGCATCATATTCCTTCGCCTGCGCATCAACAAAGGCGCGATCATCTGCACCTTTCGTCTGATAGATATCCGAAACTTCCGTTTCTTCTTCGTCATCTTCTTCGTCAGCAACATTACCATACCCGCCCGACGAGGGGCCGTAATTCACCACCACTTCTTCTTCGATAAAATCGTCATTGTCATCGTCCATGCACATATTATACCGCATCTCGCTCAAGCAATCATGGTAATGAAAAACAGCCCTCCATGGAGGACTGTTTTTATTCAAAAATTAAAGATTACTTCCCTCTCGCTTCAATCACTGCCGCAGCAACGTTTGATGGAACGGGGGTGTATTCCACAGGTTCCATTGTAAAGGTTTCTATTGATCAGCGAGCAAATGATAGCCCGCGAGTATGGCATCGCAAATATATTCTTCAAGCTGTTCGTAATCACCGTCGAGTTGAGCCTTTTGCAATGAGGAATAGTATGCTTTTCGCTTTTTCTGTGGAATGATCGCGGGAGCGATATTGTATTTCAAGAGCTGAGCGAGTAAGAGCAATCTTCCCACCCTTCCGTTGCCATCGCTAAATGGGTGGATCTTTTCAAAATCTGCATGAAAGATCGCCACGCGAGCAACAGTATCCCCTCCCAGCTTTCGCGCAAAAAGTGATCGTACAAGTTCCGGTACGCGGAGGTGATTCGCCGTCGGCACAAAACTTCCCACGATACGTACCGGATGCGTGCGATAACGCCCCGCATCATCCCGAATTCCCGAAAGAAGAATGCGGTGGGTGGCGCACAGGAGCGATTCTGAGACGGGAACTCCATTTTTCAGCTCCGCGAGCACAAAACGGAGCGCGCGATCATGATTCCTCGCCTCCAATTGTTCAACCAGTGTCTTGTTGGGAATGGTCTCCTTGTTAAAAATTATTCTTGCGGTCTCACCGAGCGAGAGCGTGCTGCCCTCGATCGCATTT
>Ga0209515_10006954_pt1 | contig 13832 bp, 13 predicted proteins | sample Subgroupgradi54m_FD_187454 | JGI IMG/M metagenome (GOLD analysis project Ga0209515, IMG submission 187454) | Subsurface groundwater microbial communities from S. Glens Falls, New York, USA - GMW60B uncontaminated upgradient, 5.4 m (SPAdes)... ...
TCGACGACGGTGATGGCGCCAGCAGTGTTACCGGCATCGCGGGTGACGCCGAGGCCGACCCGATGTACGACGAAGCGGTCGAGATCGTCCTGAAGAACCGCCGTGCTTCGATCTCGCTGGTGCAACGCCACCTGCGCATCGGCTACAACCGCGCCGCCCGCCTGCTCGAACAAATGGAAAAATCGGGCCTGGTATCGGCGATGCAGGGCAATGGCAACCGGGATATTCTGGTGCCGAAATCGGAGAGTTGATCGGCACACCAATGAGTGAATTGAAAATGAAAATCAGCCACAGAGGACACAGAGGTCACAGAGAAAAACGCTCCTTGTTTTCGTCTTCCTCTGTGTTCTCTGTGCCCTCTGTGGCTGCCTTGTGTTTTTTCTTTTTCTCGTCACTGGCCCACGCCGATGCGCTCGAACAGTTGCGCAATTTCGCTGCGCAGGTGAAATCGGCACGCGGAGAATTTACGCAGCAGGTCACGCGCGAGGGCAAGAAGCCGCAGCAATCGCGCGGGCAGTTTCTGTTTGCCCGTCCCGGCAAGTTTCGCTGGACTTACACTCAGCCCTATGACCAGGTGCTGGTCGCCGATGGCATCAAGCTCTTCATCTACGACAAGGATTTGAACCAGGTCACCGTGCGCAAATTGAATAACGCACTCGACAGCAGCCCGGCAGCGATTTTGTTTGGCAGCCAGACGCTGGAAAACGTTTATGTACTGAAGGATGGCGGCAGCCGCGATGGTCTTGATTGGATCGAGGCGAAACCGAAGAGCAAGGACAGTACCTTCGAGAAAATCCTGATCGGCCTGAAGGATGATCAACCAGCGGCGATGGAATTGCTCGACAACTTCGGTCAGAGCACCACCCTGAAATTTATCAAGTTTGAACGCAACCCGGCGCTGCCCGCCGAATCATTCCGCTTCGCTCCGCCCAAGGGCGCGGACGTGCTGGAACAATAATCCATCATGCCGGATACCGATCGTCGTCTCTGTATTCGCCCCGCTTCTGACGACACGCAGCATGAGGCCCGTCATCGTCACGAGCATGGCGATGCTGCACATCCGCATCACTACCGGCCGCGCAGCCGCAAGGCCTTGTTTCTCGCACTCCTGCTCACCGCCGGATTTGGCCTGGTCGAATTTGCCGGGGGCCTCTGGGCCGGCTCGCTGGCGCTGATTTCCGATGCCGGCCATATGGCCACCGATGCCGCTTCACTGTTGCTGGGCTGGATCGCGCTGCTGTTCGTCAACCGGCCCGCATCACGCAATCTATCGTTCGGCTATTTGCGTGCCGAGGTGCTGGCGGCATTTGTCAATGCACTGGCGATGGCCACGCTGATCGGCGTGATTGTCTGGGAAGCCGCGCACCGCATGCTGGCGCCGCAACCGGTGGCCGGTGGGGCCGTGACGATCATTGCCGTGCTGGGCCTGCTCGTCAATCTGCTGGTGCTGTGGATCCTGCATGATCGCAACGCACCCGCGCATGAACTCAATCGTCGTGCCGCCACACTGCATGTGATCGGCGACCTGTTTGGCTCGCTGGCCGCCATTGTGGCGGGGGTGGTGATTCAGACCACCGGCTGGACGCTGATCGACCCCTTGCTGTCGCTGTTTGTCTGTGCCTTGCTGGCCCGCTCTACCTGGAATCTGCTGCGCGAATCCGGGCTGGTGCTGATGGAAGGGGTGCCGCAACAGATCGACTACGATGCGGTCGGCGATGCCTTGCTCGCGATCCCCGGCATTACCGATGTACACGACCTGCACATCTGGAGCATGGCCCCTGGCCAGCCCGCGCTGTCCGCCCATGTCAGGGTGGCTGATATGCAGCAATGGGTGGGCATCCTGGAAGCCAGCCGCGCCATGCTGCGTCAGCAATTCGGCATTGATCACATGACGTTGCAGCCGGAAGCTTCCATGGCAAAACCGGTGGCTGAAGCGGCGCAGCGGGCCGTGCTTTTGAAGAAGACCGATGTCTGATCCCACCGCAATTCCGACAGAGTATAATCCGGGTTTCCAACCCAAGCGTCCCGTCCGGGCCGCTGAGCGCATCACATGACCAAGTACGTTTTTGTCACCGGTGGCGTGGTTTCTTCCCTGGGGAAGGGAATCGCCGCCGCCTCTCTCGCTGCGATCCTAGAATCGCGCGGCCTTAAAGTCACCATGCTCAAACTGGATCCGTACATCAACGTGGACCCGGGCACCATGAGCCCCTTCCAGCACGGCGAAGTGTTCGTTACCGAAGACGGTGCCGAGACTGATCTGGACCTGGGCCACTACGAGCGCTACATCTCCGCCAAGATGCGCAAGGTGAACAACTTCACTACCGGCCAGATTTATGAAAGCGTGATCCGCAAGGAGCGCCGTGGCGAATACCTCGGCAAGACGGTGCAGGTCATCCCGCACATCACCAATGAAATTCAAGACTTCGTGCAACGCGGCGCCGCCGCTGCCTGGGATGGCAAGGCCGATGTGGCGATCGTCGAAATCGGTGGCACGGTGGGCGACATCGAATCGCTGCCCTTCCTCGAAGCCGCGCGTCAGCTGCATCTGCGCCTCGGGCGCAACAGCACCTGCTTCGTGCATCTGACGCTGGTGCCGTTCATTCCTTCCGCCGGTGAGTTGAAAACCAAGCCAACCCAGCACTCGGTGCAGAAACTGCGCGAGATCGGTATTTTCCCCGACCTGCTGCTGTGCCGCGCCGACCGCCCGATTCCCGAAGACGAACTGGCGAAAATTTCGCTGTTCTCCAACGTGCCGCCCGAGGCCGTGATCTCGGTATGGGATTCCGATTCGATCTACAAGATTCCCGCCATGCTGCACAACCAGCATGCTGATCAATTGATCTGCGAAAAACTCTGGCTCGATCCGAAACCGGCCGATCTGTCCAACTGGGGCAAGCTGGTCGAGGCACTGGAAAATCCGCAGCATCAGGTACGTATCGCCATGGTCGGCAAATATGTTGACCTGACCGAGTCGTACAAGTCATTGAGCGAAGCCCTGATTCATGCCGGTATTCACACCCGCACCAAGGTCAAGATCGAGTATCTCGATTCCGAAGAGCTGGAAAAGAACGGCCCCGGCGCGCTGGCGGCCTACGATGCAATTCTGGTGCCGGGCGGTTTCGGCAGTCGCGGCACCGAAGGCAAGATGGCGGCGATTCGCTATGCCCGTGAAAACAGGATTCCCTACCTCGGCATCTGCCTTGGCATGCAACTGGCAGTGATCGAATATGCGCGCGATGTTTGCAGTCTCTCCGGCGCGAACAGCACCGAGTTCGACAGCAACACCGCGCACCCGGTCGTCGCACTGATTACCGAATGGCTGGACCGTGAAGGCAAGGTCGAGCAACGCACCGAAGGCTCCGATCTGGGCGGCACCATGCGCCTCGGTTCGCAGCGTTGCCCGATCAAGACCGGTACGCTGGCTGAAAAAATCTACGGCAACGAAGTGAACGAGCGTCATCGCCACCGCTACGAAGTGAATAACGTCTATGTGCCGAAACTCGAAACCGCAGGCCTGGTCATCAGCGCCCGCACCCCGAGTGAGAACCTGCCGGAAATGATGGAGCTGCCGCAAGATACGCACCCCTGGTTCGTCGGTGTACAGTTCCACCCGGAGTTCACCTCCACGCCACGCGACGGCCATCCGCTGTTCATCTCCTACATTCAAGCCGCGCTGAAAGAGCATCAGCGCAAGGCAGGATAAGCCAACATGAAACTATGCAACTTTGAAGTTGGCCTCGACCAGGCATTCTTTCTGATCGCCGGACCGTGTGTGATCGAGTCCGAGCAGTTGGCAATGGATACTGCCGGTCAGTTAAAGGAAATCTGTGCTGAGTTAGGCATCCCCTTCATCTACAAATCGTCGTTCGACAAGGCCAATCGCAGTTCCGGAAAATCTTTTCGCGGCCCCGGCATGGATGCGGGCCTGAAGATTCTGGCCGATGTGAAGAAAAAAATCGGCGTGCCCGTGCTCACCGACGTGCACGAGATCGACGAAATCAAAACTGTCGCGTCCGTGGTGGACGTGTTGCAAACCCCCGCCTTCCTGTGCCGCCAGACCGACTTCATTCACGCCGTCGCCAGCGCCGGTATTCCCGTGAATATCAAAAAGGGCCAGTTCCTCGCCCCGCACGACATGAAGAACGTAGTGGACAAGGCGCGCGAAGCCAGCGGCAGCGACAACATCATGGTGTGCGAACGTGGCGTCTCGTTCGGCTATAACAATCTGGTCTCCGATATGCGTTCATTGGCGATCATGCGCGAGACGAATTGCCCGGTCGTATTCGACGCCACCCATTCGGTACAACTGCCCGGTGGACAAGGCACCGTCTCCGGCGGACAACGTGAATTCGTCCCGGTGCTGGCCCGCGCCGCCATCGCCACCGGCATTTCCGGCCTGTTCATGGAAACGCACCCACAACCGGAAAAAGCCATGTCCGACGGCCCGAATGCCTGGCCTTTAGGTCACATGAAAGATTTGCTGCGCACGTTGAAAGCGCTGGATCAACTAGTCAAGCAACAAGGATTTGCGGAAAACAAAGTGTGATCGTGGTGCTAGAAGAATTAAATGGGGTCACAAATTAAATGGGGTCAGACTCCATTTAATTTTTTACGTAGGCTCTCTTGCTTTTACCGCGCAAATTAAATGGAGTCTGACCCCATTTAATTTGTGACCCCATTTAATTCCAGCTGCGAAGCAGCCGATAAGTCGAGAGCAAATATGACCGCCTACGTAATCGTCAACGTAAAAGTGACCAACCCGGAGCAGTACAAGGAATACCAGAAGTGGTCCACGCTGGCGATGCGCGCACACGATGTGAAAATCCTCGTACGCGGTGGAACATGCGAAGTGCTGGAAGGCCGCGACCCGATTCGCACGGTCGTGATGCAATTTCCCAGCATGGAAGCCGCGCGCACTTGGTACCACTCGCATCAATACCGCCGCGCCCGCAATGCACGCGAGGGCGCTGCGGAAATGAATATGTATATCGTTGAAGGTTTGTAGGGCCGGGGATTCAGTTCTCCCAGATTAACCACTCAACCTCCACCCTAGCCCTCCCCCCTACCAAGGGGAGGGGACTCACCCCTTCCCCCTGGCAGGGGGAAGGTTGGGATGGGGGTTGAGTGCCGAAGTAAAGACATTTATTGAACTAGTTACAGGAGCAAAAAATGAGCGCAATTGTCGATATTATTGGTCGCGAAGTACTGGACTCTCGCGGCAACCCCACAGTGGAATGTGACGTTCTGCTGGAATCCGGCGTCATGGGCCGGGCCGCCGTGCCCAGCGGCGCGTCCACTGGTTCACGCGAAGCCATCGAGCTGCGTGACGGTGATAAAAGCCGTTATCTCGGCAAGGGCGTATTGAAAGCCGTCGAGAACATCAACACCGAAATTTCCGAAGCCATCATGGGTCTGGATGCTGCTGAGCAAGCCTTCCTCGACCGCACCCTGATCGACCTCGACGGTACCGAAAACAAATCCAAGCTCGGCGCCAACGCCACGCTGGCCGTGTCGATGGCCGTGGCCAAGGCTGCGGCGGAAGAATCCGGCCTGCCGCTGTACCGCTACTTCGGCGGCTCGGGCGCCATGTCGATGCCGGTGCCGATGATGAACATCGTTAACGGTGGCGCACACGCCAACAACAGCCTGGACATTCAGGAATTCATGATTTTGCCGGTGGGCGTTCAAAGCTTCCGCGAAGCGTTGCGTTGCGGTGCAGAGATTTTCCACGCGCTGAAAAAGATCCTCGGCGATCAAGGCATGCCAACCTCGGTCGGTGACGAAGGCGGCTTCGCGCCCAACTTCGCTTCCAACGAGCAATGCCTCAACACCGTCCTGCAAGCCATCGACAAAGCCGGCTATCGTCCGGGCGAAGACGTGCTGCTGGGTCTGGATTGCGCCGCCAGCGAATTCTACAAAGACGGCAAATACCATCTCGACGGCGAAGGTCTGCAACTGACCTCCACCGAATTTGCCGACTACCTCGCCGCCCTGGCCGACAAATTCCCCATCGTCTCGATTGAAGACGGCATGCATGAAGGCGACTGGGCCGGCTGGAAAATCCTGACCGACAAACTCGGCAAAAAAGTGCAACTGGTCGGTGATGATCTGTTCGTCACCAACACCAAGATTTTGAAAGAAGGCATCGAGAAAGGCATCGCCAACTCCATCCTGATCAAGATCAACCAGATCGGCACCCTGACCGAAACTTTCGCCGCCATCGAAATGGCCAAGCGCGCCGGTTACACCTCCGTGATCTCGCACCGCTCCGGCGAAACCGAAGATTCGACGATTGCCGACATCGCCGTCGCCACCAACGCCATGCAGATCAAAACCGGTTCGCTGTCGCGTTCCGACCGTATCGCCAAATACAACCAGTTGCTGCGCATCGAAGAAGACCTCGGTGACATCGCCACCTACCCCGGTCGCAGCGCGTTTTATTCGATTCGGTAAAGACAGGGGGAGCTTCGGCTCCCCTTTTCATTCCATGCGTTCACTACACCCTACAACCGAAGCTCGTCATTCCCGCGCATGCGGGAATCCATTTTTCATACGCAACATGGATCCCCGTGTGCACGGGGATGACGTATATATAATTTGCCGTTGACATGCGCCTTCTAACCCTCTCCCTCGTCGCCCTGCTAGCTCTGATCCAGTACCCCCTCTGGCTCGGCAAAGGCGGCTGGCTGCGCGTCAACGACCTCGACCGCAAACTCACCGCCCAGCAAACCGTCAACGCCGAACTGAAAACGCGCAACGCCAGTTTGGAAGCGGAAGTGAAGGATTTGAAAAGCGGCACCGAAGCCATCGAAGAGCGCGCCCGCTATGAGCTGGGCATGGTCAAGAAGGATGAAGTGTTTGTGCAGGTGGTGCCGAAGCGATAATTATTTGTGGTTCTATTTGGGTCTTACAATGAAAACAGCCTTGACGATATTATTGATATTTTCCGTTATTGCAAGTGTTCCCGCTGCGTATGGAAACGAACGGTTATGGCCAACGGATATTTATTGTGGCGAATGCGTTGCTCCCAGGATATTAGCTTCAAAGAGTGCGTATGTTAAAGAGATGGATAAAAAATCTTGCGCTAAAGAGCATGTAGGAAATTTAAAAGAAATTCAAGAATGCGAAGACATTCTACGGAGCAATAAAGAGGTAGCTTTTTTCACGGATCGCTGCGGAGGTATGGATGATCCTTTCTATATTGGTTTGAATGGTGAAGAATACGAGCTGAAACGGATTAGCGGAGATACGACGAAGGTACCTTACCTGATAGGAGAGTTCTCAGGGGATGGTATTCACGTCAAAACCAAACTTATACGTCTCATCAAAAAAACCTATTTAAAAGGATTTCCAAAAACTGACGATAATATCGAAGAGGCGATATATGAAGTGCTTGTAACCGTTGTTAAGGGAAACATTACCGAGTCGATCAGAGGCATTATATATATCGGCCTTTAACAAGCAGTTCGCGTAGGGCGAATTAGCAAGCGTAGCCCGGATGCCGCGTAGCGCAATCCGGGATTGTTCCCCGGATTCCATTTCATTTCATCCGGGCTACCAATACCACCCACCATACCCATAGCGCCAATGCGGCCCACCGTAATAGAAATACGGGTGCGGCCAGTAGTAGTCGGCGCGGTACATTTCCCGCAACTCTCTCTCACGCTGTGCGGCGGCGCGTTCTTCAGCGTCTTTTTGTTGTTGCTCGCGCAGGATGCGGGCATTCAGTGCGGTGAGTGTGGATTTTTCTTCAGGCGTGAGCATCGCAGGGGCGCTGGATTCGGCCAGACGTTCGATGCGTGGATCCTGCGCGGTGCGCGTGGTGGCGCAGGCGCTCAGGAGGAGGGCGGTTAGAAGAATCGTGCAGTGTTTCATCGCGTCAAGTTACCGAATTTTTCCAGGGTTTCGGTAACTGTGACCATCAAAATTCCGGCAAATTCCCCGGATATTTATCCGCCCGAATCAATCCTCTTTGCGCATGTGCGGAAACAGGATCACGTCGCGGATGTTGGGGGAATCGGTCAGCAGCATGACGAGACGATCGATACCGATACCGCAGCCGCCGGTGGGAGGCATGCCGTATTCGAGGGCGCGGATGTAGTCGGCGTCGTAGAACATCGCTTCTTCGTCGCCCGCGTCTTTGGCTTCAACCTGTTTCTGGAAACGGGCGGCTTGATCTTCAGGGTCGTTCAATTCCGAAAAGCCATTGGCGATTTCGCGGCCGGTCATGAACAACTCGAAACGTTCGGTGATGCCGGGGCGGGTGTCGGAGGCGCGCGCCAGCGGCGACACTTCAATCGGATAGTCGATGATGTAGGTCGGCTCCCACAACTGGCTTTCGGCGGTTTCTTCGAACAACGCAAGTTGCAATGCGCCGAGGCCAGCATGCGTGTGTCTGGCATCGCCGAGATCAACACCGAGGCGTTTCAATTCGCCACGCACGTAGGTTTCGTCGTTGAGTTGTTGCTCGGTGTATTTCGGTGCGTACTTCAGGATCGCCTGCACGGTGGTCAAGCGGTCGAACGGTTTGGCGAGGTCGATCTCGCGGCCTTGATAGGTGAGCGTTGCAGTGCCGCGCGCAGCGATGGCGGCGGCGCGAATCAGTTGCTCGGTGAAGTCCATCAGCCAGCGGTAGTCGGTGTAGGCAGCGTAGAACTCCATCATCGTGAATTCCGGGTTGTGCCGTGGGCTGACGCCTTCGTTGCGGAAGTTGCGATTGACTTCGAACACGCGGTCAAAGCCGCCGACGATCAGACGCTTGAGATACAGCTCCGGCGCGATGCGCAGGAACATTTGCATGTCGAGCGCGTTGTGATGGGTCTTGAACGGCTTGGCGGCGGCACCGCCGGGAATCGGATGCAACATCGGCGTTTCGACTTCGAGAAAGCCGGCGTCGATCATGTGCTGGCGCAGCGATGACATCGTTTTGCTGCGCGCGACGAAGGTGGCGCGCGTTTCTTCCGACACAATCAAATCAACATAGCGCTGGCGGTATTTCATTTCCTGATCGGCCAGGCCATGAAATTTGTCCGGCAGCGGGCGCAGCGATTTGGACAGCAGGCGCAGCGACGATACTTGCAGCGTCAGCTCGCCAGTGCGCGTTTTGAACAGCGTGCCTTCGGCGCCGAGGATATCGCCCAGGTCCCAGTGCTTGAAGGCGTCGTGTGTTTCCGCACCGACATTGTCGTTGCTGATGTAGAGCTGAATCTGGCCACTGCCGTCCTGGATGGTGGCAAAGCTGGCCTTGCCCATCACGCGCTTGAGCATCATGCGGCCGGCGACTTTGGCGTTGATCGCCAGCGGCTCCAGTTCTTCCTTCGTTTTTTCGTTGTAGGCAAGATGCAGATTGGCGGCTTTGTCCTGTGGCACGAAGTCGTTCGGGAAAGCCACCTTGCCGCCTTCGCGCAACGCCGCCAGCTTGGCGCGGCGCTCGGCGATGATCTGGTTTTCGTCTATAACTGGTTGGGTAGTTTGTTCGTTTGTCATAAAAAATTTTCACCACGGAGAACACGGGGGACACGGAGAAAACCTATAAGGCCATTCTCTTGATGCCGTCTTTAATCATTCGGACGTTAAAGTTAATCAAAAAACCTAAACGCTTGTTGCTTAATTTCAAATAGGTGAGCAGTTGCGCTTGGTGAATCTGCAATAGCTGTTCGACAGCTTTCAGTTCAATAACTACTAGATCATTGACCACCATATCAAGTCTGAATCCTGCATCAAAATATCGTTCGCGATATTTTATGGGCATCTGAACTTGCCGAGCTATCGATAAGCCACGTTCACGCAATTCATGTTCGAGGCAGGTCTCATACACAGACTCAAGCAAGCCCGGCCCCAACTCTTTATGCACGGAGAACGCAGCATCCACAATGGACTCGGAAATCTCGGGATAAAGTATCTCCCGCCTTTCTCCGTGTCCCCCGTGTTCTCCGTGGTTCAAATCAAATCCCTTGCTTCAAACTGGCACTGATAAAAGCATCCAAATCACCGTCAAGCACTTTGCCGGTGTTGGAAATTTCTACGTTGGTGCGCAAATCCTTGATGCGCGAATTGTCGAGCACGTAGGAACGAATCTGGTGGCCCCAACCGACATCGGTCTTGGAATCTTCCAGTTTCTGCTGCTCGGTTTGACGTTTGCGCAATTCAAATTCATACAGCTTCGATTTCAGCATCGTCATCGCCTCGGCGCGGTTGCGGTGTTGCGAGCGGTCATTCTGGCATTGCACGACGATACCGGTGGGGATGTGCGTGATACGCACGGCAGAATCGGTTTTGTTGATGTGCTGACCGCCGGCGCCGGAAGCGCGGTAGGTATCGGTGCGTAGATCGGCGGGGTTGATGTCGATCTCGATCGAATCGTCGGCTTCGGGATAGACGAATATGCTGGCGAAGGAGGTATGACGGCCGCCGCTGGAATCAAACGGCGATTTGCGCACCAGGCGGTGCACGCCAGTTTCGGTGCGCAGCATGCCGTAGGCGTATTCGCCTTCCACCTTGACCGACGCGCTCTTGATGCCCGCGACGTCGCCATCGGATTCTTCCAGCAACTCGGCCTTGAAGCCCTTGCGTTCGCAGTAGCGCAGGTATTGGCGCAGCAGCATCGAGGCCCAATCGCAGGCTTCGGTGCCGCCCGCACCGGCCTGAATGTCGATGAAGCAGTTGCACGGGTCCATCGGGTTGGAAAACATGCGGCGGAATTCCATCTCTTCCACCGTCTTGGTCAACTCGGCGGCATCGGCTTCGATGGCTTCCAGCGTGGCGTCGTCGTTTTCTTCCTTCGCCATCGCAAACAGTTCTTCACTGTCGCGCAGACTATCGCCCACACGGGTCAGGGTGTGGACGACGTTTTCCAGCGATCTTTTTTCCTTGCCCAGTTCCTGCGCGCGTTGAGTGTCGTTCCAGACCTTGGGGTCTTCGAGGGCGGTATCGACTTCTCTCAGGCGGTTGGTTTTGACATCGAAGTCAAAGATACCCCCGAAGGTCGGCCGACCGTTGTTGCAAGTCGGCGAGGGTGTTGGCAATCTGGTTGATGCGTTCGGCTTCCATGGCTCTTCTATCGTGTTTTTGCAAAGGCGACATTATATCTGCACTATGTATAATCTCCGGCCATTACAAACCCAATCCAGGAAGATGAAAATATGCCAGCCAGCCCAATGTCAGCAAGCCTAGGTTCGGAGAAATTTGTACCGGAAACCCGTTTCGGGTTCTGGTTCCTGGGGACGGAAACCTGGTCGCAACATGTGCTGAAAATCGCGATTGCCGATTTGCAGCGCTTGATGGATCCGCAGACCTTGCCGGAACACCCGGTGATCCTCGATGTCGGTTGCGGTCAGGGTAAATCGTTCAAGCAATTGCAGGGGGCATTCAATCCGCAACGCATGATCGGCATTGATCTGGACGACAAGAACCTCGAATATTCAAAACAGCAGATTGAGGCCCACCAACTCAATGCCGAACTGAAGAAGAACAGTTGCTCGGCGATTGATCTGCCCGATGCTTCGGTGGACGCGGTGTTCTGCCACCAGACCTTTCACCACCTGGTCGAACAGGAAGAATCGCTGGCCGAGTTTTATCGTGTGTTGAAGCCGGGTGGTCTGCTGCTGTTTGCCGAGTCCACCAAAGCCTATATCCATTCCTGGGTCATCCGTCTGCTGTTCCGTCACCCGATGGATGTGCAACGCACGGCGGATGAATACCTCGCCATGATCCGCACGCAAGGCTTCCAGTTTGAAACCCGCAATGTTTCCCTGCCCTATCTGTGGTGGAGCCGCTCGGATCTGGGCGCGCTGGAATTTTTCGGTTTTAAAGTGCCGGAGCAGGGCCAGCGCGAAGAGACACTCGTGAACGTGGTGGCGCGCAAGCCGGTTTGACAGTCCCTCCCCCTTCAAGGGGAGTGCGGTGCATAGCCTTCGACTAAGCGCCAAACTACCGGCACTAAGTCGCTGGTTAAGGCTAGGTGGGGGATGGGGTTCCGGTGCACGAAGGAAACCCCATCCCCACCCCAACCCTCCCCTTGAAGGGGAGGGAGTCAAGCGCAATGCTCGATCAATAAACTGATCTTCGGCGTGCCACCATAACTATCCACCGTCATCCGATAGACCAGCTGCGCGTTGTCGGGCAAGGGGTCGGTGTGGTTGAACCAGATGCCGTCCACCTTGCTGCCGCTGCGCGTTTGCAGTTGCAGCTTCAGATGTTTTTCCTTGACCAGGCGTTGGTTCAAGACGCGGAATTCGTTGCAGAACAGCGGCGCCGGAAACCCCTGTCCCCACACCTGTTGTTCCAGCAGCGTGACGATCTGCGGTTGCAGATAGCCATCTTCCAGCGCGCCGTCGGTGTCGATGGTGCGTGCGAACAGTTCCGGCGCGGACATCGCCTGTACCGCTTCCTCAAATGCAGTTTCAAATTCATCCAGCGCATCGGCATGGATCGTCAGCCCGGCGGCCATGGCATGTCCGCCGAATTTGCTGATGATCTGCGGCGCTTGCTTGCTCACCAGATCGAGCACATCGCGCAGATGCACGCCGGGAATCGAACGGCCCGAGCCCTTTAGCCATTCACCCTCGTCATCAGCGGGGGCGAAGGTGATCGTCGGGCGATGATATTTTTCCTTGATGCGCCCGGCGAGAATACCGATCACGCCTTGATGCCAATCCGGATCGAACAGGGTGATCGAACGGCGTGCTTCGATCTCCTGTGCATCCAGTTCTTCCAGCAGCGCGAGTGCAGTGTCCTGCATGTCGGCTTCGATCTCGCGGCGTTCGCGGTTGATCTGGTCGAGCTGCTGGGCAATCGCATAAGCGCGGCCTTCATCGCTGGTCAGCAGACATTCGATGCCGAGCGACATGTCGGCCAGACGCCCGGCGGCATTCAGGCGCGGGCCGACGGCGAAACCGAGATCGAAACTGTTGGCACTGCGCGCCTCGCGCCCGGCCGCGCGAAACAGTGCCGCCACGCCCGGTTGCATCTTGCCGGCACGCATGCGTTTCAAACCTTGCGTGACCAGGATACGGTTGTTAGTGTCGAGCTTGACCACATCGCAGACGGTACCGAGTGCCACCAGATCCAGCAGACTGTCCAGTCGTGGCTGCGTCTCTGTGGTGAATCGGCCGCGTGTGCGTAGTTCGGCACGCAACGCCAACAGCACGTAAAACATCACGCCAACCCCGGCAATGCTTTTGCTGGCGAAACCGCAACCGGGCTGGTTGGGATTGACGATCACGCGCGCGGCGGGTAACTGGTTGCCGGGCAGGTGATGATCGGTGACCAGCACTTCGATGTCGGCATCGTTGGCTGCTTGCACGCCCGCGACGCTGGCAATGCCGTTATCCACCGTGACGATCAGATCGGGTCGGCCCAGGCGCGGATGCTGGGTCGCCAGTTGCACGATCTCCGGCGTCAGGCCATAGCCGAATTTGAAACGATCCGGCACCAGGTAATCGACTTGCGCGCCGAGCATGCGCAAGCCGCGCAGACCGACCGCGCAGGCGGTGGCGCCATCGCAGTCGTAATCGGCGACGATCAACAGTTTTTTGTTTGCAGCGATGGCTTCGGCCAGCAGTTGCGCGGCGGCTTCGATGCCGCGCATCGTCTGCGGCGCCAGCAGGCCGGGCAGTTCTGTGTCGAGTGAACGCATGTCCTCCACGCCGCGTGCCGCAAACAGGCGTGCCATGAGCGGATGCACGCTCTGACTGATCAGGCGCTCGACAGTGGCCGGTGGGGCAGGGCGGGTGCGGATTTGTGTCATGGATGGTATTCGACCAATGTGTTTTCCAATCTTGTACTGCGCCAGAACTTCCACAGATCGTTCGGGGTGAGGGTGATTTCGATGG
>Ga0209515_10006955_pt1 | contig 13830 bp, 8 predicted proteins | sample Subgroupgradi54m_FD_187454 | JGI IMG/M metagenome (GOLD analysis project Ga0209515, IMG submission 187454) | Subsurface groundwater microbial communities from S. Glens Falls, New York, USA - GMW60B uncontaminated upgradient, 5.4 m (SPAdes)... ...
ACAAAATGAGGCCAGCCCCGCCACCTTGCAATTCATTGCAAGACACCACAGAAAAATACTCTTTTCATTAAGAGAAGAAAAAATCCGGCGCGCGCAAAATGAAAAGAGCAAAGAGTATTTTTCTGTGGTGTGGCGAGCTTGTCGAGCAGTGGCGGGGCTGGCTTCCTTAGTTGGGGGTTTGCTCAAAGAAAGTTCGAACATCAGTCAAAAAACACCGCCGGGTCACGCTTATATGAGCAATTTGCTCATATTGAAAACACCGCTTAATTGCGGTGTTTTTTTTGTTTTATCATTGCAAAAAAAGACAATTTTTGTTAGAGTGGATATTATTAAACAATTTTATGAATTGGATTTTGTTGGTTTTAATCGTGCATTTTTTTTGGGCGATAGAAAATGTTTATACCAAAATAGTAATTGGGTCAAAAATCAAAAATCCGTATATTTTTTTAATTCTTCTGACAATTTTAAGCATTTTAGTTTTACCTTTTATTGGGTCTCAATATATCGTTTTGCCACCTGGTAATACTGTTTGGTGGTTGGTGTTGGCAAGCTTGTTTTATACTTTCTCTGGTTTTCCATACATAAAAGCAATGGAATTCGAAGAAGTTACCCGTATAAATATTCTGTGGAATGCGATTCCAGTTTTTAGTTTAATATTGGGATGGATGATAATTGGTGATAAAATTTCTGGCACAGAGCTAGCGGCAATGGTTTTTTTGTTAGTTGGTTCTATTGTGGCATCACTCAAAAAAAACAGTTCTTCATTCAAAATTTCTATGGCATTTTGGTTGATGATGTTGTCGTGTGTGCTTTATGCTGCTTATGGCTTGGTCGTGAGATATTTATCAGCTTCAGTGGCTTTCCCAACTATCTTCTTTTGGGTCATATTGTTTGATGCAATCGCCATTAGCAGCTCGTTTGTTTCCAAAAAAATTAGACAAGACTTTGTTCAGACATTTCGGTCAAATAGTATCGGTTTTTTCCTTCTATTTCTTGTCATAGTGGTCATTGGTAATATTGGTTTATTGCTAAATCAATGGGCTTTATCATTGAAACCGGGCGCATTAGTTTATTCGCTCGAAGGTTTTCAGGTACTTTTTGTTTTTTGTTTAGCTATTGTGGTGGCAAAAATTTCTCCAAGTTTTATTGCTGAATCAACCGATAAGAAGAATTTGTTAGTTAAATTTTTAGCCTTCTTAATTATTATGATTGGAATGGTGATGTTATCTTTTTAGCTCAATGAAAAAAACAATAATTTTAAAAAATACAGAAATAGAATATCGGCATCGTCGTTTGTTGCGATCGCGTCGGGTGCGTTTGGCGATTTCTTTTGGTGGTAAAATAAATATTACCACTCCGATGTTTTTTTCTGAATCTAAGATAAAAGATTTTTTATTACAGAACGCTGATTGGATTTTGGAAAAGATTGCTCATTTTAAGGACAAAGAATTAAAAAGTACTTTTCCGGTTGGGCACAAAGATTTTGTGATTAATAAAAGTCGTGCCTTGCGTCTAGTGCGCGAAAAAATATCCCAGTTGAACAGTATCTATAATTTCAAATATAATAAAGTGACAATAAAAAACACCTCTAGTCGTTGGGGTAGTTGTTCCAAGAGTGGGAACTTGAATTTTAATTATAAATTGGTATACTTATCTGATAATGTGGCTACCTATGTGGTTGCCCACGAGCTTGCTCATTTACAAGAAATGAATCATGGTCAAAAGTTTTGGCAGTTAGTAGCCAAAACAATTCCCAATTGGAAAGTTTTAAGAAAACAATTAAAAAATATTTATTAATCATTAAAAATATGATTGCAAAAAATAAACAGTTGATAATTTTGGTGGTTTTATTAGTGCCGTTTTTGTCTGGTTGCGCGCTTAGTTCTGTATTTCAAAAATCAGACTCAAATAAAACAGATCAAAACAAAGTTTCGGTTGACAGCTTGGCAGAAACAAATGCAGTTGTAAAAATAGCTAACGATCCAGTAAAACAAAAAAACAATGTTGATACAAACACCAATACTAAAAAAATAATTAATAATTTAAATAAAAATAATACTATGGATAAATTCGATGCCAACAAACAATATGTCGCAGTCGTAAATACTACTCTAGGAGATTTTACTATAAATTTTAACAAGGGGCAGACACCAAAAACAGTTGAAAATTTTGTTACCTTAGCCAAAAAAGGTTTTTATGATAAAACTATTTTTCATCGTGTGATAAAAGGGTTTATGATTCAAGGTGGTGATCCGGTTGGGAATGGTACTGGTGGCCCAGGGTATAAGTTTGCTGATGAAAAGTTTGATGGCGAATATGTACGCGGAGCAGTGGCGATGGCCAATTCCGGTCCCAATACCAACGGTAGTCAGTTTTTTGTAATGCACGCCGACTATCCATTACCAAAAAATTATACTATCTTTGGTAAAGTAGTAAGTGGTATGGACACGATAGATAAAATTGCGGAGAGCAAGGTTGAATCCGGTGGATTCGGAGAAAATTCAAAACCAATTGTTCCAACAGTTATCAGATCAATCGAAATAAGTGAAAAATAAAATTCACAATAATTTTATTTAGTCTATTCTTCTAAATCGGGTTTCTCTATCAAGAGCGACTCGATTTTTTTTTCACCGCCGACAATTTTTATTACATCTTTGTCTATTTTTATAAATTCTTTATTGGCAGAGTTGTAACTATTTACGGTTGTGGATAAATTATTTCCCAATTTTTTTAAATATTCATCATAGGCCAATAAATGTCTGCCCAGCTCTTCGACACGCTGACGAATTTCTTTCGCCGACTCCTCTATTTGTAGAGCGCGCAACCCTTGAAGTACAGTTTGTAAATAGGCCAAGAAAGAAGTTGGTGAAACAATTATCACATGTTTTTCTTTGAAAGCATATTCTATAAGATCGTGCGTGTTTGTTTTTAATGATCCAACTTGATTGACAAGTAAATCATAATATATTCCTTCGGAGGGGATGAACATAAAAGCAAAATCCATTGTTCCCTCTTTTGGTTTGATATATTTACTAGTTTCATTGATACGATTTTTTAAATCATTTTTAAAAATATTTTCCAATTCGGTTTTGCGTAACGGATCTTTTTCACTAACGGCACGATTGTAATTTTCCAAACTAAACTTGGAGTCAATTGGTATGACTTTGTCTTTTACAAACACCACCGCATCCACAATATCTCCATCACTGAATTTGTATTGCATTTGAAATGATCCTGGAGGTAAAACATTTAACAAAACATTTTCCAAATAATATTCACCCAGAATGCCTCGTTGTTTTGGATTTTGCAAAATATCCTCTAATCCTTGTAGTTGGACAGCAAAATTCATCACTTGTCGGTTAGTCTCATCAAGTTTTGTGAGCTTCTCGGTAACGTCGGATATTATTTTGGCACTTTGTCCAAATTGATTTTGAATAGCGCTGTGCATGGAAGTTTGATTTTCCGTCATAGATTTGTGAGTTTCACCAATCTTTTGTTCGAATTGTCTGCCGAGATCCTGTATTTGAGATTGTAACATGGTGAATAGGTCGCCATTTTCTTTTGGTTTGCTCAAGTCTTTTAATTTGTTGTAAAAAATAATCAATATTATTGCTAAAACAATGATTATCGATGAAAAAATGATCATTTCCATAATTTTGTAGTTAAGTATGAGTATATTAACATTATTTTGACATACCTTCAATACAACAAGTTGTCTTGTGCTATTGCTAATCACTCTAAATTATTGTAAAATAACACCAATATTTTGTTGCCCCCATAGTTCAATGGATAGAACAGGCCCGTCCTAAGGGCAAAATGTGTGTTCGATTCATGCTGGGGGCACAATTTTTGTCCCCAGCATGAATCGAACAAAGGGGTGTTGGGGGCTCGAGGGCTTGTAGCTCATTTGGTAGAGCGCAGCATTCGCATTGCTGAGGTAAGGGGTTCGATTCCCCTCAAGTCCACCAAGACAAAAAAGTTTGTAGTGGTAAAAAACAGGCCAAAGGCCTGTTTTTTTGTTTGTTTGTATAGACTAGCGTATACAAATGTGGATATTATTGGGTATAAGTGCCTTTAAAAGTGTATATTTTTGTATACACTAGTCTATACAAATTTTTTAAAGAGTGGCTCAAAAAGATGTTCTATAATAAAAATTTCAAAATGTTCCACGTGAAACAGAAGCCACCTGCCACTTTAAAGAGCTGTTAAAAATGTTTCACGCGAAACTTTTTTGAATAAAAGATAAGGACGGCTAATAAAATCTTTCACAAACTACCATAAAGCCTAACATATATTGATTTTCGCCGCGCGAATTGTCAGAAGCATCGAGAACTAAACCAGATAGTCTGCAGTATGATAAATTCGGTGCAAGTCTGAGCGCAAGAAAATTAATATATGTTAGGCGTCTGATTTCTAAAATTTAATAATAAAAAGATAAAAAAACAAATCACAAAATAATCAAAAATTATCATTGTTGTGAATAACTTTTTATGATATAATATCGTTGCTGAAATTATTTTTTAAAGTATATTTTTTATGTTTAGTTTTTTGCGTGTTAGTAAAGTGATGGATGCACTTTCTTATATTTTTTTAATTTTAAATATACTGTTAGTTCCGCTATTTTTAGATAAAAATTTAAATAATTTTTATATCATACCAAAACAGTATGTGTTTGGCGGTTTGGTAATTATAAACATATTATTGTGGATTGCCAAATTTGTTTTTACTAAAAAATTTCAATTCACCAAAACCATGTTGGATATGCCGATGTTATTTTTTGGTGTGGTAGCACTGTTGTCAGCAATTTTTTCCGCCAACATCTATGATAGTTTTTTTGGCCGAGCGGAATATTTTACTTTAAATTTTGTTTTGTTGGTTTTGTTTTTTGGTTTTTATTATGTTATAGCAAATTTTGTAAAAACAGAGAAAATGTGGCGTGGCCTTTTGGATGCATTGCTAGCAGTAGGATCAGCTTCGTTGTTATTATTTATTTTAAAAATTGTTTTTAAAATAAGTTTTTTAACAAAATTATTAGGTCAGTCTTGGAATACGGTAGATTCTACCAATAGTATTTTTGGTGTTTGGGCGGTAATTTTATTGATTTTATCCTTTGGCCAATTGATAAAAAAGCATTTGAGTTTTGGGCGTATAATTTGGTCATTTGTAGTTGGTGCTTTATCTTTGGCAGTTTTGTTGATGTTGAGTTTTAAAATATTGTGGATAATTTTATTGATTGCTCTTATTTTATTATTAATGTTGGGGATAAGTTTTATTCGTGAAGTTCATTTGGGATGGGTGTCGGCCTTATTTGCTTTGTTAGTTTTTACAATCATTTTTATCATTTTTGGTACGCCGAAATTTTTTCAGATGCCGATACCAACTGAAGTAGCACTTGGTTTCAAACCATCTTGGTCGGTAGCCCATGCTACTATTTTTTCTGGTGTAAAAGAATTTTTTGTAGGAAGTGGTTTTGGTTCATTTGGAGTAGATTTTTCTCAATTCCGCACCCTTTCTTTTAATTCTGATCCAGCCGCTTGGTCATTGCGTTTTAACCAGCCATTTAATACTATTTTTGGTTTGTTGTCTGAAGGCGGATTTTTATTTGTTTTTGCTCTGGCATTTTTGATACTTTTAGCTCTTGGTCATGTGTTTGAGGTTTGGAATAAAATTCGCACGGCTGTTTCGAACGAACAAAATTTTAAAAAAGATAATATATTATTTGAATCATTTCTAGTTACTATTGCCTTTGTTATTCTGACTATTGGTTTTGGCTTTGTTTTTTATGGTCAGGTTTTATGGCTGGCTTGGTGGTTGATGTTGGCATTATTGGTAGTTGGATTCTCTTTTTATAATAAAAATTTTACCAAAGAAAAAGAGGGAGCGCTCGAAAATACTCCTCAGTATAGCTTGTCGTTTTCGTTTGGCTTGATAGTGGTGATGACTGGTTTGGTGATGATTGTGGTTTGGGGGGCTAGATTGTATTTGGGTGAAATCGCTTATGCTAAAGCGTTGTCTAGTGGTAATAGTAAAACAGCCGAAGGATTTATCAATGAGGCTTTGGATAAAAAGCCAAATTCCGATATTTATCACTCAGCTTTGGCACAAATTTATTTGAATCAGGCAGTAGAACTTAGCAAACAAACTAATCCAGATGTACAGGCTATTAGTTCCATCATGGCCAAAGCCGTAAATGAAGCAAAATATGCCACTGATTTGTCACCAAAGTCGGTGATTTTGTGGGAAAATTTAGCTACTATGTATGAAAATGCTTCTGCTTTGGTACCAGAGGCACGTGAATGGGCGTTGAAATCTTTACAACAAGCGAGAGATTTGGAACCGACTAACCCGTCATATTGGTGGCGTTTAGGAAATAATTATAGTGCTACGGCCAAATGGGAAGACGCAATAAAAAATTATCAAAAGGCTATTGAATTAAAAGCCGATTATTTTGGTGCGTATGTTGGATTATCCAACGCCTATGAACAAACTCAAAAAAATGACAAAGCCATTGAAACCTATGAAAAGATAGTTGGACAAAAGCAAACTGATCCGGAAACATTATATAACTACGGTCGTTTGTTGTACAACCGTAATGGTACTGGTGATCGAGATTTGGCCGAACAAATCTGGTCTAAAGTTATAAAAATTCAACCAAATTATTCCAATGCGCTGTACAGTCTTGGTTTGTTGTATGAAACCAACGATGACAAAGCCACGGCTTTACAATTTTATTATAAAGTAAAAGATCTTAATCCCAATAACAAAAATATTGCCGATAAAATAAAGAAAATGCTCGGTTCAAACTAAAACATTATTTATGCAAAATAATAAAATTATTGCTTTAATAATCGCTACAACTTTGGCTGTGCCTAGCTTGGTTTTGGCGGCAATGTCTTCCACCAATTACTATATATATGCTGATAGCATAGATTTTGGTGGTGGGGTTGGTACGAGTACTAGTTATAATTTGCAAGATACTGTGGGAGGCTATGCTATAGGAATTGGCACTAGCACTAGTTATCAAGTACGCGCTGGTTATCAGGCGGCTGAAATTGGTAGTTTGAGTCTGACGTTGAGTGGCAGTAATATTAATTTTGGTACTTTAGCTTCGGCTGGGGTAGTATCCAGCGGCAATATTGTTGCCACTGTAAATACCGATTCAGCTACTGGTTATACTCTCTCAGTTTCTAGTGTTAGTGGCAATTCATTGACGGCGGTGACCGATGGTATAGTAGACGGTGTTGGCAGTGCCGAAGAATACGGTTTAGCAGTCAGTGGGTCACAAGCGGCCTATCTCAATGATACTGCTATAATCAACGGTTTGGTGCTGTCATCAGCCTCTTCGCCCGCTTCTTCAATTACTACTACTTTGACTTTTAAAGCAGTGCGATCTTCTGGTAGCACGGCCAATACTTATTCTCAAAATATCACTTTAACGGCGGCGGCTAATATTTAGCTATGTTGATAAATAATAAAATTTTATTTAGTTTATTAATCGGGTTATCATTTTTGTTGATTTCTTCCGTTGGCGCTTTTTCGATTAGTCCTTTAAAATATACTGTCAGTTTGAATCCCGGTGATGATAAAGATCTGGTGGTGATGGTAAAAAATGATTCAAATGAAGATAAAGAATATCAGATGACGGTGGCAGGGGTACAGCAAGACAATCAAGGTCGGCCAATTTTCAAACCAAATAGTGATATAGCGGAAAGTTGGGTTAAATTTAAAAGTGAAAAAACTATTTTAAAAAATAATGAAAAAGAAGATTTTGTTTTTACAATCACTATTCCAAAAAATACTCCACCGGGAGCGCATTATCTAGGATTGGGAGTGCAAGAAAATAATGATAAAAATATTGGTGGGCGATTGGCAACAATTTTGGTACTACAAGTCGCTGGTACAGCTAACGAATCTTTAATTTTAGAAAAATTTTATCCAGTTAAAAAATATTTTTTTGACAATAATTTAATTTATTTTTTACAAATTAAAAACGCCGGTAATGTGGATTTGTCTGTACGGGCCAATATGCAAATTTATAATTATGAAAATAAAATTATAGATTCCAATGTTATAAATTTTGGAAATAAATTATTTGCACAATCCAATCGCAGCGCGCAACTTCAATCACTGGTTGGTGAAAAAATGTTTCTGCCAGGGCTGTATCAAGCGGTGATTACTATCAACTACGGTCTGACCAATCAACAAATAATCAGTAGCGTGAATTTTTGGTATTGGCCGGTTTGGTTTTTGTGGGTAGCTGGAGGAATGATAGTTTTTGTTTTATTGATCTTTATATTTATAAGGAAGAGATATGCAAAAAATAAATAAAAAAATAATTTTATTTTTAGCTATTTTGTTTTTTAACGGATTGTTTTTTTATTCAGCCAAAGCTGCGACAGAAAATAAAAATATCAACGTGCAGTTGACTGTCCCTGGCAGTGGAGGTGGGGGTGGAAGTCTACCTCCGGTCGTGCCACCAGATACCATCCCACCAACCATCTCCAATGTTGCTTCTAGCACGACCAACACTTCCGCTTCTGTTACTTGGAGTGCCAGCGATAATGTAGGAATATCGTCGGTGAATTTTGTGTATGGTACGACTTTGGTTTATGGTCAATCTGTTGTTCCAAGTGGAAATTATATTGCTGGTCTGTCTGGACTGACCACAAACACAGTTTATTATTTTAAAATTACAGTTGTTGATAGTAGCAATAACACCACAAATTTTACTAGTAGTTTTAAAACTGCCACATCTAGCAATCTGTTAGTTTTTGGTCCGATAATTTCCAACATAGTTGTTGTTCCAGGAGTAAATTCAGCGGTAATAACTTTTGATACTGATAAAAATTCTACTGCTCAAATAAATCATGGTGAGACAGTATCTTTGGGCAGCAATGCTACTGATGGATTGGCGCCAGTTACTAACCACGCAATTCTTTTATTAGGGCTATCTCCTAACAAAACACGCTATTATCAAATTATTGCTACCGATGTTAGTTTGAATAGCACCAGTACTGCGATTTTGAATTTCAAAACTTTGGTTGACGCGGTTCCCCCACCAGATGTTTCTAATTTACAAATTTCAGCAGGACAAAATTCTATTACTTTAAATTGGCAAAATCCATCGTTGTCTTTTATACCAGATTTTGTCGGGGTTAAAATTTTGAAAAAAATTGGCAGTCCAGCTACTGGTCCAAATGATGCTGGTGGAACCGTTGTGTACAATGGAAGCGGTAATACTGCGACTGACAATTTAGTGTTAAATGGTTTTACATATTTTTATACAGTATATTCTTATGATGCGTCTGGAAATTTTAGTTCTGGCAATTTTGTTCAGGGAAAAACTTCTGAGGTTGTGCCTCCACCTTCACCACCTATTCCTCCAACTTCAACACCCCCATCTCCACAAATTCCACCTGTAACACCACCGGTAGTTTCACCTTCAATAACTCCGCCAGTCGCACCTTATGTTTCACCTTCAGCTACCGTGCCTGGATTTGAAAAACTAACTTTGAATAAAGTAAAGTTTTTATCCGGTAGCCATCAAATCGAACTGGCTGCTAATGGTAAAGTATTGTTAGGTTTAGCTGGTAGCAATCTTAGTGTTGGAATAAAAAAGTCCGTTTTACTAAACGAACCAAAAAGTTTAATTTTACGTGTTGGAAATACTGATCAGCATCAATTTAGTTTTGATAGTTCCAACAATACTTATTATGCGGATATATCATTTCCCCAAAGTGGCAATAGTCAGGCTTTTATAGAAATAAATTATGGCTCAGATCAATTTGATTCTCTAGGTTTTGATTTGCAAGCGGTTGATCTCGGACAAGTAACTGATAGTAAAAATAATAATTTGTCCGGAGTAGAAGTTACATTATACAAAGAAAATAGTGAGGTTTTTCCTGCTCAAATTTTTGGTCAAAAAAATTCACAGATAACTGGCAGTGATGCGCTGGTTGGTTGGATGGTGCCAAATGGACGGTATTATTTAACTGCCAATAAAGATAAATTTTATCAATATAACGGACAGATTTTTACTGTTAGTAATAATATAATTGCTAATCCGATTAGTTTATTTATTATTCCAGCAAAAATTAAAGATGTTGTTGATCCTAATGCTTCATTAACCAAAAATGCTGTTAGTGTAGCTAAAAATATTGCTGAAAAAACTTCAGCGTTAACGTCGCTTGCGGCTAGTCAGATAGGAAATGCGATAAAAACAACCCAAGATTTTGTGGCTGATCCAGCTGTAAAACAAGTGGCCAATAAAGTGGTGGCACCAACAGCAGTAGGTATAGCAGCTGCCGCGACCTCTGTTTTGGTATCATGGGCGGACGTTTTGCCGTTATTGCGATTTTTATTTTTACAACCAGTGTTGATTTTTGGACGTGGAAAAAGAGAAAAATGGGGTACCGTTTACAATTCTTTAAGTAAAATGCCGATAGATTTGGCTTTGGTTCGCCTGTTCAATTTGGATACTGGAAAATTAGTTCAAACCAAAGTAACCAGTTCCGATGGTCGATATTTTTTTGTAGTGGATGTCGGGCGTTATCGTTTGGAAGTTAGAAAAGGAATTTTTGTTTTTCCTACGGTTTTTTTAAAAGGTTTTCAAACAGACGGACAACGTTTGGATATTTATCATGGTGAGGAAATACAAGTATCTAATAAAGGCGCTGTAATTACAGCTAACATTCCTATTGATCCGGCCGATAAAAAATTAAAAACTCCGTTGAGTTTGATATTTGGTAAGATGATGCGTCGAATGCAGACGGCTGTTTCTTGGATTGGACTTTTGGTAACTGTTGGTTCATTGTATATTTCACCTACTTGGTATATGTGGGTGTTGCTCTGTGTACATTTGTCTATGATGTTTGCTTTTAGACGTTTGGCTAGACCGCCGGTGGCCAAAGGGTGGGGAATCGTTTATGACGAAAAGACCAAAAAACCACTATCTAGAGTAGTCGCGCGTTTGTTTGATTCCAAATTTAATAAATTAGTGGCTACTGAAATTACCGGATCGGATGGAAAATATTATTTTATGGCGGGAGATAATCAGTATTATGTTTCTTATGATCGCAATGGTTATGAGTCATTAAAAACTGAAATAATTGATCTCAAGGATAAAGATGCAGAGACCATTGCCAAAGATATAAATCTGAAGAAAAAATAATAGGAGTTATACACATTTTCTATTCTAATTAGAATGAAAAAGTAGTATAATATTAGTAGAATTTATTTATGGAGGTTTCTGAAAAAAAACAATTAAAGAAAAAAATATTTTTCCAATTTTTGCCTTTTTGGTCTGTTTTTATTTTTGCCTTTTTATTGACAGTTTTTGGATATTATAATTTTGCTAAAGCGGCAACTGCTCCAAATATTATTACCTATCAAGGGAAGCTTTTAAACGGTGGAGTATCAGTCACTACTACTCAGGCGATAAAATATGTTTTGTATGATGCGGCTAGTAGTGGAAACGCTTTGTATTCAGCGGCTGGTTCTACTAGTACACCAACGACGGTCAGCACCACTCTTAACAATGGTTTGTTTACTATAGATTTGGGTGATTCTGGTACCAATACTATTGATCCGGCAATTTTTAAAAATAATCAGACTGTTTATTTGGAGGTAACAGTGGGTGGAGAGGTTTTGAATCCACGCAAAAGAATTACCGCTAGTCCGTTTGCTCTCAATGCAAAATATCTCGATGGTATCGGAGCGAGTTCGTCTCCGCAATCTGCTTCATACATTCCTATTTCTGACAGTAACGGTAATTTTAATTTTTATAATGTTACTTCTACTGGGATGATCGCAACTGGGGCTTCTTCTCTCGCCACCACCACCATCTCCAACTTAAACGCAACCGGAATCACAGTTACAAATTTAATCGGCACTAGCGCCACCTTTACCAACGCCACCACCACTGGCTCTTTTTGGTCAAACCTCTTAACCGCCGCCAGTGGTTGGTTTACCAACCTATTTTGGACCAACGCCACTTCTACTGGCAACACTAATCTAAACACTCTCACTACTACTGGTAACACCACTCTCGCCACCACCACCATCTCCAGTTCCACCATCGGCTCCCTCAATGTCTCCAACAATCTCGCCGTCAGTGGTCTACTCAGTGTCATCGGAAATTCATCCTTTGGTAATATTACTTCCGGCACTTGGAATGGTAGTATTATTTCCTCTGCCTATGGTGGTACCGGACAAAATTCCTCTGGATGGAGTGGTTTGATAAAAGCTACTGCAGGAGTTTGGTCTACTAGCACGATTAGCACTAATGATCTGACTAATTCCACCACTCTAGCCTATCTAGCCAACAACCAGACATTTACTGGAGTGAATACATTTTCTGCGTCTACTACATTTTCTTCTTCGACCACTTTTACATCATCTACTTTTAATGGGAGTGTGGGTATTGGGACTTCTACTCCGGCGGAGAAGTTACATGTGTATAATGGAACTTTGTTGGTTGATAGCCCAGTAAATCCGACGTTATTGGGTTCATATAATACTACTGGCACTGTATATGCAGTCGATGTTTCTGGTAAATATGCCTATGTGGCGGATAATACTAGTGGTTTAGAAATTTTTGAAATTTCCAATCCTTCAAGTCCAGCACTGATTGGTTATTATGATACTGCTGGCAATGCATGGGATGTAAAAGTTTCTGGTAAATATGCCTATGTGGCGGATAATACTGATGGTTTATTGATATTTGACATATCTGTTCCAAGTACGCCAGTGTTAGTTGGTTCTTATGATACACCTGGAAATGCAGCTAGTGTTTATATCTCTGGTAGATATGCTTATGTGGCGGATAATTCTAGTATGATAGTTGTAGATATCTCTAATCCAATAAATCCTTTTTTGGTGTCTAGATTATCCACTGTTTCACCTATAAAAGTGTATATTTCTGGTGAATATGCCTATATGGCCAAAACTAGTGGTGGAGGATTATCGATTGTAAATGTTGCTAATCCTCTTAATCCGATTCTTGCCTCTACTACTGTCAGGAGTTCAAGTTCTAGTGATGTGTATGTTTCTGGTAGGTACGCTTATTTGGCTGGAGGAGCCGATAAAAAAGTAATTCAATATGATATTTCCATACCGACTGTTCCAGTTGAAACAAATTCTATTAACACAACTGGACCGGCACAAGGAGTGTATATTTCTGGCAATTACGCTTATATAACTGATACTTCCACTTTTTATGTAGCTAGCCTTGCCAGTAATTCAGTAGTAGGCACTTATCCAATTAATGATGGCTATGGTCTAAAGATAGTTGGTAAAAACGCTTTTGTAGCCAACGGCACTTCCGGTTTTTATATTATAGACATCAAAGGTGCAGATATTAGTTCTGCAAATATTGGCAACATCGCCACCAACGATCTCACAGTTTGGGAAAACGTAAACATCGGAAATAGTTTGTCTATAAAAAATGGATTAAATGTTGGTAATGGTGGTATTTTATCTAACGGTGCTGTTGCCATCACCGTCTCCACTACTATAAGCACTAGCACACTATTTAGTGTTGGTACTTCTACTCCAAGCCTGTTTACAGTAATGGGAAATGGATATGTAGGGATTGGGACTTCGACACCTTCGGAAAAATTACATGTGAATGGTGGAAATATTTTACATACGGCGTATGGGAATCCTACTTTGAAGGGGAGTAGAATTACCACGAATGCTTACGCTGTTTATGTTTCTGGTAAATATGCCTATGTAGCAGACAATACTGGAGGTTTCAAAATAATAGACATCTCCAACCCCGCCTCTCCAACCTCAACTGGTTCTCTTGGCACAACCCAAGCCTATGGTGTC
>Ga0209515_10006956_pt1 | contig 13826 bp, 10 predicted proteins | sample Subgroupgradi54m_FD_187454 | JGI IMG/M metagenome (GOLD analysis project Ga0209515, IMG submission 187454) | Subsurface groundwater microbial communities from S. Glens Falls, New York, USA - GMW60B uncontaminated upgradient, 5.4 m (SPAdes)... ...
CCGCCAAGCCGCCGCAAGCCGCCAAGCCCGCGCCGGCGGCCTCCATAAAACCAGTCATCCCGACGCCCGTCTCCCTGATCCCCGAGGCCGCGCCCCGGATGGCGCAGGAAGAGACCACGCCCCTGGATCCCAACTTCTCCCCGGCCCTGGATTCCGGCGCGTCCCACGGCCCGGAAGGCATCTACGCCCAGAAGGAATTCATCGAGGCGGTGAACCTCTATCGACAGGGCAAGACCGAGGCCATGGCGGGAACCTTGCGCCGCTGCATTTCCAAGAGCCCGGGCCATGCCGGCGCGTATTATCTGGGCGGCGTGGTGCGCTTCGAGAAGGGCGAATTCGGCAAGGCGCTTTTCAATTTCAAGCGCGGAGTCGACTATCCCGATCGCGGCTTCAACTCCTGGTTCTATATGGGCCGCATCTACCAGCTTCAGGAACGCTTCGGCGAGGCCATCGCCGCCTACGGGAAATACATCCAGTTGACCAAGTCGGAAAAAGGCAAAAAGCAGGCGGAGGGTTATCTAGCACAGATGCGCGGGGTTAAGACTCCGGAGGGCAAGCCTTCGGAGAATAAAAACGCTGACGGTAAGGCGCCGGACAAAAAAACCGTTAAGGCCGACAGCAGCAAGGCCAAGGACGGCAAGCCGGCAGACGGCGAGTCACGCGACGCCCATCCGGCGGCCGCGAAAGAGCCCGACGCCGCCAAGCCCGTGGTGTTGGGCAGGGACGGGACCCTGTTCTTCATCATCCCCGACGCCGCGTCCCCTTCCGGCAAGCAGTTGTCCCAGGCCTACGAGTTGTGCAAGAAGGAGAAGTTCGAAAAGGCCGTGAACCTGCTGAAGGAGACCGTGCTCGGCTACGGCGGATCCGACAATGCGGATGCGGCCAATCTGGATCTGGCCTCGGCCTATCTGAGCCTGGGATTGTGGGAGGCCGCGCGCGATCGCCTGGCGGACTATCTGGGCGAAACGAACCGGGATTCGGTGAGGTACTACGACGGGGCCGAGTACCTGATGGCGTTGGCGCAGTTGGGCCTCAAGGATGGCGAGAAGGCGGAGCGCGCGCTGCTCAAGATCAAGCCGGGAGCCGGAAACGGTCCCTCCCAGGAGGAGATCGACTATCGCCTGACCCTGGCCGCCGATCTCCAGAAGGACGGGAAAAAATCCTCGCTGTATCTGGAAAAGGCGTACGTCAGTTCCAAGGATCCGGTGCGCAAGGCTTCCCTCTCGCAACAGCAGGGGTTCCTGTACTCGCGTTTCGGCAACACGGACAAGGCCATGGACTTTTTCCGGCGCTCCATGGCGGATTGCAAGGACGCGGCCCTGGCGGCCGTCTGCGCCGAGTCCCAGCTTCGCCTGGCGGACATGACCTTCAAGAAAAAGGATTGGAAGGGGGCGATGACGCAGTACCGCCAATTCGCGACGAAATTCCCCGAGCATAAGGAATCGGCCTGGGTCCATTACCAGATCGCGAACATCTACAAGTTGACGAACAACTTCGAGTCGGCCTTGAATGAGTACAAGAGGGTAATTGATAATTATCCCGATAGCTATTGGGCTTCCCAAGCCAAATGGAAGCGTGAAGACACCATTTGGCAAAAGGAATACGAGGAGGTGCTGGATTAGCGTTCAATTCCCCCTGGAAACCTTCACAACCCTGCTGGGCCAGCATCTGGAGACCTTCCGGGAGCTGGAACGCCTGCAGACGGCCGCCCTGGAAGGCGTGAAGAGCCAGGGTCTCGAAGGCCTGACGGCCATGCTGTCGCGGCAAGGGGAAATCCTGACGGCCATCGCGCGGGAAAAAGGGGAGCTGCGTCCGTATCTCGATCAATGGGAAGGCCTTCCCGCCGACGTCCGCGCCAAGTTGCGTTCGGGCCGCCCGGGGGAAATCCTCGAGTCCCTGGAGTCCGTGGCCAAGACCATCCAGGCGCGCCATCAGGAAATGTTCGGCGCCGACGAGGCCGCGGGCAATCCGGCGGGACCCGCCGGCTCGCAAAGTCCGCAAGGCCAGGGCACCCAGGGCGGGGAAGACGGGACCGCTTCCAAGGAACAGGATCTGTCCCAACGGATCCATCTTTACCGCGGCCTGCAATAAGCAATGGTCCGCGCCGCCGCCATGGAAAAACCGCCCAACGAATCGCAGCAGGACGGCTCGCCGTCCGCGGGCGGCGGGATCCCGCCCGAGACCCGGGCCCAGCTCGATCAGGTCTTCCAATGGTTCAACGACAACGTCGCCAAGCTGGAAGGCGCCTATAAGGATCTGGGCGTCAAGTTCGACAAGATCAGCCAGGAGCTGGCCGAAAAGAACCAGAAACTGGAAGCGTCTTTCCGGGAAACCGAGCGCGTGGAGAACCAGCTCCGGTCGGTCCTGGAAAGCCTGGACTCAAGCGTGGTCATGATCGACACCGACGAGCGCATCACCCTGTTCAACCGTTCCGCCGAGCGCATCTACGCCATGAAGCCCGAAGACGCGTTGGGCAAAGGCTACGCGGAGGTGTTCCGCGCCCAGGCCGACTCGCATTTCCCCCTCATCGAGACCCTGCGCCACAACCATAACCGGCTCGGACATGAGAAGTATTGGAAGATCGGCGGAAGCGACAAGCCCATCGGCTTCACCACCAGTGTGGTCAAGAACAGCCAGGGACAGGTCCTGGGCGCCGTGGAGATTTCCACCGACCTGACCAACATCAAGCAATTGCAGAACCAGATGCAGCACGCCAAGACCCTGGCGGCATTGGGTGAGATGGCCGCCACCGTGGCCCACGAGATCCGCAATCCCCTGGCCGGCATCGGCGGTTTTGCGGGGCTGTTGGAGCGCGATCTGGAAGGCGACGATCCGCGCCGCGCCTTGGTGAAGAAAATCGTGCAGGGCGTTTCCAGCCTGAACAAGATCGTCTCCAATCTGCTGGTCTATACGCGCCACATGGAATTGAACCTGCAGCGCGTGGACTTCATCGAGTGGATGGAGGAGATCCTCAACTACGCCGAGATCGAAATCGCCAAGGAGAACAAGGACATCGCCATCATCCGGGACTACCGCTTCGAACGGATGGAAACCCGCATCGATCCGGAGAAGTTCCAACAGGTGTTCCTGAACCTTATCTTCAACGCCATCCAGTCCATCGAGGGCAAAGGCGCCATCACAATCCGCGCGGACCTGGACGAGGCGGATTTCCTGCGCATCGCCATCGTGGACAGCGGCAAGGGCATCCCCAAGGACATCATGGACAAGATCTTCAATCCCTTCTTCACGACCAAAGAGCAGGGGACGGGCCTAGGGCTGGCCATCGTGCAGCGCATCGTAGGCCTGCACGGGGGTAACATCGCCGTGACCAGCGATCCCGGGAAATACACCCAGTTCGAAATACGCATCGATACGCGGGGTAGCTTGCATGGCTGAGATCCTGGTAGTCGACGATGAATCCCTGATCCGCGATCTAATCACCACCAGTCTGGGAAGGCTCGGCCACAAGCTCAAGGCCTGCAAGAGCGGTCAGGAGGCTCTGGACACTTACGAAACCGGACGCTTCGATCTGGTGATTTCCGATTTCAAGATGCCGGGCATGACCGGGCTGGAGATGGCCGAAAAGATGCTGGCCCAGGATCCCACCGCCTTAATAATCCTGATGACCGCTTACGGCACCATCGAGACGGCTGTCAAGGCGATGAAGATGGGCGTGCAGGACTTCATCGAGAAGGACGTGGAGAAGGGCTTCCGCGTGGAGATGCTGGAGCATACCGTGTCCCAGGTGCTGCAGATCGGCAGCCTCCGCAGCGAGAACCGCCGCCTCAAAGAGACCTTGGGCGAGCGTTACAAGTTCGTGGGATCCAGTTCCGTGGTGGACGGCTTGATGAAGACCATCGAAGAGGTGGCCGGATCCAATTCCACCGTGATGATTTCGGGCGAGTCCGGCACCGGCAAGGAATTGCTGGCCCAGGCCATCCACAACAAGAGCCGCCGCAGCAGTTTCCCATTCGTGAAGATCAATTGCGCCGCCATCCCGGAAAGCCTGATCGAGAGCGAACTGTTCGGCCATGAAAAGGGCGCCTACACCGGCGCCATCAAGACCCGCGTGGGCAAATTCGAATTGGCCAATGGGGGCACTTTGCTCCTGGACGAAATCGGCGAGATGCCCCTGTACGCCCAGACCAAGCTGCTACGCGTGCTGCAGGAGCGCGAGATCACCAAGATCGGCGGCAGCGACGAGATCGCCATCGACGTGCGCATCGTCTGCAGCACCAACCGCGACCTGCAGGAAGAGGTCAAGAAGGGTACCTTCCGCGAGGATCTGTACTATCGCCTCAACGTGATTCCCATGGAAGTGCCGCCGCTGCGGGATCGCATGTCCGATCTGGAGCCCTTGTCCCAGCATTTCATCGCCAAGTACAACAAGGAGAACGGATTCACGGTTTCCGGGATGAAACCGGAAGCGCTGACTCGCCTCAAGACCCATGCCTGGCCCGGCAACGTGCGCGAATTGGAGAACGTGATCCAACGGGCCGTGGTTTTCGCGAAGGCGGGGGAAATCGCCATTGAGCATCTGCGCCTGGACGGGGGTCCGAAGACGGCCCTTGCGGAATCCTCTTCCGGCCTGACACCGGGCATGAGCGTGGCCGAAGCCGAGCGTATTCTCATCATCAAGACCCTGGAAGCCTGCGGGGACAACCGCACCAAAGCCGCGGAAATGTTGAATATCAGCATCCGGACCCTGCGGAATAAGCTGCACGAATATAAATTACAGGATCCGTAACATGCCTCGTCGCTATGGAGTTTTGCTTGCGCAAAACGTCCACGCTCCTCGGATACAAGGCATTTGGAGGGTTCGCAATTGACCATCGGCGCCGTCGAGCCCCCTAAAATCCTGATCGTCACCGATGATCCCGCCTGGGAGGCGCGTTACCGCAGAACCCTGGACGCCTTTCCCTTCGCGGAGAAGGACACGGTTCCCGGAGCCGATTCCAGCCAGGTGTGCCTGGTAGACGCCCGCATCGCGCGGAAATTCCCCGCTCTTCTCGACAAGGACGCGGACGCCCTTTTCGTGATGGCCAACTCCGTCGCGGTCTCGCCCGAAACCCTTTCCATCGAAGAGAAGGTCGCCCTTTTCGAGATGGGTTACTCGCTGGTCTCCGAAGGCCCGGATTCCCTGCCTTCCCTGCGCGTGCGCCTCCAGGCCTTGCTGGCATTGAAGTCCAAGCTGCTGGCCCAGCAAATAGTGAACAAGCGCCTGCGCGTCCGCATCGAGTCCCAGGGCAACAACATCAAGCATCAGAGCGACTTCCTGCACATGGCCGTGCACGATCTGCGCTCGCCCCTGGCCGCCATGATCTGCTACGCGGAACTGTTGATGGAAGGCGTGCTCGGCAATCTGCAGGCCACGCAGCTGGAACCGATCCGGACCATCCACCGCAATTGCCAATTCCTGATCGACATGGTGACCGATCTGCTCGACTCCGCCAAGATCGGGGCGGGTAAGCTGCAATTGAAGCTGGAGAAGGTGGACTTCAACAAGGAAGTGGACCTGGCCGTGCAGTCCCTCAAGGGCCTTGCCAACGCCAAGAACATCACCATCGACATGGCCCTGGATCCCGTGCAGGACATGTATCTGGATGTGCAGAAGGTGAGCCGCGTGCTCTCCAACATCCTCGGCAACGCCATCAAGTTCACCAAGGCCAACGGGCGCATCGTGGTGCGGTCCAAGCAGCAGGACAACGTGCTTGCGCTTTCCATCCAGGACACCGGCCCCGGCATAGCGCCGGCGGACCTGGAGGCCATCTTCGAGAAGTTCCATACGGGCGCGAGCAGCAACATGGCGGGGAAGGGGCATGGCCTGGGCCTTGCCATCAGCAAGTCGTTCGTGGAGCTTCACGGCGGCCGCCTCTTCGTGGAATCCACGCGCCACAAGGGCTCGGTCTTCATCGTGCACCTGCCGGTGGAAAAGCGCAAGGCCTCGGCGCTGCGGCAGACGCGCCGCCATCTGGTGATCCTGGATCTGGGCCGCGACATGCCCGGGCTCAAGGAAGCCGCGGCGGAGATAGAGTTGGGCAATTTCCACGTGGATTACGTGGCGGCGCCCTTGCGGGACTGGAACAAAACGCCCTTGCCGCGCTTCGATTTCCTGCTCATCAATGAAGCTCCCGGACTTGAGGAATTTGGCCGCGACTACTATCTGCTCGCGCTCTCGGGTCTGAGCGCGGACGCGCGCTGCGCTTTGCTGATCAATTCCGCCATGACGGATGAGGACAAGGAAGTGCGACGCTACCTGGGATTCCAGCTCCTAGAAAAGCCTTGCACCCCCAAGGAGTTATTCGATAAACTTCAGGGAATCGTCGGATTCGACCGGCGGCAAAGGAACCACTGAGGTCTAAGTGCTGGGAATCCGAAGGAACTCGCTGTCGTATAAGACCGCGATCCTGTACATCGTCCTCACCATCGTCATCACGTCCATCTTCAATTTCATCATCTGGGAGAACCAGAGCGATCTCATAACGCGCAACCAGCAGCTGATCTCCGAGAACCAATCGGTGCGCCTGCGCCAGCTCTTCGTCAAACAGCGCGAATCCATCAACGACAAGGCCAATCCCGAGCCCTACAAACGCATCGCCGAGGCCGCCGCGAAGGAAGACCTCAATGAGCTGACCGTCTTCACGGAAAAGGGCGAGGTCCTCTACCACCGCGGGGCGGGCAAGGCGCCGGCCGTGGATCCGGAAGAGAAGATCGTGATCAACCGCGCCATCGCCAAGTCGGAGTTGGAGGACAAGGAATTCTTCCACGACATCCACATCAAGGAACACCTGATCAATCTCTACATCCCGCTCCAGTTGAAGAACGGCGAGGTGATCGTGGGCAAGTTCCCCATCCAGGTTAAGAGCCTGGAGGCCGAGAAGAACGTACTCCTGCGCTTGTGCCTGCTGGTCACCGTCATCGTCATTTTCCTGCAATTCATCTTCGCCTTGTTCCTGCGCAAGATCGTGATTGTGCCGATTTCCAAGCTGGAAAAGGTGACGCATGAGGTCTCCAAGGGCGATTTCAACCAGACCATCGACATCAAGCAGGATGACGAGATCGGGCTTCTGGCCAACGCCTTCAAGGAGATGATGCTCTCCCTGGTGCGCATCCGCGAAGAGGCGAAGGGCGCCAATCCGCTTTCGGGACTGCCCGGCAACAACGTGATCGTGCAGAAGATCGAAGGCATGATCCATCTCAAGAAGGAGTTCGCCGTCATCTACGGCGACTTGGACAATTTCAAGGCGTACAACGACAAATACGGCTTCTCCAAAGGCGATGACGCCATCCTGTACTGCCGCGACGCCTTTCTGGACGCGGCCAAGAAATTCGGCGACGAGTTCACCTTCGTCGGCCACGAAGGCGGCGACGATTTCGTGGTCGTGACCGGCTACAACAACTGGGAAGAGGTCTGTAAAGGCATCGTCACTGCGTTCGACAGCGACATCAAGCAGTTCTACAACGAGACCGACGCCAAGTCCGGCTTCATCGAATCCCTGGATCGCCAGGGCCGCCGCATGCGCTTTCCCCTGATGTCTATCTCGCTCGCGGTCGCGAGCAACCATTACCGTCCGGTCGAAGATCACCGCATGATCGTTTCCATCGCCGCTGAGATGAAGAAATACGTGAAGAAGATGGAAGGCAGTGCTTATGCCATCGATAAGCGGACGAATTGATTCGCAGCGGCCGATGGGGTAGAAGTCAAAAGTCAAAGTGCGGTTCTTTGGGACGATGGTTTGAAGTCAAAAGTCAAAGTGCAAAATGCAAAAGTCAAAATTGAAAGATGGGGAGAAGAACGGATCGGCCAACGCTTTTGTCTTGGCCTTTTCTTCATTTTGCATTTTGCACTTTGACTTTTGCATTTTGAATTCTCAACGGGTGGCTCCGTGAGCGAAGGCCAATCCCAATTCTCCGTCATATCCAATTTCTGGCACAATTACCGGCCAGTGGTTCTGATCGCGGCGTTGATCCTCTTTTCCCTGTACACCAACGAAGCCATCATCCAGTACCGCATGAACGAGTATAACCGGGCGATGGAAACGTTGTCCCAGTCCTACAACTCCAGCCACGCCCTGAACATGCTCGCGCGCTTCGAATTGATCAAGCAGCGCGCGGCCCAGCCCGAAGAGGACGAGACCGCCCTGGAGCTCAAGATGCAATCCCTGGCATCGGGCAACCTGCTGGTGGCGGAGAACACGCCCGAGGGATTGAAGTCCAAGGTCATCGGCGCCGCCATCCGCACGGTGGGATTCATTCTCGGCAAGAAACGGGCGAAGACGGAAGTACCCAATCTGGTGCAACGGGATCTGGAAGCGGCCTATTTCTTCGAGCGTTCGCGCAAGTACGACAAGGCCATGGAGATTTACACCAAGGGCCTGGCGGGTCCCAATCTTTCGCCGGAAATCACCGCGACCCTGCTCCTCCACCGGGGGTTCTGCGCCAGCCTGACGGGCGAATACCGCGCCGCCAAGGAGGACTTCACCAAGACCGCCAAGCTGGTCCCGGAATCCGAGGAAGCCAGCGTCGCCATCAAGCTGCGCGACCTGACCCAAGGCCTGGAGGATCAGGTCCGCTTGGCCAAGGAAAGCAAGCAGGCGCCCTTCGAGTCGGGCCGCCAACTCTTCCTGTTGGCGAACTACGCCGAGGCCGCCAAGAGCCTGCAAAAGGTCATCACCAATCCGATGTCGGATTCGGCCGAGAAGATCAAGAGCCGCTTCTTGTACGCCCGCTCCCAAGAGGAACTGGGCCAGGACAGCGACGCCGTGCTCACCTATCGTACGGTCATCCAGGCCGCTCCCAATTCCGAGGAAGCCAAGAAGGCCAATCGCCGCCTCTATGTGCTTGGCAAGTTCTACAGCAACGATGAGGACCTGGCCAAGTCCGCGCTGAAAAAGATGGAGAAGTACCAGGACTTCAAGTTCATCAACAGCTTGAAGACCCTGGAGGTGCCCCACGCCGCGGAAACCCGCAAGGCCAACTCGCCCACCGAAGAGGTGGCCGCCGTTACCACTCCGGTGAACGCCGCCATGGAAAAGTTGGACAAAATGGATTTGGGGGACCTGGCGGGCCAAAAGGCCGACAGCGCCAAGAAAGCCAAGGCGGAGAAGGCGGACGCGGAGAAGCTGGCCGCGACCATGAAGGCGGACGTCAAGGTCAAACACACGGCCTTGAAAATCCAGGCCGACCCGCTCCGGCAGGAAGCCATTTTCAGTTCCATCGAAAACAACCAGGGCGAATTGGAGTTCCTCTACCAGAAGTTCATGCGCAAGGGAATCGTGTTTGAGGGAAATCTGACCATCAGGATCCTCATCGACCCAAAAGGGTTGGTCAAGGATGCCCGCATCGTCAGCGAAAAGAGCACCATCGACAACGCGGGTTTCAATACGGAAATACTTCAAAACGTCCGGAAATGGAGATTCCGCGAGGATCCCAATGCCACCGGCGACGTCCCGGTTTCCTTTCCGATGCAGTTCGTGAACAAGCAATAAGGGGTGCGGCTGGGGTTAGCGTTGTTTTCGCCTCTTGCTTTTTTTTACCTTACCCCAAATCCCACAGGCAGGCTTCCATAATCACGGGCCAAGAAAGGCCGGCTCACGTCCGATAAATAGCTTGACAATCCAGGATCCCAAGATATATTTGCAAAAATTGTGATAAAATATTAGGAGGCCAGCATGGAACTGGAGAATGCCGACAAATGGGATTGTGGCAGACGTCCGAAGCATGACGACTTCGACGATTTGGAACCCTTCGAGAACGAAGAGGACGAAGTCGACGAGGACGACGAGGAAGAAGACGAGAACGAAGAAGTCGATTTCGACAATCCCAAGTTCAAAAAGACAGACATGTGGAATGATTACGCCGAGGATTTGGATTTCGAGGAATAACAGGGCCCCTTCCCCGGGGCCCTTAAGCCTGGTACGCCAGGTTCCCGCCAGCCAGCAGCCAACGTCGCGATCCCTGAACATCCTGTCGCCCACCCGGTCTTTGACGGACCGGTCCCTGACCGGCCTGGTCGAGTGAGGCGTATTTGAGAAAAGTGCTCGTCCTGCTTCCCCTGCTGGCATGCCTTTGGGCATGCTCGGGAACCAAACCCAAGCGGGATGCGAAAGCGGGCTCACCGTCGGATTCGGCCGCGACCGCCGCCGCCATGAAGGCGCCCTCCATGCTCCCGGAAGAACAGATGCTGTTCTCCGAGGTCAGCGAGTACGTAAAGCTGGGCCAGGAAGGCATCAAGGATTCCCTCTGGTTCCAGGCCGGGGAGGATTTCGACAGCGCCCTGGTGCGCCTTTCCGCCCTGGACGCCACCGATTCCCTGAGCCCCTCGGTCTACGCCCATGTCCGGTCTTATCGGGACAGCGTGCAGAAGCTGCTGATCTTCACGGTGGCCATGACCAGCCAGATGTCCGAGCCAGTGCCTTGGACCGCCCAGTTCAACGAACAGATGGAAGACGTACCGGATTCCTCGGTCAAGGCCATGGACTCCATCACCCATCAAATCAATCCTAAGAACTACACTCTGCCCCTCATGTCCCCGCTCGACAACCGCGTGTTGCAGGCCATGGCCGTTTTCATGGGACCGGGCCGCGGATACTTCACCAAATGGCTCACGCGCAAGTCCCGTTACGAGGCGCTGGTCGCCAAGAAGCTCGAAGAGCGGGGCATGCCACGGGATCTCCTTTACCTGGCGATGGTGGAAAGCGGATTCAACCCCAAGGCGTGGTCCAAGGCCTCGGCCAGCGGCATGTGGCAATTCATCGCGGGCACGGGCCGCCGCTACGGCCTGCAGGACGACTGGTGGTACGATCCCCGCCGGGACCCCATGCTGGCCACGGACGCGGCCCTGGAATACCTGGGCGATCTGCACGACGAGTTCCAGGACTGGCACCTGGCCATGGCCGCCTACAATTGCGGGGAAGGCAAGATCCGCAAGTTCCTGGCGCAGGATTCCCTGCGCGGCTATTGGAAGATGCCGCTTCCCCAGGAAACGCGTTTCTACGTGCCCAAGATCCTGGCGGCCATGATCATCGGGCACAATCCTGAGCACTATGGATTCAAGATCGACAAGCCGGAGCCGGCGATTTCCTTCGACACGGTCACCGTGGTCCATTGCCTCACCATCGCCACCATCGCCAAGTCCGCCGGCGTCAGCGAGGACACGGTCCTCGCCTTGAACCCGTCCCTGCGTCGCTGGTGCACGCCGCCCAATCGCGTCGCCCACGTCCTGTACCTGCCCACGGGCTCCCGCGAGGCTTTTGTCCAGGCATATGATGCCCTGGACAAGACGCAGTTGGTCAACTGGCGCCACCATATCGTGGCCAAGGGCGAGAACATCTCCGGCATCGCCGCCAAGTACCGCGTTTCCGTGGCAGCCATCAAGGCCACCAACAAGATCAAGGGCAACCGCCTGAGCCGGGGTCAAAGCTTGCTGATACCCCTGGCCCCGCAGGACGCGGGCAAGTACCTGGAGCAGGACGTGGCCGAGGTCGCCGTCCGCGAAAGCAAGTTCAAGGGGGGAACCTACAAGGTACGGTCCGGGGACAACCTGTTCGACATCGCGCGCCGCTTCGGCACCACCGTGTCCTCGTTGCTGGCCGCCAACAACCTGTCGCGCGGGGCCATGATCCGCGCCGGGCAAAGGCTAAGGCTGTCCGGCAAGAACCGCGGCCGTTCCGCCGGGGACGAACCGGAAAGCCATCGTGAACCCGCGGTACTGCTGGTGGCGCGGGAAAAACCCGGCGCCGGAAAAACGTCCGGGGAGAGCGCCGTCAAGGAATCCGAGATCGACGCGCCTGAGGTTGCTCCGGCCGCATCGGCCACACCGGCCACACATGGCGGCCAAGGCGGCAAAGCGGAAACCGGTAAGACGGAACCCGGCCGCACCGTTACGACTCCGGCCGCGGGCAAGTTCGGCGTGCATGCGGTGTCGGCGGGGGAGACCCTGTTCTCGATCTCCCGCTCGCTGGGAGTGGACGAGGATGATCTCCGCCACTGGAACGCCCTGGAAGGCAACCGCATCCAGGCGGGGCAAAGGCTGAAGTACCTGGCGCCCAAAGCCTCCGAAGCCCAAGACGCGGAAAGCGCGGAGGGGGATGCCTCCGTCGTCAAGGATCCCGGTGTTTCCAAGCGCCCCCCGGTGGCGGTGGCGGGATTCGTTCCTTCCCCGGCGCCGCGCGCCAAGGAGGAGCGTCAGTACTACGTTGTCAAGGCCGGCGACAGCCTGTGGGACATCTCGGTCAAGTACCGCAGCACCGTGCAGAAGATCAAGGACCTGAACGGCCGCTTGCCCAAGGTACTGAAACCCGGCACCAAGATCCGTGTCAAATAATCCGCGCGGCGCCGCCTCGCGTGCTCGTCGCCCCATCTCATTCCCGGAGGACTTTTCCCATGACCCGATTCGCTAAAATCATGGCGGCCCTTTCCGTGCTGGCCGTGATCGCCTTTTTCTTCTTCATGGGCTCGGTGGCCAGCATGTTCGCGCACTTGGCGGACGGCGCCGGAGTCGGCAAGGAACATCGCGCGCATATCACCGAGCTGAAGCTGGAAGGCGCGATCATGGGTTCGGACCGCTATCTGGAAAGCATCCGCCGCATCTCCGAGGACAAGACCTGCAAGGGCGTTCTGCTCCGCATCGATTCCCCCGGCGGCGCGGTGGGCGCGTCCCAGGAAATCTATTCCGCCCTCAAGACCTTGAAGGCCAAGGGGCTTCCCATCGTGGTGAGCCAGGGTAACCTGGCCGCTTCCGGAGGCTACTACGTTTCCCTGGCGGGCGATCGCATCTTTTCCAACCCCGGCACTTTGACCGGCAGCATCGGCGTGATCCTGCAGTTCCCGGAGGCGGAAAAGCTGATGGACAAGATCGGCGTAAAGATGAACACCATCAAAAGCGGCGCTCTCAAGGACGTGGGCAACTTCGCCCGTCCGCCCACGCCGGAGGAAATCCGCTACCTGCAATCCGTGATCGACAATACCTACGGCCAGTTCATCGATGACATCCTGGCCAGCCGCAAGATCGATCGGGCCGGATTGCTGAAGATCGCGGACGGCCGCGTCATGACCGGCAAGCAGGCGCGGGATTACGGACTGGTCGACACCTTGGGCGGCTACCGGGAAGCGGAAAAATACCTGGTCGGGATCGCCAAGCTGGAAGGCGAGCCCATCGTGGTGCAGGAACCGCCTGCCAAGAACTGGCTTGAGAACATGGCCGACTCCAAGAGCTCAACCTCCTTGGGGTCCCTGGCCCAGGCCGCGCAGGAGTGGCTTCCGTCCGTCCGTCAGGGCACCTTTTTCCTGTGGAAATAAAGAGAACTCGAAATCCCCCTCCGTGTATTTCTTTCACTTGAAATCCTTACAGATTGTACAAAGGATTCGGCGAAATTTTTTTTTTGGAGGTTGGGAGGGCGGAATGTCCTTGATATTCTTGGCAAGGCCAAACGATTCAATCGTTCTGTTGTTTCAGATGCGTTTGGCGAGTCAAACCATTAAGGAGGACTGCCATGAAAGCACCAAAGTTAATAAAGGCAATTTTGATAGGATTTTCCTCGTTCGCGCTTTTTGCATGTAATGATTCCCCTCCTACGTCGAGTAATCTTCTTTCGGGAAGAAACAATTCGGATCCCACAAAGTCGAGTTATAAGCCCATGGATCCGACGGGACGAGCATATCAACAAAGCAAAATTGATATGCTGAAAAAAATCGATCCCCTACATTCAATGATTAAGTGCAGCACTCATCCAGGCAAGCTTCGATGGGTGTTCTAAAGCCAAGACATTTTCTCGGACGGTTATTGAGCCATGTTTCCATGAGATTGACATCGGCGGTACTCAAGC
>Ga0209515_10006958_pt1 | contig 13826 bp, 16 predicted proteins | sample Subgroupgradi54m_FD_187454 | JGI IMG/M metagenome (GOLD analysis project Ga0209515, IMG submission 187454) | Subsurface groundwater microbial communities from S. Glens Falls, New York, USA - GMW60B uncontaminated upgradient, 5.4 m (SPAdes)... ...
TTCGCCTCCTTCATCAAAAGCGAAAAATCGATAATTTTAATTTTTTTTCCTTTTAATTCGATCATTTTATCTTCTTGAAAATGATATAGAATTCGTGTTGCAGTCTCTCTTGTTGTTCCAGCTAAATTGGCAATTTCTTCACGTTTAATAACGATATTAATGGTGGAATCATCTTTTTCTAATCCGTATTTGTTTTTCAATAAGATTAGACTTTGAGCGATTCGTTCTTTAACAGGACGTTGCGTGATTTTCGTTAAATTCGTTTCCATTATCTTCAATTCGGCAGACAACAGATGAATGAATTTTAAGGCTAATTTAGAATTTGATTCCACCAATGATAAAAATACTTCCTTTGGAATAAAACAAATATTCGATTTCTCAATGGTTACAGCTGAACAAGAATAAGTATCACCACTCAAGGTTGCTCGATACCCCATCACATCTCCATCTTTTGCTAAATGTAAAATCTGATCCTTCCCATCAACTCCCAATTGACTTACTTTTACTTTACCTTGTTGAATACAAAATATCCCTTTTGAAGCAGCATCTTCGTGGAAAATCATTTCTCCTTTTTCAAAAACTCGGCATTTTTTTCTCGAATTTATTAACTCAATTTCATCCGATTTCAACCCACAAAAAATACTCTTTGAACTTTCTGGACACGATTGACAATTGGTATTTATAAATTGTGGCATTTTGTAATATCTATTTCATGTTAAATGTAATGATTTTTATACGAAAATCGCTTACTTTACAGAATAATCAATTATAAGATGAAAAAATTACAATTCACTCTAATCACCTTTTTAAGCACATTTTCTATTTTTTCACAAGCCGATAGTTCTCAAATAGCAATTGACTCTTCAAAATACGATTTCCAAACATCAATGCAAATAACCAAGAATGGAAATGTGAACGATACCGTTTTTATAAGTAGAAAAATAGAACGCAACGCTTCGATCTTTGTGGAAGGAAAATCGTATGTCTATAATGCACTAATTATAGATTCAACCAATAACATTGTATCTAAAACGAAAATAAAATTGGAAGGTACAAATAAAAGATGGCCTGAATCAAAAAAGACTCAAATGGCAATGAATATATTCTATGAGAGAGCGTTTAATGATTCAATTAATTTAAGCTATTTGAATGATAATTCAACATGTTGCGAATGGCAAGATTCTGTAGAAACTGGCATTATTGAAAATGTTGAACGATTTTGGATTCATCCAATACGACAAAATCAATTTGAGCTAACTGAAATTGCTGGTTTTCCAAGTGTAACTCTACCTTTAAGCTTTGACAATAAATGGTCTTACACCGTGTCAATTACTGGATGGGGAGAATGGATAAATACAACCGTTTTAAATAAATACTCCGTTCTTTCCATGAAAAATTACATGTTAAATAACGAACTTATTTCTTGCTGGGAAATACAATGTTTGAGTGATTTTAAAGGAAAGCTAAATGAACATGTTTTTTTATACAATGAAAAATATGGTTTTGTCTCAATGAAATATAAATTCTACAATGGTACTAAAATCACTTTTGAAATGATCGAAACTTTTACTATCCAAAAATAGAAATTCATTAACATTCTCTGGGATTCACTCTGTGAATTTCCTCTGTCTAAATCTGTGGTTTAAAAAAATAATATGCTTTTGTACTGCCCACATGATATTCCTCATTTTTTAAAAAAAATGAATTCTTTAATTTTGCGTTCTCTTTTTCAAAAACATTTTTGAGAAATAAATAATTTTAGAATGAATAAGTCAAGATCAATTGAATTAATGGCTCCTGCTGGGTCTTATGAAGCACTAATGGCTGCAATTCACGCAGGTTGTAATTCTGTCTATTTTGGAGTTGAACAATTAAACATGCGTTCACGTTCTTCCAATAATTTTACGATTGAAGATTTAAAAAAAATTGCTGAAATTGGAAAAGAGAACAATGTAAAAACCTATTTGACCATTAATACAGTTTTGTATGACCACGATATTAATTTGATGAAAAGTATCGTTGATGCAGCCAAAGAAAGTGGAATAACGGCTGTAATTGCTGCAGATCATGCCGTTATGAATTATGCTAAAAAGGTAGGTCTAGAAATTCACATTTCAACTCAAGCGAACATTTCTAATATTGACACGATTGAATTTTACGCCAACTTTGCAGATGTTGTTGTTTTAGCAAGAGAATTAAGTTTAAAACAAGTAGCAGAAATTAGCCGTGAAATTAAACGGAGAGAAATTACTGGTCCTGCTGGTAAATTAATTGAAATTGAAATTTTTGCGCATGGTGCATTGTGTATGGCTGTTTCTGGTAAATGTTATTTGAGTTTACATACTCATTTTGCATCTGCTAATCGTGGTGCTTGCATTCAAAATTGCCGTAGAAATTATATCGTGACAGATAAAGATGAGGGAATTGAATTTGAAATTGACAACGAATATATTATGTCAGCCAAAGATTTGTGTACAATTGAATTCATAGACAAAATAATTGATGCTGGAGTTACGGTTCTGAAATTAGAAGGCCGAGGAAGATCTGCTGATTATGTTCATGTAGTGACAACGTGTTACAACGAAGCAATTGACGCTTACGCAAATGGAACTTTTACCCCAGAAAAAAAAGAAGATTGGAAAGAAAGACTTTCAACTGTTTTTAACCGTGGATTTTGGGATGGTTATTACTTAGGCAAAAAAATGGGCGAATGGTCAGATGAATATGGATCAAAAGCTACAAAGCAAAAAGTGTACATTGGTCGTGGTGTAAAGTATTTTGAAAAAGCGCAAGTTGGTGAATTTGTATTGGATAGTCACGCGTTAAATGTAGGTGATGAAGTAATGATTACAGGTCCAACAACTGGTTATGTTGAAACTATCATCACTGAACTTCGAAATGACAATAATCCTGTCGAAAGTGTTAAAAAAGGGGATACTTTTTCCTTCCCAATAGAAACAAAAATTAGACCTTCAGATAAATTGTATAAACTAATCGAACCTGTAAAATGATTCGAATCATTCAACACCGAGAAAGATGTATTGGATGTAATGCATGCGTAGAAGCGGCAGATTATCGTTGGAGAATTTCTCGAAAAGACGGAAAATGTACATTAGTTGGAGCGAAAGAAAAAAAAGGATTCTATACTGTTTTGGTAGATGATCACGAATTAGAAGACAATATTTTGGCGAAAGTAAATTGTCCTGTAAATATTATTACGATTGTGAAATTATAAGATAAACTATAATTTCTCAATTTCTTGTGTAGAAAGTCCTGTCATTTCAGAAATATCATGAATTGAAAGACCTTTGGACTTCATGTTTTTCGCCACATTTTCTATTCCTTTTTCTATTCCATTACCAAAAGCATCAGCTTTAACCGTTTTTTCTGTGCTGATATAATCCCAATATTTATCGTATGTTTCAAGTTCTCCTTTAGTAAAACAACTTTCAAGAATTAAATCGGAAGCTTCTTTCAATTCTGGCACATCTAAAAAATCTTGAGATATACTTTCTTGACAATCATTTATTTCTGATAAAAATCGCAACCATAAAACTTGTAATTTTTTATCCGTAAAATGATTAGCTTTAAATTTAGGAAGTTCTATAAATACAAATTCCAATCCTTCCATTACATTTTCACTGTCTTGTGTATGTACAATTTTATAGTGATGGATATAAGTATCTAGCTTATTATCAAAGTTTTCATTAATAATATTTAGTGAGTAAACAGGTTGTAAACCATTATATTGAGTGCCTCTTTTAATTTGTTTTATATACGCTTTAGATGCGTTGAATATTACTCTACTTTTAAAACTATCTGTCCATAGCATTTGCATTTCCACAATAAATTGTTGACCTTTTTGATCAAGACATCTAACATCTACAATAGAATTTTTAAACATCGGAATTTCAGGAACTAGCTCTGCGGGTAAATATTCTAAAGAAATAATTTTTTTATCTTCATCAAGCGGCATTACCGCATTAAGAAAACTTTTTAAAAGATGTGGGTGTTCGCCAAATATTTTCTTAAAAGTTAAATCATTTTTAGGATCAAGATAACGCATACTATTTTAATTTTATCTATACAAATATACGAACAAATAAAGAGGAAAATCAAAGAAAATAATTTAGACCTAATTATTTTAAGTTAAAACAATAACAGATCTTTTACCTACTTTTGTGCTCTAAATTTTAAATAACATCACTTGAAAAAGTTTATTCGCTCTAAATGGATAAAAATTCCGTTTTATTTCTTCATAATTATTTTCGCATTAATTGGAATGGGGCTGACTGGAATTCAATTAGCACATCAGTTCAAATTAACAAATGACCCTGGAAAAGTGGATGTAAATGATCGTTATTATCAGACGATTAAAGATAAATACAATCAAGGTTTTACCAAACACAAAGATACATCTTCACTAGAAATTCAGAATTTTGATGTGTATCATCGAATTTTAATCTTGAACCGTTATTATCCAAAGAATGCGGCGCATATCATGAATGCTTTGAATACAAGCAAAAATGAAGAAGAAGCGATGCAAATGGTTAGAGCAGTCGAAATGTACTTGTCTAAAAATAAGCAATACAAAGCTGAAGTTAAAAAATACAAGGAATCACGCTATAAAAATAAACCGAAACGAAAGCTAGACAGTATTTTCGATTGGATGAATATTTCTGAATGGCAAGTTTTTAAAACAGCCGTTGCGAAAGACAAAAAAATGATCGATTCAGTTGCGAATTTGACTGGAGTGGAATCTCGTTTAATTGTTTCTTGTCTGGTTGGCGAACAAATTCGATTGTTTAATTCAAAACGCGAATCCTTTAAAAAGTGGATCAAACCTTTAGCTATTTTATCAGTAGAATCTCAGCACTCTTTCGGGGTAACTGGCATTAAAGAATTAACAGCTAAAAACATTGAAGGGCATTTGAAAAATCCTGCTTCTATTTACTATTTAGGTCCTCAATATGAAAATCTTTTAGATTTTAAAACCTCGGATACAACCAAAGAAAGAATTGATCGATTAATTGATTATCACAATCATTTTTATTCCTACATGTACGCTGCTATTTTTATAAAACAAGTAAAAATGCAATGGCAAAGAGCTGGATTTCCAATTGATAATCGACCAGAAATTTTAGCGACTTTATTCAATGTTGGATATCCACAATCTATTCCTAAAAAGAATCCAAAAGTGGGTGGATCGAGTATTGCTATTTACGATAAAGTCCATTCTTTTGGGGCAATATCCTATGAGTTTTATTATTCAGGCGAATTATTTGAAATATTTCCATTTATGCCTAAACGATTCGACTGGAATGTTTAAAAATAAAGCTCCTTTACTATTCTTATTTGTCTTTAATTTTGGGATAATTGCAAATAGTCAACTTATTGATACTACAAAAATTAAAATCAATTGGACTAATTTGGCTGAAGGAATCGATTATTGTGAAACAGACGCACCATATAAATCGATTGTGAATGATTCAAAATTGAGTATTCTTAAAATTTCCCCAAAAAAGGTTGATTTTTTCCTGCTTTCTGCGACGGAATTTGATAGTATTTCCAGAACAGCACCTGAATGGGCAGATTCTTTTAATCTAAACATCGTGATAAATGCAGGAATGTATAATTTGTCAAAAGTCCTATTAAGCAAAGGTTATTTACAGAACTATTCACATAAAAACAATCCAACGGTTCATCCTTCTTACAATACTGTAATAGCTTTCAATCCAGTTGATAGTCTAGATCCAAATTTTGATATTATCGATTTAACATGCGACAATTGGCCATCTATAAAATCGGATTACAACTGCTATGCACAAGGAATGAGAATGATCGATTGCAACGGAAGTGCATTAGGCTGGAATAAGAGAAATCAATCGTGCAGTATGTTGGTTTGTTCAATTGACGAAACTGGAAATATCTATTTTATCTTTACACGATCGCCTTATACGCATAATGAAATGATAAAATTTCTACTTTCTTTTCCTTTTACGATTAAAGAAACGATATACATGGAAGGCGGACCCGAAACGAGTTTTTACATACATATCGGCGAGACAAAAATTGAAAAAATGGGAAGTTATGTTTCAACTACTTATGCGAATGATGACAATACTGTTTTTTGGAAATTACCAAATGTGATTGGCGTGAAAGTTAAGAAATAAATTTAATCATTAAAATAATCCCTAAATCAGTAACCAAATTGGTTATTTAATCATATCTTTGAATATAGAAGATGAGTAAATGAATGTTTATAACAAAAGTTCGTTGATAGAATATTACGAATCACATCCAGATTGTAAAAACACTTTGGAAAGATGGTATTATGATGTCTTATCCAAGAATTGGGATAAACCAAGCGATGTTACTCGAGACTTTATTAAAGCACGTACAATAAAAAATAGTCGTGTAATTTTTGAAATAAATGGTAATGATTATAGATTGATTTCTGAATTAAATTATACAAAATTGTGGTTATTCATCAAGTTTATCGGTACTCATGCAGAGTATGATAAAATAAATCCAGAGACAGTTAATATGTATTAAATTCGTCTCACTAATCAAATATAAAATTAATACTATTAAAACAAAAAAAGATGGAACTTAAAATAATTAAAACTCAAAAAGATTATCAGCTTGCATTAGCAAGATTTGAAAAAATATTTTCAGCTAAAAATGGGTCAAAAGAAAGCAACGAAGCAGATGTTTTGTCATTATTAATTAAAGATTATGAAGATAAAAACTTCGTAATAGATGCGCCAAATCCATTGGAAGCTATCAAATATAGAATGGAACAACAAGGTTTAACAAATTCTGATTTAGCAAAGATATTGGGATATAAAAGTCGAGTAAGCGATATATTCTTAAAAACCAGAAAATTAAGCTTGAAAATGATTCGTAAACTATCTATTGAATTACATATTCCTCTTGAAACATTGGTGAAGGAATACTAGAATTAATAAATCTAAATTTATCTCAAATGCTAAAATCAATTTTAATCCTTGGAATTTCATTATTAACCTTATCTACATACTCGCAATTTGAACGAGATGTAAAACAAATTGGTTTCTCTACTGCAATTAGCGCTTCGAATAACAAAATTGAGGATTTAACTTCCAATCTTCTATACGTTAGAATGACGCCCAGTTTTCATTATTTTGTGAAAGATAATTTTTCAATTGGTGGAACTTTTTTATTTTCATCCAATCAATCAATTCAAAAAATAAATACTGCTTCAAGTGGATCTAAAACGTTAATTTATGGATTAGGAATTTCAGCTAATAAATATTTTAAAATGAAAGACTATTTCTTTTTTACAGTTAATAGCATGGTTTCTTTTTCAAATTCTCGATCTGAAACTATTAGTTCTTATTCAAATGCAGCTTCAAAATCAACTGTTTTTGGAGTTTCCTTAGCTCCTAGTTTAGTTTATCTATTTACGCCAAAAATAGGATTGACAGCTTCTTTTGGAAGTCTTTATTTTACAAATGCTCGACCAGTAGGAGTGTCTAATTCTTCATACACAAGCTATGGCGCAAATTTTGGATTTTCTTCTTTAAACTTTGGCTTGATTTATAATTTTTGAATAGCTGAATTTTCTTAATCTATCAAAAAATAATCAAAATTTAGAGGTGCTTTTTATTGAAATAATCAACACTCAGTGCAAACGCATTGAAAACATTCACTTCGTGGCTACTTCGAACTGTGGCACTCTGTGACAATACTCTGTGTAAATCTGTGGTTAAAAAATCTAAATGCGTTTGCTCTGGATCAAAACTATTTAAATGTATTTGAATAAAATTATTTTTTAAATATCCTTTTAAAAACAGCAACAATTTTTTTTCTAAAAAACAACATTAAAAGTATATATGGAATAAATAAAAGATATAATATTCCCCAATTTATATTAGTCCCAAAAGAGTCTTCACTTAATTCTGACCCTTGTTTTGTCAATAATTTACATTGAGAGCAACCTTGACCAATAGAGTCGAACACGATGAAAAAGAGACCAATAATAACTAGAATTTGAATTCCTTTTTTCATCATGTATTTAATTTTATCGTAAGAAATAAATTTCCATTGCAAATTTATTTCTTTTTACTGATTTTCAGTCGTTTTTTTAAAAAAAACAGCACTATTTGATTGAAGCGTAGCAATCAATTAGTAAATTGAGGTGATAACTTGTAAAAATCGGCTAACTTTGTCCAAAACAAAAACTATTATTTAGACTCTATTTTGATGAAATACTTCTTATTTTTTATACCTTTCTTTTTTTTATACAGCTGTAGTGAAGAAAAGCCTACGAATGCAAAACCAGCAAACATTGATAGTTTATTAACTCTTTATCCCGATAGTGTTCCTCTTTTAATTTTACACGGAACCAAAATGATGGAGCAATTTCAATATGATAAAGCATTAGAAGATGGTGCTAAAGCTTTTCGATTAGATAGTTCTAAAATAGAATCAAGAATGCTATATGCTCAAGTTTTAAATAATAGACCGAATCGTAGTATTAAAGATGTTCTTTCGGCACAAAGACATTTTACTTGTATTATTAAAAAAGAACCCAAAAACACAAAAGCAATTGTGAGTTTAGCAACCACTTATAGTCAACAATTAGATTTTGAAACATCATTTAAATATATTAATCTAGCATTAAAAATTAATCCAAAATACCGTGATGCGTATGTTTTAAAAGGAACAAATTATCGATTTTTAAACAAAATAGATTTAGCAAAATCATCTTATCAAACAGCTGTTGAACAAGATCCTAAATTTTATGAAGCGTATTTAATGTTAGGTTCTTTATATGAAGCAGAAGGAAATCCTTTGTGTTTAGAATATTATTTAACCGCTCGAAAATTACAACCGAAAAACGTAGATGTTTTATATGCTTTGGCTTATGCAAAACAAAATTTCGGAAAACTAGAAGAAGCGAAACAAATTTATCGAAAAATGATTCGATTAGACACTACTTATACTGCAGCTCTTTTTCAACAAGGATTTATTTTTCATAAGCTTCAGGTCCCTAAAAGTGAAAAAGAATACAATGTAAATATGGATAGTGCCTATTATTTCTATAATTCTACCGTTACTTCTACACCAAAATATGTACAAGCATGGCATAATTTAGCATGCTATTATTTAGAAAGACATAAAGTAACTACTGATTTAGATCGTACTTTTGCATTTTCTGCTTTAGCAAAAGCATTGGAAATTAGCCCCGATTTTAAATTGTCGAAAAATATGGCAGATAGCTTGGCACGACTTAAATAAATGCGTTTAAATCCAAAATACATTCAATTAATCGGAGATTCTACAATTCCTCTTTTAGGTTTTTTCTATTGGAATTGGAATTTATATTTTATTCTCATCTTTTATTTTTTAGACCTGTTTACAAAAGAAGTACTGTTGCATTTAAAATCTAAAAAAATAAAAGAATTTCAGGTAAAACAGCATGCTATTGGATTGAATCAAGAAATTCATTCTTGGACTAAATATAGTGTTGTAAGCTTTTTTCTACTTTGTTGCTGTATTTTTTTAATAGAATTATCGATGCCCTCTATTCAGAAAGATTTTGATAGTCTCAACCAACTTTTTCAATTTTGGAATTACAAAGATGTTGGAGGTATAGAACAAGGCTATTTTTTACTTCCACTTATTGTTTTTATGGGTTATACACAATACAAAATGGAGTTTTTGAAAACACATACGTATACAAATATTAATATCAATGAATTATGGATTCCTCATTTAAAATCAAGTTGTTTAATGTTTGGTTTTATTGCTCTCTCATATGGCTTAATAAAATTCATCATAATACCTGAATTCATATTCGTGATTGGGATAGTTATCATTTCTTCTCTTTATCAAATTTGGATTTTAAAAAAGAAATAAATTTTAATCCATTTTATTTTTAAACCGATCAATTCGCACTTCCTTGTCTAATTCTCCATTTCCTTCTAAATAATCTACAAATTCCTTTGCAAGAAGTGGAGCCATTAAATATCCTTTTGTTCCTAATCCATTAAAAATTAATAATTTTTCAAATTCTGGATGTCTTCCAATAATAGGTCTTCTATCAGGAGTCGTAGGCCTAATTCCAGCTCGTTGATCTGTAATTTGATATTCCTTTTTACTTAACAATAACATTTTATCCTGCAAATCTATTTTTGCAATTTCGGTGATCGATCTATCGGGTGTATTCCAAACATAAGTCGCTCCTAATCGGAAAGTTTTTTCACCAATGGGCAATAAAAAACATTTTCGATTCAATGCTTCTTTCTCATTAATTTCTAAAGACACAAGTGTTAAAACTTCTCCTTTTGTATGCTCTACTACATATTTATTAAACCAAGGATTGTTACAATTTTCAGATCCCTCACAAAATAAAATTGAATCATAGGTTTTACCTTTATAATTACCTGTTAAAGGATTTAGTGTCGAATAATCAAATTTTTCAGAGAGAATTTTACCTTTTTCACTAATCCATTTTTTTCCAGCTTCTAAAAAATTGGAAGCATGCACAAAGGATGATTTTTTAATTCGACCAGAACCAAAATCATTTTGAGCCAAATCAAATTGATCATCTTCCGCTATAATTTCATTCATATACTGCGAAAAACCTTCTCGATTCTGCTTTTCTAACCACATCACTTTTTCATGAGCCGAAGAAAACATTCTTCTTATTGGAATAGGAAAATAAATAGGTAATGACGTTTCAATGGACAGCTCCGTATAAAATTGCTCAGCGTAAGGTAAAAAATCATCTACTCTCCAGGATTTTGTCATCCTTCTAAAAACGAGCGGGTTTATTTGTCCAGCTGCAATTATGGAACTGAAATTTTCGCCACTATCAATAAGTGTAACGCTGTTTTTATTTTTCAATAAATGAATTCCCATTGAAATTCCAGCTAATCCAGCTCCAATGATTAAATATTCCCTCTGATCTGTCATTTTGTAATTGCTAAACTGATAATACTGATGCGAATTTCGGGATTTTTTTCTCTAATTATGCGAATAATTGCTTCTAATGTTGCTCCAGTTGTAATAACATCATCAACAATAGCAATATGTTTGAAAGAATAATATTGCTTTTTATTAACTTTAAATTTGTATTCAACATTGTCCCATCTTAAAAACCTGTTTTTTTTTGTCTGACTCTCCGTTTGTTTAACATGCCCCATATAATCAAGAATAACAGGTATTTTTAAAATTTCTGCTACCCCATCTGCAATTTTTTCACTTTGATTATACCCTCTTAAAAACAGTTTTTTTGAATGAATAGGAACAGGTATTAAAGCATCAACCGAATCAAAAGAAACCATTTTACTTATGTTTTCACCAATAGATTTCCCCATTTCAACACCAATTGCAGGTTTATCTTTGTATTTTAAAGCATGTAATATTGGTTGTACACTTTTTCCTTTTTCAAAAAACAAATGAGTATACGTGCTATAAACAGGTACTCTTCCCCAGAAAAGCTGATCGAGTATCGTAGGCTCTTCATATCTTTCAAAATAAGTAAATTGAAAATCTATTTTGCAAAATGCACAAAAATGCGTAACTTGTAGTGGAAGTTCTTTGTCACATATTAAACAAGTATTTGGATAGATTAGATGGATTAAATCATTCTTCCATTTGGAAATGATTTGCAGTTTGAAAAGGGTCATTTCTAGATCTATATTAGGTTACAATTCATATACACATTTGACTGTTAAAAACAACTATTATTATATCTTGACAAAGGTAAAAAACTTCATTAAATTTATGAGAAAAAATGCAAAGTTCTTTGTATTCAGTCGATTGATGAATTTAAATTATTTATCGACAAAATGACTTTTAGAAACTGTGAATATCTTTAGAAAAATAAGTGAAAATACCTAAAGCGCTGTATTTATTGAGTTATAAGTTTAAAATGTTAATAAGATCGAATACTTGTGAATTTCTTTACTTGTAAAACGGTTAAAAAATGACAATTTTTGTACTCTCGAATTTGAAGAAATAAAATGATAAATTATATTTCAAAAAATCAAATAAACGAGGACACAAATATTTTACCAAAAAGATCAAAATAGTGAGTTTTTAACAATTCTCGCACTGGAAATATATAGTTTAAAATTTTAAGTATAAAAATGACACAAGTAGAACCCATTTTAGTAAAAAACAACAGTCGCTTTGTCTTGTTCCCGATTGTACATGATGACATTTGGTCATTTTACAAAAGAGCAGAAGCAAGTATTTGGACTGCAGAAGAGATAGATTTATCTCCTGATTTAGTTGATTGGGAAAACAAATTAACCGAAGATGAACGGTTTTTTATTAAACATGTTTTGGCATTTTTCGCAGCATCAGATGGAATCGTAAATGAAAATCTTGCTGAACATTTTTTAGCAGAAGTTCAATACACTGAGGCTAAATTTTTCTATGGTTTCCAAGTGATGATGGAAAATATTCATTCTGAAACTTATTCATTGTTAATTGACACGTATATCCAAGATACGGCTGAAAAAGCACATTTATTTAACGCAATTGACACCTTGGATTGTGTTAAGAAAAAAGCAGATTGGGCGTTGCGTTGGATTGATAAAGGTTCTTTTGCTGAACGTTTAGTTGCCTTTGCAGCAGTTGAAGGGATATTTTTCTCAGGTTCATTTTGCTCAATCTTTTGGTTAAAGAAAAGAGGATTAATGCCAGGACTTTCATTCTCTAACGAGTTAATATCAAGAGACGAAGGTTTGCATTGCGATTTTGCCTGTTTATTATACAACAATCATTTAGAAGCAAAACTTTCTAAAGAAGCCGTAAAGTCTATTATCATGGATGCGGTTGCAATTGAAAAAGAATTTGTAACGGATGCAATACCAGTGCGTTTAATTGGTATGAACAGTGATTTAATGGGACAATATATTGAATTTGTTGCCGACCGATTATTAAATGAATTAGGAAATGAAAAAGTGTATAATACTCCAAATCCTTTTGATTTTATGGATATGATCTCGATTCAAGGAAAAACGAACTTCTTTGAGAAAAGAGTTGGAGAATACCAAAAATCAGGTGTTTTGGGAGGTAAAGAAAGTCACGGTTTTACCACGGATGAAGAATTTTAAGAAACGAACTACAATCTATTATTAAAAAATAAAAAACGAACAGCCATGTACGTAGTAAAAAGAGACGGCAGAAAAGAGCCAGTAAAATTTGACAAAATAACTGCACGTATCATCAAGATGTGTTACGGTTTAGACCCTTTAGTTTCCCCTGAAGCGGTTGCAATGAAAGTAATTGAAGGAATCTATGACGGGGTCACTACTACTGATCTTGACAATTTAGCTGCTGAGGTTTCTGCTGCTAAAACAATAGACCACCCTGATTATGCGCTTTTAGCATCTCGTATTGCGGTTTCAAATCTGCACAAAGAAACGAAGAAAACGTTTTCTGACGTAATGGCTGATTTGTATTTGTATACAGATCCAAAAACAGGTGAAAATGCTTCATTATTAGCGGAAGATGTGTACAATGTGGTCATGAAGAACAAAGATTTACTTGATTCAAGTATAATCTATGACCGTGACTTCAAGTACGACTACTTCGGTTTCAAAACATTGACTCGTTCCTATTTGATGAAACTAAACGGAGAAATCGTTGAACGTCCACAACAAATGTTGATGCGTGTTTCTATCGGTATCCATAAAGATGATATTCAATCTGCGATTAAAACGTATAACTTGATGTCAGAAGGTTGGTTTACGCATGCAACACCAACATTGTTCAATGCAGGTACACCAAAACCTCAAATGTCTTCTTGTTTCTTGTTGACA
>Ga0209515_10006960_pt1 | contig 13821 bp, 13 predicted proteins | sample Subgroupgradi54m_FD_187454 | JGI IMG/M metagenome (GOLD analysis project Ga0209515, IMG submission 187454) | Subsurface groundwater microbial communities from S. Glens Falls, New York, USA - GMW60B uncontaminated upgradient, 5.4 m (SPAdes)... ...
CTCAGCATAAGCTCTGTCACCAAATATAATTAATTTTTTTGTTTTGGACATAGAATATTTCTCTTATTAACCTTTTAACCTTTATTAAACTTATTAACCTTGGTCTGATTTATACATACGCTTTTCTTTGGGTTGATACCATTCACTTAAGGTTGCAGGAATGCGTGCATTAAATCCAAGAACTTGCTTTAACCAGGCAGAGTATAGCGCGACATCTTCATAACCTAACGCTCTGGAATAATCATACTGTTGTTTTATAAATGGCTTACAATACATCGGCGTAATGGAGCGTCGCGGTAAATCAGTACGATTAATTCCAGAACGATGCCATAAATTAGAATTAAATACTAAAACACTGCCAGCTTTTGCCACCGCTTGCTCTGCTATATGTTGAAATTCTTGTTCACTGGGTATCTGGGGATGAGTGCGATGCGATCCAGTCATTAAAAAGGTGGCACCATTCTCTACAGTAAAATCATCCAGCATGACTAAGGTATTCAGTAATAATGGTAACTCTCCAGAATAAGATCGAATATCACGATGGATGTTATGCGCATAAGACATAACATTTTTTTGGTTCATGTTGCCACCAAAAGAATTTAAAATATATTTACCTTTAAAATAAGATTCAAAATGTGGATTGAATTGTTCTGATAAGGCCAGATAATCCAGAAAACCTTTTCCTAATTCCACCAAATGATGTAACGTCCCTTCATTGTTTTCAGGGATATTATTTTGCAATTGAATGTCGCGACATACTAAATAAGCTGCTTGCATGTGTTGCAGCATTTGATCAATTAAATTTGGTGGAATAATGTCATGAAAAATCAACCAACCTTTTTCATTCATTCGCTGATTAAACTCATCCAGATGCATGATTTTCCTTCCCTGCCAATAGATTTAATCCAAGAATATAATTCTTAATCTTACGCAGCAAGCTGCAAATTAATTTGTTTTTATATAAAAGATACCACATGATGATATCTTTGCGATTAAGCAGTGCTTTATTCTCAAGAAACGCTTTCTTTCTTTTTTGAGAAGATAAAATCAAACTCCTATACATGTAAATCGATATATTTCTTTTTGCTTGTTTAAAATCACTTGTATATTGATAGTGGGTATGCAAATTCATATTTTCAATTGCTTTCAAAAGGCTAGTGTAGAAATAATAAAAATAGTCTGGATTGCTAGATATTTTGTCGGACCACGAGCCTGCAATACCTGTTCTATAAACTGCCATTACCCTATTAACATAAAGTGCCCCGCCTTTAATTGATCCAAGCATTTGCAGAAAATAATCACCAGCAGGCACCTGATGATACCAACTAGGAAGTGACTCGAAAATAGTCCTTTTAATAACAAGTGTAGGAGATAAGCAAAAACCTCCACCTCCTAAAATGATTTCACTGATGGTAAAAATTTTATTCTGCGAACTATATTGCGTGATCGTCTTATCTTTTTGGGAGCCATCCGCCCACTTATATATTCCTGGATGAAAACTAATATCGCACTGAGGATTTTTTTGCATTTCTTCTATTTGAATTTGCAGCTTTTTGGGATCAATCCAATAATCATCTCCCTCACAACAAGCAAGATACTTTCCTTTGGAATATAAAGCTGCAGTTAATTGAACATTTACTCCCTTTTGTACCAATTGATTTTCTTTTTGAAAGATAGGTTTAATGATATTTGGATATTTTTTACTGTAATTAAATACAATGTCTGCCGTTCTATCCGTAGAAGCATCTTCGTGAATAATAATTTCAAAAGAAAAATTGGTTTCTTGTTGTAGAAATCCTTCAATCGCATCTGCGATATATTGCTCTTGATTATACGTGATGCAGATGACACTGACTAAAGGAGGCGTGTCATTCTCCCAATTTTCCATTATTTGTGCTTCTGTTTTTTCTATCATGCGGTTATATTTCTTCTCCATTTAAATAAAAGAAAAACCATAAATCCGCGGCATGTGCTTGAGGCTAGAGAACCTGCCATAAAAATAACCAAAGTAAATCCGACGAAAATGATTAAACTTATATTTCTACTAATCAATTCAAAATCAATGGATAAATTTTTAATAAAAAACAACGTTCCCAGGATAACAAAAAAGATAGGGAAAATATCCTTCATCAGCCACTGCAGATGAATACCGGGTGCAAGTTTGTGATGTATGATGGGGGTCCATATTAAGAACGATATACTTTCCATCACAAACCAAGCAATGGCGGTTCCCTTGGCACTATAGCGGTAGGCTACAAAGCAAATAATAGGAATGGCGATGAGAGCAAATAAGGTATTAAACATAACATGTAACTTTAATTTTCCATAAGCAAATTGCAAATAATATTGGAAAGCAGCGATGGATAAAATACCATTTCCAAGTATATACCAAAAAAAGATGGGGCCGCCCCAGTTTGCTGCTGCTTTATCTCCTGTCCACGCATAAATTAATTCGCTGCTATACATTGCCATGATGCCAGTTAACGATAATACAATCACAGCCGTCACTTGCGTTGCATTTCGATAAAGTTGCAACATTTCCTGTTCTTTTCCCTGAGATAAAAGAAATGTCATTCTTGGCAAGATTGCCTGACTAATCGGGCTTGAAAATTGCAAGATGCCGGCAGCAATGGACGTCACTAAAGCAAAATAACCATACGTTGATAAGGGTAAAATATGAGAAAGCAAAACTTTATCTAATTGAGTAAGCAAAATCCAAAGTGTAGAAGTATAAGCAAGACCGCTAGCAAAAGGGAGAACTTTTTTAATTGAATTCCATGAAACATAAAAATGTAAAAAACCAGGCAGTGCGTTGGGAAAATTTTTATAAAGTTTACTTCTAAAAACAATTATTTCAATGACAGCAACAAAAAGTTGATATTCAAAAAAATAAAGTGATTCTCGCGTCACCCAGCGCAGTAAACAATATCCACCTATATATTGTATCGATAAAATAATAATATTTGCTGAATTACACCACACCTGACGTTCCAAACCTAACATACCTGCACGATAAAGATCAGAAAACCAGCGCAAACAAATGATGCCGCTGATGACTATCATAATATAAGTGACTTCATAATAAGAAAAATGATCTACTTTAAGCCACACATACACTATCCAGCGACTGCTGATGCTTACGATCAGTATCATGACTATGCTTATTACAAAAAATATTATTTCTAAACTATGCAATAACTGTTTTATTTCAGTAAAGTTATTGCCTTGATGACGGTGATAAGCCACTTCTCGCGACAAAGTGGGTGTGAGTCCCATATCAAATAATCTTAATAAAGACTGCATCACTGTTAACAAGCTAATTAATCCAAAAGCAGCAGGTCCTAGATACTGATAATAAATAGGAAGAAGAATAATACCGATGAATGTGATATACAGACGTCCGATATAATTAGCGATGGTATTTTTTTTGATACTCATATGTCATCCAACATCACATTAAACCCAGGTTAAACCAGCTCGTAGTGAGCAAGCATTTTTTTAATATCTTCATTTTGATTAAACATCAAAACATCTATGATTGATAAATTAGGTACAAATTCATTATTAAATTGCATGTATTTTTGTAAATGTGATTTTATAAAAAATAAATCAATACGATGATTTTTAAAAGTCATTTTATCGTATAACTGCATCCCGCCAATGGCATTGAGATACGTATTTATCTTTAATTGGTGACATATCTCTATCATCTTATATTGAGCTTTGAGCGTATTATCTTTGTTTATTTCACTGGAATAAACAAACTTTGTATTCAATGCTAACGTATTAGCAAGTATTTGTAATGAATGGCCAATAAATCTGGCAAGATTTTTTTCATTATGCAGAAAGAGGCTGTTTAAAATGGGGAATACTTCTTGAAAGAATGGCGCTTTTTTGTAAGACACTGCGATTGTTTTTAAAATACGTGGCGCATTATTAGAAATGGTTATTCCATTGATTAATTTATTCTGACTTGCGCCTAACAAGGCTAGGGTAATTCGATATGATTGTCCATTTAATAAAATAAAATTTCTATTGATAAAACCTTTATTGATATAATTGACATCATCTAAAATAACAAAAATATCTGCTGCTTGCATCAGTTGGAAATAACCAAGATATGGAAATAAATAAGGCTGCATGATAGCAATTGATTTATTCTCACTGTCTTGACATCCCTGTTTTTGGATATTCATCTGCTGAACCAACTATACATAATATTATTAACTGGCCAACACATATTCTTGCTTAAGAATATGACATATTTTATTTAACATATTTGCTGTTAATCCTGGATATAAAGGTAAGCACAAAATTCTACTTGCTATATCTCTTGCAACAGTCATCTCTTGTTCTTTATTAACATACGGCAAAGAATCTAAAGAAGGATAAAAATATCGTCTTGGAAAAATGGATTGTTCATTTAATTTTTTTTGCATTTCCTTCATCTGCGCTTCACTTGCAAAAAATAAGGGGAAATAACCATAATTATTAGTGCTGAATTCATTTCTGTTCTGAAAAACAAAAACGTCTTTAAGTGCTTCATGGTAATAACACCAAATTTTTTTTCGTTCATTATTAATATGTTCTATTTCATCGAGAATGCATAATCCCATTGCTGCTTCAAATTCATTTAATTTGGCATTGATACCTAGATCAATAATTTTTTCTGGGCCAGTAATACCAAAGTTAATCATTAATCTAATCTTTTTTGCGAGCGCATCATTATTGGTAACAATAGCGCCACCTTCAATAGTATGAAAAAGTTTGGTCGCATGAAAACTTAAAGTGGTCGCATCCCCCCAGTTTAAAAGTGATTCGCCTTTGTAGCGCACACCAAACGCATGCGCACCATCATATATGACTTTTAAATTATAACGCTGAGCAATATCTTGTATCACCTCAACTTCACATGGATTACCAAACACATGTACAGGCACTATCGCGCTAGTATGAGATTTAATATGAATTTCAATTTCACTTGCATTGATGTTCCAACGTTGACGATCAATATCAACAAAGATAGGTGTTATCGATTCCCACACCAAAGAACTCGTGGTCGCAGGAAAACTAAACGGTGTAGTAATAGCGCTACCCTGAATATTTAATGCCTTATAAGCTACTTGGAGCGCTAACGTACCATTTGCAACTAAAATTAGATTCCGCACGCCTAAATAGGTTGCTAATCTAGCTTCTAACTCTTGTGTTAAGGGACCATAATTTGTTAACTGATTAGAAGAGTAAATTTGATCGATATAATGAAGGAGTTTTTTCTTATTAGGCAAATAACTTTTTGTTACAGTAATCATTACAAACACTCCCTCTATCTCTCTCTATTCCTTACTTTCTACCGCCCTACGAATATCGCATAAGCTAAAATACCACCTAAAATAGTGACGAGATATTAGCTCAAATCTGCAGGTGTTGCAAAATATTCAATGGACTTCGTGTGTAAAAATCTACCACGGCGTGCTAAATAAAAACCTGACTTGATTCTTATGGGATATACCAAGGTAATAGGCAATTTTTTACAGTCGTTTTGCCAATCGTGCCTACTGCGCGGGTAATCATAATGGCATTTAGTTGGTATTCGGTTTAGTCATCATTTATGAATTTCTAATACTTTAATATCTATCAATTGCGCCGCGCCGTTAGTTAATTGAAAAGGATTGTGTTCTGTGGAAAGAGTCCAAGTTCGCATAAAATCATTTGTTTTATGAATAGAAAAAGGCATTTTAAATTCGTGCCATTGCCATTGAATAGCATTTATTTTTTCTATTTTTTCCAAGCTTGCTTCGTAAGTTTGAGTTGAAAATAAATTCCATCCCAGTTGCCAATCTTGATGATTATTTACATGCGGAGCGATTTTGTAGCGAGTAATAACATCAATAGGATGACTATTAAAAATACCAGCAATATAAAGCGTGCCGCCCGATTTGACTCTATCTATTAATTGATGCAGCGGAAGAGTAATATCATCAAAAATTTGTAATACACCGACACACAGTACAACATCGTATTGTTTTTTGGTTTCGTCGTTGATTTCGTTGGCAGAAGTAAGAATATCTTGGCATTCCCACGTTTCTGTTGGCATCTTGTTCCGTGCTTGTTGAATCAATTCTTTAGAAACATCAATGCCAGTGAATTTGCTTGTGGAAAATTTTTTACGTAAATAATAAATGAATTCACCCGTTGCACAGCCGACATCAAGCACATCTATTGCCTTGCTGCAGCCATTTTTTTCTATCAATGCTGCAATAAATTTAAACATTTCCTTAGTATTTTCATATCTATCTTCATTTAAATAAATCCCTTCATCTGCAATTCTTTTTGCTTGTATTGGATTGTTTTGCATATTTTTTCTTCTCCGTATCTATGCTATGCGTGGCTATTCTCTTTCCCTTGGTGGCGATGGCTCTCGCACATCGCCTATCAACATCTAATAATATCTAATCAAACTTGTTAAAACCTGCGAGTATAAAGAAAAAATAAATAAGCTACCAGAGGAATGGTAATAACAATGATGATTGAGCAGCTTGAAAACATGTTATTCCTATTATTTACCCTCATTCCCTATCCCAATGGTGATATGCAAGCCAATCGCATAGCCTTTAAAACACAACTGATCGGGTAGATTATATTTTCTTCTTAATTGCAACAAAGAAGGAGACTCAATCAGCAATACATAATATGTTTTCAAACCAATTTCTGCTGTCACGATTTCGTTGATTACGAAGTGGTGCGTTTGGTTTAACTCTTTTTTATGTATTTTTATATTTTCCTTTCCATTTTTATTTTGGTTTTTATTTTTACGTTGATACTCTTCTGGATAGATCACCGTAATATGCGCACCCGCCGATGTTTCGCCAAAATAATCTGGCTTTTTAATTTGTTGATTCTGTAATACTGGTTGCTTTTGTAATAATGGAAATAATTGATGGATATAGGCATCATCAATATCAAGATAAACCAGATTATTAGCCGATATCGCTAATATTCCGCGCAACGGTAAATGAGACGCCGTGTTGATTAATTCAGGTAAATTTAATTTTACAGTATTCGGTATTTTTTTATGGTCATGACACATAATATTATTTATTCCTTGATGTTTAAAGCTAGAGTTTATAAACTTCGCATCTCGAACGTGTAAGGGATATTTATCAAATTTATTACGCCTTTCAAGGCATAAGATAAAACACCATATGGATAATTCAAAAAAAATATTATTTCTGCTCCTTGTTATTACTGTTGCAAGTAGTTTATTTTTTACTATTAACCGCGCCCACGCACAATATAAACCACAAGATAAATTAATAGCTACGATTGATCTCATTCGCCATGGAGAAAGAACGCCGATTAAGCTGCTCTCGTCAAAACCTTATCGGGAAGTGCCAGGATCAGGAGAAATGACAGCGAGAGGATTACAACAAGCATTTATACTGGGCACACAATTACGAGAAAAATATATTAATCAATACCATTTTCTGTGCTAACACACCAACGTCACACACACTAGCACATGAGAATGCAGGGCGATGAAGTAAAGCATCTCTTAATGAAAACGCCACGAAACCAATTATTTTTCATGATATACCCATTGCACTTCAAGATGCGAAGGTGAACGCTCAGATTGCAAGAAGTTAAAATGTTTTGAGTGAGAAAAAACGCAGGAATACTTGCGGTATTTCGAGTTTTTTCGATTGAAAAACATTTTAACTTCGCCGCAAGATGAGATGTTCACGTTCGCATCTTGAGGTGTAATGGGTATACACAATGACTCCCTGCATATATAACACTACTTTGCCACTGATTAACACGCGATCATCTTGATATTGACAAAAAATGTCACCACCACGTAGAGAAAGTTGTCGCGCATGAAAATTTATTTTATTTAATTTTTTGGACCAATACGGTACTAATAAACAATGTGACACGCCTGTCACTGGATCTTCAGAAATTGCTTTTTGCGGATAGAAAGTGCGTGATACAAAATCAACATTCTTACCTGGTGCTGTTACGGTAATACCACGATGTACTAATTTTTTAAGAATTTGTATATCAGGTTTTAATTGTTTTATTTCTTCTTCATTATTGTAAACTGCAAAACAGCGTTCATTTTTATATTGATATATTTCTTTTGGTGCCAGTCCCAATCCTTGTTCTAATAAAGGAAGAGAACAATTTTCAACATTTTTCGCAGGAAAATTTAATGTAATCAAATCAACTGTACGAATCACTCGCACAATGTCAGTACGTGAATGTAAATCCACGGTTTGCCAAGTCGGTTCCAGATAATTAAAAATGATATAGCTCGCTGACAGCGAACCATGTCCGCATAAATCTAATTCATATTCCGGTGTCATCCAACGAATATTGAATTTATCTTTTTCACGCACCAAAAATGCAGTGACAGCTAAATTATTTTCTTTCGCAATGGCATAAAGATCATGATCCGACAACCACGTTGATAATATGCAAACCGCTGCAGAATTGCCAGAAAAAACTTGATCGGTAAATGCATCGACGTGGTAAATAGGGATATTCATCAGGTTATCTCCAAAGTGCACTTAACTATTTTTATTTATCTCATTGTTTTTTTATTTATTCATTCTTGGCATTCTACGCATTCACCAGTATCATAACTTATCATCATCTGCAAGGAAACGGCAATGAAATCCATCAAACCAATGCTCAACGTAGCAGCCATATTTTTATTGGCATTTTTACTCGTCAGTTGTTCCGCAATGGGTTTGCCTTCCTTTAATGCAGCGAAAGGAAAAATAAAAAATGGTGTTTATACCGGAAAAATAGGCATACAACCAAGTTTAGGCACATTTAGTGTAAAAGTCCCGCAAGCGAACAATGATTATGAATTTACTTACATGCAGATGAAAGAGCAATTCGAGCAAACTTCTACTTATGTAAGTTTTGGTCCTGCTGCGTTTGATTTATCAATATTTCGCGTCATTGTCGGAGTAAAACCACCGGTTCCGTTTGCTGTATTCAAACAGAAAACAGTGCCTATGATTGCTGCTTATATTGGACAAGCTTATGGACAACCCATACAGAAAATTTATGAAACAGACACTACATTTAAGGGATATCCTGCGTTATATGCTGTTTATACGCAATCGTTACCAAATAATAGATCTACATTAACTCACGGCATTTATTATGTCGCTTATGGAAAATATGTAGTGGTACTTTGGACCATGGGAGATAGTAATAGTGGTAGTGGTCGCGCTATTAATGATAGTAATAGAAATCAAATCATTAATAGAACGTGGCAACCTGAAGTTGAATTTGTAAATTCATTTCGTCTTAATAATTGAATAATACTGAAACTGAATAATGCTGAATGCGCAAGTTGCGAGGCCCGAAAAAACGTGGCAATCCAGAGTTAGTTAAAATTGGATGGCAGCTCAAACGTCGTCTTCGATTCCTCGCTTTTTGAAACTTGAAGAAAATTGCAAGGTTAGTATCATGAATATAATAAAAATTGTCACACTCATTTTAAGTTCTTTTATTCTCTTATTTAACTCGACTATTGTTTTAGCAGAGACCCTCCCTCATCAGGCACTTGGAATTCACCTAGAAGGATATCGCTATCCTTATCCAGTCAATTATTTCACTCTGAATATAGAGGGTAAAAAATTAAAAATGGCATATATGGATGTGCCTCCCTCAGGAAAATCGCGAAATCAAACCATTGTATTACTGCATGGCGGTCTTGCATTTGGTGCTTATTGGAAAGATACCATTCATTTTTTAAGTAAACAGGGTTTTAGAGTTATTGTGCCGGACCAGATTGGCTTTGGGAAATCATCAAAAGAAAATATTCACTATAGCCCATACTTATTAGCCAAGAATACCAAAGAATTGTTAGATCATTTGAGTGTTAATAATGCAATTATTGTGGGTCATTCACTAGGCGGTATGTTGGCTATGCGATTTACGTTGATGTATCCAAATAAGGTCAGCAAACTTGTCTTGGAAGACCCATTAGGTCTTGAAGATTATCGCCTGAAAATCCCTTATAAATCAGTAGATGAGATATATAAATTATCGTTACATCCAACTTGGGAAAGTATTTTAAATTCTCACCAAGCGCTTTATGCGCGCTGGAATGAAAAATATGCTGAATATGCATTAGCAATTTATAGAATCTCATTAAATCCACAATATCCTAAAGTGGCATTTGTTCAAGCGCTTATTTATCAGATGCTGTACGTTGAACCCATTATGTATGAATTGGCTAATATAAAAGTTCCGACGCTTTTATTGTTTGGAGATCAAGATCGAGTTGCGCCCGGCAAAGGATTTGCCTCTGCAGATATGCAAAAAACATTAGGAAATTTTCCTGTATTAACAAAACATGCAGCTACCGTCATTCCTAATGTAAAAGTGATTGGGCTTAAAAACGTTGGCCATGTTCCGCATCTTGAAGCGACACAACAATTTAATACTCAATTGCTTGAGTTTATCGCAGGAAGTCTGAAGGACCCGCAATGATAAAAATCACTGCTTGCCATTAAGAGTCTCTTAAGGGCATCTCTAAAAATTAGATATTTTGATTCAAATCGAGGCGGATTAAATTTTAAAAGCGCAGTTTATATGCGAATAAATGAGCATTTTAAAATTTGATCTAACGATGAGTTGAATCAAAATAGCAATTTGTAGAGGTGCCCTTAATTTTTACCTTAATTTACTACTATATAATCAGGCCGCGCCTACATAATATACACATCATAAGATGTAAAACTAACAAACGAGGTTAAGTAATGAAAACCCAGCGTTCCACTTCTTTTTCCTTGCAAGGTTTGTTTTTATTATTGCTTTATATCCTCTCAAATATGACACAAGCAAAAGGCGCTAAAGAAAAAAAATTAAGAAAAAGTAGCCCTACTCTTTTTCAATGTGATCAATTTGGTTGTCATTTACCTGATCCGAACATCATCAATTTTCCGTGGGAAAATGAAAGCCAATATGAAAAAGTAGTAGCTGCTTACAAAGCATTTGAAAGAAATATTGCTGAATTTCGTTTTATTGCAAACATACCCAATAAAGAGAAAACGCCGGAAGAACGCGCGCGACTTAACAAATACAATAGAGCGATTGCCAGTTATAAACCAATGATACTTGGAAAAGGTAAAGTAACTTTTTTTGGTAGCAAAAATTCAAAAAATAAAGGAAATAAAAGATTACTTCGCAATGCTTTTTTCAAAGATTGGGATGATAGAAAATATATTTTTTTAAGATTTGCAGACTATGCTAAAAAACCAAAAGATATTTTTCTTATTGAAGAAATTTCGGAATTTGACAGGCTGTCAGCACCGATCAAAAACACCTTTGGTAAACAATTATGTGAGGAAATGGATCGTATACATGAACTCAAGAAAGGCACTTACTGCTCGCAACCTAAAGTGGGAAAGTAAAAAGCAGGTCAATATCAATTACCCTATCATATGATTATTAAATAACATTGCATATCTCTTATGTTTTGGTTTTAGTTAGTATTTTGTAACGCTCTGTTTGAGAAGATGATTTTTTTTAACATTGAGAATTTACTTAAATCTTGCACAATAAAAATTTTGCTATTTTCAATTTTTTCATAACCATTGGAAATTATCTTCTTTTCATGAAGAGCTACCAATATTTTTATAGAAAACTTATTTTTTTCACTTGCTTTTATAAGACTAAATAAGGCCTCTTCAATCGATTCATTTTTATCTTGAATTTTTATAGGTATAGGTCTCACCATTCCGGCAACAGATAAAAAACCATCTATTCCTTTATTTCTTTGTACTGGTATAGCACCAATTAATTTTAGGATATCTAAAACTTCACTATTTTGGTTGAGATATGCCTTTTCGCCAAGTTTTAATAGATTAGATTCTGACTTCATTGGATTAGAAAGACGTTTTTTTGAAAGAGCGATAGCATCTTTTGAGATATCTATTCCTATATACCTTCTATTTAATAATTTGGCAGCAACTAATGTTGTCCCACTTCCACAAAATGGATCTAATACAATGTCACCAATATCTGTTGAGATTGATATAATTCTCTCTAATAATGATATAGGTTTTTGTGTGGGGTAACCAACGCGCTCATTTGCCTTTGGATTTAAATATGGCATCTGCCAAACGTCTGAAAGTGGAACCCCTTCATTTTTATTCATCAGCTCAACGGTATTATCACTATTCTTCTTGTATTTTGTTTTTCCATTAATATCTCTCATTCTTTTTTGAAAAATTTGATCGATATTGGTTGTTGGAGAATAATTTTCAAAAATTTTATTGAATTTAAATCTTTCTGATTTACTATAAAAATAGATAACTTGGTGGCAATTTAATAACCCCTTTTTTGCATTAGACCACCTTTTATATGCCCAAATTATTTCAGCCTGAAAATTATCAGAACCATATACGTCATCTAGTGCGCGGCGTAAATAATGAGATGCCGATCTATCACAATGAAGAAATATACTACCTGTTTTTTTAAGCACTCTCTTACATTTAAGAAGTCTGGCTTTTATATAGATTGTATATTTTTGAATATCAGGCCAAGTATCATCAAAAGAATATTCTTTCTTATTATTTCTTGTCTTTAAAATCTGTTTTTTTTGCGTAAAAAATGGCGGGTCAAGATAGATTAAGTCTACTGATTCTGCATTAATTTCAGATAATTTTTTTAAACAATCACCGTTGATTAATTGATCATTATCTATATCCATTATCTTTTTCATCGGCAATTTTCTCCAATATCTTTAAAAGATCAATTCTCGTTCTTTCTTTTATAACCAGCCATGCTGATTCTCCAAAATAATATTCTCCGCCCACGCTTTTATAAATTGCTTGGAGTGCTTCCTGCACCTTCATAGCTTGAGAACGATTAGGGTAATAGAACATTATTCTTATTGGATTATATCCTGCATTCTTGATGTTTTTTATACGAGTATGCTCTTTTACTATATGATCACCGTCAGTAGTTGCATCTCGCCATTTAATCTCATACGCATCATTTTTAATTAAACAATCTATTTCAAAAGTCTTAGGTCTGGCACCTATAGTATTTGATATTCTTACTTTTTTTTGGCTTCAGGAAATGCAACTTTCAAAACACAATATGGAAGCTTCTTCTAGGAATGATCCGGCATATTTATATAGAAACCGTCCCTTATTTTGGTACTCATCAATCATTTTTCCTTCTTTATAGGAAATCCCAAGAACCCTATAAATTAGATAATGCGAATTATCATCCGATTCCATTTCAATAAGGCGATCACTCATTTTCCCTAACAGCAATGTCGAGTATCTATTTGCAAGACTATGTACTAAATTAAAACATTCTTCCATGGCGCCTCACATGAACGCGGACCTATGTTTACGATTCTCATCTAAGCAATAAATAGCAATGCATTACAACAGTTAATAATAATTAAATCAAGATTTCGCCAGACATCACTATCTGCAAATAAATTGATGTAATGCTCGATATCATTAAGAGTCACTGAATATATATTTAATCTAGGTGTTTCGATTGCAAGTTAATAGTAGTTACAGTGGGAATCGAAGGAGAAAAAACTTTTTGCTGTCGATACCAAAACAGCAAGTCATGATCCCGCTGTAAAAATAGATCCCAGTGATGAATAAGCCTGCACTATACAAAAGTACTTTTCTCAACCATCCATTAAGCTGAATTTTATTTGGAAAAAGCGTGACCCTCTGTGCCAGCGACAGTGAGACAAAAATGTGTTAGAAACTAAGAAACTGAGGGTGGTAAGGAAAAATGCACAATGCAGCCAAAAAGAACAGATTT
>Ga0209515_10006965_pt1 | contig 13808 bp, 9 predicted proteins | sample Subgroupgradi54m_FD_187454 | JGI IMG/M metagenome (GOLD analysis project Ga0209515, IMG submission 187454) | Subsurface groundwater microbial communities from S. Glens Falls, New York, USA - GMW60B uncontaminated upgradient, 5.4 m (SPAdes)... ...
GAGGATCATCGAGGCCGGGCGGGCGCAGCAAGACTGCGCCCCTACGACTTGGATTCCTGACGCGGTGCTTCAGCCCGCGCTACCTTTCCCACCACGAGGCCGTGAAATATGCGGGCTAGCAAAGGAGCGAACTGCCCTCAAAAATTCATAAAAGACCACTTGCAATAATCATTAGGCGGCTAACTGTAAGCCGCCTTACTCATGCCGCACCTGCTTTTGAAGGATCTGCCTCGCTACGAATGCCTGCTCGAGGCGGCGAAGGATTTTCCCGACCTCGACCCCTCGGCGACCGAAGCTTTTCTGCATCTTCTGCGCGCCGGTGATGAAGCCTACAGCGTCACCGATCGCAATCTCACGAACCATCACATCTCCCACGGCCGTTTCAGCGTCTTGATGCTGCTTTGGCGCAGCGTTCAACCGCGTGCCGCGGTCCTGCTCGGCGCGGATGCCTGCACTCCGGGTCCGCGGACGCCGGCCGAACTCGCCGACGCCGCGGGGGTCACACGGGCGACGATGACCGGCCTGATCGACACCTTGGAGCGCGATGGCTTCGTGACCCGCGAACCTGATCCCGACGACCGGCGCATGATGTCCGTGCGTCTCACCTCCAAAGGGGATAAATTTCTCCGTGAGTTACTCCCCGGTCACTTCAAGGTTGCAGCCGCGATCATGAGCACCCTGTCGGAAAGCGAACGCAAAACGCTCGTGCAGCTGCTCATCAAGGTGCAGCAACAGGCCGCGGTGCTCAACCCCCAGCGGGACACCGCCGCGAGCGGTTAATTGCCGCGTCATTCATCCCATTCATTCCAACTCAAGTTCTCCACACCATGCCTAAGAAAATCCTCCTATTCGTCGCCGGCCTCGTCGCTTGCGTCCTGCTCGTCGCGGTCCCGCTCTTCCTCATCAAGATAAAACAGTTCAAGACCATGGGCGAAATGGGCGCCGCGATGGTGATGCCTCCCACCACGGTCACGGCCGCGCCCGCCAAGCCGGATAGCTGGGGCGACAGCCTGACGGCACCGGGTTCGCTCGCGGCCGTGCAGGGCGTGACGGTGGCCGCGGAAACCCCCGGCAAGGTGGTGAAGATCGCCTTCGAGCCGGGCGCCACCGTCCAGGTCGGGGACTTGCTCATCCAGCTCGACACGACCACCGAGGAAGCGCAGCTCCACGCCGCCGAGGCGACCGCCGCCCTGGCCAAGGCCAACCTCGAGCGCGCCCGCGAGCTGCGCCAGAGCAGCACCAATTCCCTGGCCGAACTCGATGCCGCCGACGCGCAGGCCAAACAGGCCCTGGCGCAGGCCGAGAGTATCCGCACCGTGATCGCCAAGAAGGCGATCCGCGCGCCCTTCGCCGGCCGCCTCGGGCTCCGGTTCGTGAATCTCGGTCAGATTCTGCGCGAGGGCGACGCCATCGCCACGCTGCAGACGCTCGACCCGATCTACGTGAACTTCTCCCTGCCGCAGCAGCGGCTGCCCCAGATCACCCGCGGCACGGCCGTGCGGGTCACGAGCGATGCGGCGCCCGACAAGGTGTTCACCGGCGAGATCAACGCGGTCAGCCCGGAAATCGACGCGGCGACCCGAAACATCCGGATCCAGGCGACACTGGCCAACGGCGATGAAAAACTCCGCCCCGGCATGTATGCCACCGTCGAGGTGGTATTGCCGACCCAGACGCCGGTGCTCGTCATCCCGGTGACGGCCGTGCTTTACGCGCCCTACGGCGACTCGGTCTTCGTCATCGGCGAGCAGAAGGACGAGAAGAGCGGCAAGGTGCAGCAGGTGCTCCGCCAGCAGTTCATCCGCGTGGGTGGCTCCCGCGGCGACTTTGTCAACGTGGTCGATGGCCTGAAGGCTGGCGAAATGATCGTGACTTCGGGCGTCTTCAAGCTGCGCCCCGGTACGCACGTCGTGATCGACAACACCCTGGCGCTCGACGCCCAGCTCGCCCCGAAGCCGAAGAACACCTGAGTCCCCGGTGGAAACCCCGTTTCCGCCCCGCCTCCCATGAATAAATCTTCTTTCACCGACCTCTTCATCAACAAGCCGGTCCTCGCGATTGTCATCAATCTGGTGATCGTGATCGCCGGCATCCAGGCGTGGCGTTCGCTTTCCGTGCGCCAGTATCCGCGGAGTGAAAACGCCTCTGTCGTCATCAGCACCGTTTACGTTGGCGCCAGCGCCGAGCTCGTGCGCGGCTTTGTGACCACGCCGCTCGAGCGTGCCATCGCCTCGGCCGACGGCATCGAATACATCGAGTCGAAGAGCCTGCTCGGCTACTCGACCATCTCCGCGCGCCTCAAGCTCAACTACGACTCCACCAAGGCGCTCGCCGACATCACCTCCAAGGTGAACCAGGTGCGCAACGAGCTCCCGCCTGAGTCCGAGATCCCGTCGATCAGCGTGGAGTCCGCCGACCAGGCGTTCGCCGCGGCCTACCTCGGCTTCAGCTCAAACATCCTGTCGCAAAGCGAGATCACCGACTACCTCGTGCGCGTGGTGCAGCCCCGGCTGGCGGCTCTCACGGGCGTCCAGCGCATCGAGATGATCGGCGCCCGCACCTTCGCCATGCGCATCTGGCTGAAGCCCGACCAGATGGCGGCGCTGAATGTCACCCCGGCGCAGGTCCGCGCCGCCCTGGCGGCCAACAACTACCTGGCGGCCATCGGCACCACCAAGGGTGCGCTGGTGCAGGTGAACATGACGGCCAACACCGACTTGCACTCCGTCCAGGAGTTCAAGCGTCTGCCCATCCGGCAGCAGAACGACTCGGTCATCCGCCTCGAGGACATCGCCGACATCGTGCTCGGCGCCGAGGACTACGACACCGTGGTGCGCCAGACGGGCCAGACTTCCGTGTTCATCGGCGTCCACCCGCTGCCCAACGCCAACACCATCGACGTGGTCAAGCTCGTTCGCGACGAGCTGAAGATTCTCAAGCAGGACCTGCCGGGCGGCCTCGAGGCGAGCATCGGCTACGACTCGTCGGAGTACATCAGCAATGCCATCCACGAGGTCACGAAAACGCTCACCGACACCCTGTTGATTGTTGTGCTCGTGATTTTTCTCTTTCTCGGCTCCGCGCGTTCCGTGTTGGTGCCGGTCATGGCCATCCCGGTGTCGCTCATCGGCGGCGTGTTTCTGATGCAGACTTTCGGTTTCACGCTGAACCTGCTCACCCTTCTCGCCATCGTGCTGTCCGTCGGCCTCGTGGTGGACGACGCCATCGTGGTCGTCGAGAACGTCGAGCGCCATCTGCGCGAGGGCCGCACCCCGCGTGAAGCCGCGCTGCTCGGGGCGCGCGAGCTGGCCGGGCCCGTCATCGCGATGACGATCACGCTCGCGGCGGTCTATACGCCGATCGGCCTGCAAGGCGGCCTCACCGGCGCTTTGTTCCGCGAGTTTGCCCTCACGCTGGCCGGCGCCGTGACCATTTCGGGCATCGTGGCCCTCACGCTGTCCCCCATGATGGCCGCGCGGCTGCTCCGCAGCGCCGCGGAGGAGGAGAAGGGCTTCGCCGGCTGGGTGAACCACCGGTTCGACCGCCTGCGCGAACTCTATGACCGCGGGCTGGCGCGCACGCTGAACCAGCGTCCGCTGGTGTATGCCGTGTGGATCATCGTCGGCCTGTGCGCCATCCCCATGTATATGTTCTCGCCGCAAGAGCTGGCTCCGCCCGAGGACCAGAGCGTCATCTTCAGCGGCATTGCCGCCCCCGCGAATGCCACCGCCGACCAGAAGAGCCACTATGGCGAGGCGGTGGAAAAGGCCTTCCTTGTCACCAAGGAGCGCGAGCTCACCTTCCAGATCCTGTTTCCGCCCTCGGTCGGCGCCGCGTTCGGCTTCGACGGCTTCGGCGGCATGGTCACCAAGCCGTGGGAGCAGCGGGACCGCTCGGTCTTCCAGATCCTGCCCGAGGTGCAGGGGCGCCTCTCGCAGGTTCCCGGCCTGGAGGTCTACGCGCTCACGCCGGCGGCGCTGCCGGGCGGCAGCAACTTCCCGGTGGAGTTCGTCATCGCCTCCACCGCCGACGCCCCGCAGTTGCTCGAGTTCGCCCAGCAGCTCTCGATGAAGTGCATGACCGACCCGGCGGCGCAGGGCCTGTTCTACTTCCCGCCGCTCATCGACCTGAAGATCGACCAGCCGCAGTCGGAAATCGTGATCGACCGCGAAAAGGTTGCCGCGCTCGGGCTCAGCCTGGCCCAGGTCGGCGCGGACCTCGCCTCGGCGCTCGGCGGCAACTACGTCAACCGGTTCAACATCGACGGCCGCAGCTACAAGGTCATTCCGCAGATTGAGCGCAGCGAGCGCCTCAATCCCGAGCAGTTGCGCAACATCCATATCACCGGCCCGAAGGGCGAGCTGATCCCGCTCAGCACGATCGCCCACCTGGAGAACAAGACGGTGCCGCGCGCGCTCAACCGCTTCCAGCAGCTCAATGCCGTCAAGCTGTCCGGCGCCACCGGCCAGCTCGACGCCGCGCTCACTTACCTCGAGAAGACCGCCAGGGAAATCCTGCCCCCGGGCTACTCGATTGACTACACCGGCGAGTCCCGGCAGTTCCGCCACGAGGGCGGCAAGTTTCTGCCGGCCCTCATGCTGTCCATCGTGTTGATCTTCCTGGCGCTGGCGGTGCAGTTCAACTCGTTCCGCGACCCGGTGGTGATTCTGTTTGGCTCCGTGCCGCTCGCCATGTTCGGCGCGCTTCTGTTCACCTTCCTCCGCATTCCGGACCCGAACACGCCGTTCTGGACCACGGGCTGGACGACCACCCTCAACATCTATGCCCAGGTCGGCCTCGTCACGCTGGTCGGCCTGATCGCCAAGAACGGCATCCTCGTCGTCGAGTTTGCCAACAAGCTCCAGGAAGAGGGCCGCTCCAAGATCGATGCCGTGCGCGAGGCGGCCAAGACCCGCCTTCGCCCCGTTCTCATGACCACGGTCGCCACCATCGCCGGGCACTTCCCGCTCACGCTGGTCGATGGCCCCGGCGCCTCGGCGCGAAATTCCATCGGCCTGGTCCTTGTCGGAGGCATGGCCATCGGGGCTCTTTTCACCCTCTTCGTGCTGCCCTCGGTTTACGTGCTGCTCGCCAAGGATCACGCGAAGGCCCGGGCCACTGCCGCCGAGCTGGTGGTCACCGCCGCCGAGCCCGCCCTTGCCAAGTAACCTTCCGTTTCTTTTATGAAATTCCTTATGCATCTGCCCAGCCTCTTCCTCGTGGGTGCGAGCCTGCTCGCGACTCCGCCCGCTGTCGCGCAGCTCAACGACGGCAAGCCCGATCCGGATTTCGCGGTGCCGGCCGCGCTGGATCTGCCCTATGCGCTCGCCTTCGCGCTCGATAACAACTTCGCCATCCGCCAGGCGAAGGAACGCATCCGCGAACAGGAGGGCGTGGTCCTTGAGGTCCGGTCGGCGCGGATTCCCAATGTCTCCGCCTCCGCGGTCTATCAGCGCAACGAACGGGAGATCGGCTCCGCCGGCGACGATCGCACCTGGTCGTTCGACATCACCGCCCGGCAGACGCTTTTTGCGGGCGGCGGCGTGACCGCCGGCGTCCGGAGCCAGCAATATGCCCTGGATGCGGCCATCCTGGCGCTCCGCGCAATCGTCAACGATGCCTTGCTCGAGGTCCGCACGCGCTTCTACACCGTGCTGGTCAACCGCCAGAAAATCAAGGTGCAGGAGCAGAACGTGGAGCTGATCGAGCGCCAGCTGCAGGACGTGAGGAATCGCTACGAGGCCGGCACGGTCTCCAATTTCGAGGTGCTTCGCGCCGAGGTCGCTGTCGCGAACGCCCAGGTGCCGCTGATCACAGCGCGCAACGACTACCGCCTCGCCATCGAGGAACTGCGCCGCGCCCTCGGCTTCACCACCGCCCGTGAGCCCGATGTCGCCAAGGTGCCCGAATTTCTCGGGACCCTCGACTTCACGCCCACCGCTTTCGACCTCCGCTCCGCGCTGGCCACGGCGCGTGAGCAGCGTCCCGACTTCTTGCGTCTGCGCAAGCTCCAGAACGCGGCCGAGCAGGGCATCGTCGCCCGGCGTGCGGGCTATTACCCGAATCTTGCGCTCTACGGTTCCTATGAGTCACGCAAGGCGCCCGGTCTGAATAATTTTTCCGATAATCGGGACGGCGTCGCCATTGGGCTGGCCTCCACCTGGAACATCTTTGACGGACGGGCCACCGCCGGACGTGTGGCCCAGGCCCGCTCGTTCCTCGAGCAGACCAGGCTCGCGGTGGCGGAGGCCCAGTTGAGCGTCGATGTCGAGGTTCGCCGGGCGATATCCACTTTTCAACAGGCGAGCGAACTGGCCGAAGCGTCGAAGAAGGTCGTCGAACAGGCGGAGGAGGCCGTGCGGCTCGCCACCGCGCGCTACAACGCAGGCACCGCCACCCAGCTCGATGTCCTCACCTCGCAGGTCGATCTCACCACCGCCCGCCTCAATCAGGTCGAAGCCTATTACGCCTACAACGTGGCGGTCGCGTCCACGCGCCGGGCCATGGGCATGCCGGATGAGATGACGCCCACTGGCGAGGTCACTTATCCGTCCAAGTAAGGCATCTGTTTCCTGTAGGGCTGTCGCTTGCCGACAGGCCTGGCCCGGCGGCAAGCGCCGGCCCTACAGTCTGCAGCTTCGCCCTGCTTTTTAATTCGCTCCGCGCGCGCAACTTCTGTCAGGTTTATATGTCCTTGCTGCAGCAAATGAAGCCCGCCCGCCTGCTCTTCGTCGTCGTCGGCCTGTTGGTGGTGACTGTTGGCGTGGGACTGGCGCTGCTGCTGACGCCGGGCATCCAACGTTGGGCCTTGTTGCGTGCGGCCGGCAACCGGCCCGGATTCAAGCTTGCCATCGGAGAAGTCGCCGCCGGCTTCACCAGCATCAGACTTCGCGGGGTCGAGCTGGAACAACACGGGATCAGGATCACCGTCCCGCAGGTCGACACCGGCTATTCGCTGCGGCAGCTGATTTTCAGCCGGCGCCTGGTGGTGAGGCACTTCGCGGCGTCTGGCCTGCTGGTCGATGCCAGCCGGCTGTCGGCCGGTTCCACCGAGGCCGCGGTGGCCGGAGTGCCGGCGGTTGCACCGGGGGTTCTCGGGCGGCTGCAATTGCCCGTCGAACTGGTTGCCGACGATGTTCGCGTGACGGGCCGGGCATTGCTCCGGGGGAAGGCCGGACAGGCGCCGGTCGAAGCGGAATTCGATCTCACCGGCGGAGGGATTGCCCCGCGCTCGGAAGGGGAGCTGATCCTCGCCGCGAAGTTGCGGAATCCAGCCGGCGCCGCGCGCGTCACCGCGCTCAGCGTCCGGGCAGGCCTGCGCGCGACGCAAACGGACGACCGGACCTTCAGCCGCGTCGGCTTAACCGCCGTCGTCGATGCCGAGGGGGCAAATCTTTCCGGCCTGAACCACCTGAAAGTTTCCGCGGAGCTGTTCAAAGACTCCGGCGGGGAAAAGTATAACTGCAGCGTCGACACCCTCCTGCGCGGTGTGGTGGAGAATATTCTCACTTTTGCAGCCACCCTGCCAGCCGGCGGGCAGGAATATGCGGGGCAATGGACTTTCAGGGCGCGCGCCGCCCAGGTGCAGGAATTCCTCCTGGGCAGAACGACGCCCGATTTCAACGCCCGTGGTGAAGGACGTTTTGCATTCAATCCCGCCACCGGGGCGATCAGCTTGAGCGGGGAGGTTGACGCGGACGTCAGCCGGTGGGAGGCGGTTGAACCCGCGTGGCGGGCGATCGGCCCGGTGCGGCTGCAATCGCGGTTCGACGTGGCCGGTGCCGGCGACGTGGTCCGGCTGCGCCAGTTGGAAGTGCGGCTGACCGGCGACCGGCCGGTCTTCGAGCTGAGCACGGCACGCGCCGTGGAGTTCACCCTGAAGGATGGCCGCCTTCAGGTTGGCAGCGCCGATCCGGGCGAAGTCTTTAATCTTGATGTCACCGGCCTGCCGGTGGCTTGGGTGCGTCCGTTTGTGCACGCCGCGGACGTTTCCGGCGGCCTGATCACCGGACGGCTCAGCGTCAGCAACGAAGAGCAACGGTTGCTGGTGCGCACGGTGACCCCGCTGCGGTTCGAAGCACTGAATGTGGTGCAACGCGGCCGGTTGCTGCTGGGCAAGGCCGATATCAGCCTCAACGCCTCAGCCACGCTGGCGGTGAAGGAAATCCGGGTCGAAGTGGCGGAAATCACGTTGAAGACGCCCGAGGGCGATTCGATCACCGCGCAGGCAGGCGTGACGCTCCCGGATTCATCGAACCGGGCGGTTGCGGTGCGGGCGAGTTACCGGGCCGAGCTGCCGAAGCTTCTGGCGCCCTGGTTGCCGTTCGGGATCAAAGCCGTGGGTGACGCCGACCTGGCTTGGGCGGCCGACAAGATCGAATTGCGCCGCTTGAGCACCGCCCTGTCGGATGACGGCGGGCTCACTATGTTCAAAGCCGACGCGCTGCGTCCGTTTGTTTTCGACCTGGCCACCGGGCGGGCGACTGCGGGCAGTGCCACCGGGGCCGGCGCCGACCTGCTGCGCCTGGTCCTGGGAAAAATTCCGCTCGACCGCCTGCCGCTGAACCAGCCCGGGGCCCGACTCACCGGCGAGGTGCAGCAGGGCGAGTTCGTGCTGGCCCTTGACGGGGGGAAGATGACGGTGCGCTCGGTGTCCCCCTTCAAGCTGGCCGGAGTTTCCCTCTCCCAGGATGGCCGCCCGGCCTTGAGCGGCTTGGCCATCGAGGCCCGGCCGGCGATGGAGATCGACGGTTGGAACTCGATCAAAATGTTGTCGGGCGACGCAATCGTGCGCGCCGCGAACGGCGCGACGCTGCTGACCTTCAGGGGAGAGGCGGGACGTTCTCCCGAGCCGGGCCTGCGCGCATCGCTGGCCTTTGAAATCGAGGTGCCCGCGCTCGCCACGCAACCGCTCTTCGCCGGCGCGCACGCGGTGACCCAGGGTCGTGCGAGCGGGGAGGTGCGCGCTGCGCTCGGCGGGGCGCGCCAGGTGGAGGCCCGGATGACGATCAACGGGCTGGAGGCACGCGAAGGCGGGCAGACGCTGCCGGTGGCCAATGTGAGTTTTCGCGCCGTGGCGCAGCCGGACGGCCGGATCATGGTGGAGGCGCCGCTGTTGCTGGATCGCGCGGGGTGGCGTTCGGAGCTGAAACTGTCGCTCGGCATCTCTCCCGGTCGCGGCGTGTTCGGCCTCGACGGAAAGCTGACGGGCGAGCAGGTGGAACTGGCCGATACGCTGGCTATTTTGGGCGTCTTCTTTGCCACCGCTGCCCCGGCCGGGGACGCGCCGGAACGGGCGCCCACCCTGGCCCAAGCGACGGTCGTGGCCGACACCGTTCCGGCGTGGTCGCGTTTCAGCGGCCGACTGGCGCTCGATGTCAAATCGGTCACGCGCGGCGCCGACTGGACCATGACAGGATTGACCGGGCTGCTGACGATCGAACCCACGCGGGTCACGTTGCAGGGATTGGAGGCGGCTTGGGGTGAAAAGGGCCGGCTGTCAGCCACGGCCGGAATCAAATTCACGCCGGGAGCGCGGCCCTACGGACTGGCCGGCGATTTGTCGCTGAGCGAATTTGACGCCGGCAAGTTTTTCAAGGCGCTGGAACCCGACAAGCCGGCGACCGTCGAAGGAGTCTTTTCGGTCACGGGAAAAGCGGCGGGCCAGGGTGAAACCATGGACCGGCTGCTGGAGTTCACCCACGGCAGGTTTGAACTCACCAGCCGCCAGGGAATCTTTCGCGGACTGCAGCGGACCACCAGCAAGGTGTCGATGTCGTCGAAGGCAGTGGAACTCAGCGCGTCGGTGCTCGGCTCGTTTTTCGGCTCGGAAAAAGCCACCAAGGCGGCGGAGAAGGTCGCCGGCACGGCGTATTTTGTGGATCAACTGGCGCAGAGCGTGGGTGAGTTCAGCTACGATCAGTTCAATGTCATTTTGGTGCGCGATGAACGGTTGAACATGACGCTGGAGGGCATCAGCCTGGTTTCGCCGGAAATCCGGCTGAGCGGGAAAGGGATGGTGACCTATGTTCCGGGCAAGCCGTTGCTCGAACAGCCGCTCAGCGTCACGCTTTCCCTGGCCGGCCGGGGCAAGGTCGAGCAAATCCTCGCCAAGCTGCGGTTGCTCGACGGCAACCGCGACGAGCTGGGATATGCCAAAACCAGCCAGCCGATCGCCATCGCCGGCACGCTGGCGAAGCCGGATCCATCGGCCTATTTCATCCGGATCGCCGCGTCCAAACTGATGGATTTTCTTGCCCCCGACAACTGAACCGCCGGACGGAGTCCGGGGTGGGGCGGTTGGCATGGCCTGCATTGCAGAATGCAAGGGCCGGACGGCAGATTGTTGCAGTGTGCCTTCAGTAACCCACATTCTGTCGTTTGGAATAGCGGGGCCAGGGGGCGTAAGTCGCTTCAATCCAAAGGTTTCTTTTTCCACGGCCGGTGGTGGCACGGGTTAAGTTAGAGGGTAGGGACAAATCCTACCTTATCCCTCGATAATCCCATATGAATACCACCACTGCAGCCCCGATACCTGAAACGAACAGCGAAACTAAACCCACTGCGGCCCGGGCCCTGTCCCGGTCCAGTGCGACGGCGCATGATGCCGTGCTCGTGCAGCGCTTCAAAGCCGGGGATGAATCGGCCTTCACGGAGATCGTGCACCGGCACTATGCCCGCATCCGCGGGCTCGCCCAGAAGACGCTGCACAACGAGGCCGACGCGGAGGAAGTGGCCCAGGATACCTTCATTCGCGCGCATCGCGGCCTGGCCAATTTTCGCGGCGACGCCTCGCTGGCCACGTGGCTGCACTGCATCGGTCTCAATCTCTCGCGCAACCGCTATTGGTTCTTCTTCCGCCGCCACCGGCAGGACACCATCTCCATCGACCGCGCGGTGGTCGAGGGCAGCAGCGTCACTCTCATCGGCGCGCTTTCCGACGGCAAGGCCGACCCGCGGACCGAGTCCATGGCCAATGAATTCAACTCGATGGTCGCAGCCTGCATGGAGCGGCTCGATGGCTCCCATTATGAGATCCTCACGATGCGCACGGTGCTCAGCCTCTCCTATGAGGAGATCGCCGGGCGGCTCGGGATAAACGTGGGCACGGTCAAGAGCCGGATCGCGCGCGCGAGAGAGAGCCTGCGCAAGCTGCTGCTGCAGGCGGCGCCGGAATTCGGCAAGCAATCGACCGTCTCCGATTTCTTCGAATCCTGCCGCCCGCAGCCCACGCCCGGTTTCGCCGCGGCCTGAGCGGGGAGGCGCGCCGGCCAAGCACGTCAGTCACGGCGGCCTCAATTTTTGGGGACAAAACCCGTTTTCGGTAATCGCGCTTGAACTGGGAGGTGCGGACAAGCTGTCGGGTCATCGCTTGAGGTCCTTCAAGAGGCCCTCAACCGAACTAAACCGTGGTGACTGGAAAACATCCTCCTGCAAGGCCCGCCGGGTGGCAGCATTCGGCGTCCAGGTTTCAAACACAAAACGATACACCTTGCGCTTTTCGCGCGCCGGAAGCGCCTTCAGCTGCTTGATGAGCAGCGTTGCAGTCATGCGGCCAAGGAAGCGAATTCCCCGTGTGCTGTCAACTGGCCGAAGGACCATAGACTGAGGTCTCAACTTCATCCAGTAGTCGGGAAAACGCCGGGCGGGGGCGGTCATCATGAATAATCCGGTCCCAGACAGCGTCGCCGTCCAACTCGGGAAACAGTTTGGGCAGGTCTTTTGAGTCTTCTGTGGCAAAACTCCGATCTGGAGCTTGGCGGTCCGGGCCCGTAGGGTTTTGGGATGATCGCCGCGGTTCACTTCCGGGATTTCAAGGCGCTGCGCTCGGCGGCGGTCAAGCTGGGCCCGTTCAACCTGCTGGTCGGACCGAGTGGCAGCGGCAAGACGAGTCTCATCGAGGCGCTGCTGCGGCTCCGCGCGCTGTCCGGCCTGCCTGCCGTTCACGCCCATCAGCTCAAGGGCCAGCCCGCCACCGGGCCGCGGATTGATTTTCATTTCGATCCGCCGTTCCAGAACGTCCGGGTCACGGTGGGCTGCAACGCCGACGAACTCTCCTGTGATTTGCTCATCGTCGACCATCCTCCCGGCATCGAGGGTGAAGGGCAGTGGGCGGAGTTGCGGACGCAATTGCAGGGCATCCGCGCCTACCTGTTCGACCCCACGGCCATGGGCATGCCGGCGATGCAGGCCGAGGGCGGCGAACTCAGCTCTAACGGCGGCAACCTGGCGGCGGTGCTCGCGCATCGCAAGCAGCTGGCGCCCGCGGCACTCGAGCAGTTGGAGAGTGAATTCAGCCGGATCATGCCCGAGTTTGCCGGCTTGGATTTTCGGGCCTTGGAGGGCGACCGGGTGGAATTGTCGGCCCCGCTGGCGGGCGGTAAGGAGACGGTGTCGGCGGGGAATCTTTCGCAAGGAACGCTCCAATTGCTGGCGACGCTCACGCTCGCCCATGCGCCGCAGCCGCCGGCTTTCGTCTGCCTGGAGGAGGCGGATCGCGGATCGCATCCGCGGATGCTGCGCGAGGTGCGCGACGCGCTCTATCGCCTGAGTTATCCGCAGGATGCCGGTGAGACCCGCGCGCCGTCCCAGGTGATCGCCACCACCCATTCGCCGTATCTGCTGGACCTGTTCAAGGAGCATCCGGAGGAGGTGGTGCTGGCGCACAAGCAGGGGAACGCCGCGAGTTTTTCGCGCCTGGCCGAGCGCACGGACCTGCTGGAGCTCATGAAAGAGACGAACCTCGGGGATCTCTGGTATAGCGGCATCCTGGGGAGCATGCCGGCGGAGTGAACCCTGGCCCGCGAAACACACAAAATGATGCGAAAGATGAAGCTGCCGGCGCCGGACCATTCCGAGGGTGGCGAGGAATCCAGTAGCCGAACGCGTGAGCGTTGGGCCGCGCCGTCACCGGCGCAGCTACGGGATCACGGATTCTTCGCTGCGCTCAGAATGACAGGCTCCGGTCTGATTTCCCGTGAATTCATTTCGTGCCATTTCGCGTGTTTCGTGGGCGGTCCATCATGAAGCTCGCGCTGCTCAGCGAATCGCCAGCGGACGAGGCGGCGCTGCGCGTGCTGGTGGAATTCGTGCTGGGTGAACCCTTCAGCTCGGTGCAGTCGGGGCTGCGGGCGCGCGGCTGGCCCTCCGTGGAGCAGGTGTTGCCCCCGATCATCCGCCATTTGCATTTCAACACCGAGGCCGACGGCCTGGTGGTGGTGGTGGATTCGGACGATTCCGTGGTGCACACGGCGGAACACGAGGCACCGGGCTACCACCATGCATTTTGCCGGATCTGCCGGCTGCGCGCGGTTTTCCGGCGGACCATCAAAAACCTGCCGCCGGCACACGGCCGGGACCGGGTGTTGCGGGCCGTCGGGCTGGCGGTGCCGGCCATCGAGGCGTGGTATCTCTGCGGGAGGGATACCTCCGTGACCGAGGCGGCGTGGGTGGACGGGCAGGCGACGGGCCGGATGCCCTACACCCGGCGCGAGCTCAAGTGTCGCGTCTATGGGACGGAGCGACCGAACCTGCCCCACCAGATCAAGCGCGCGGTGCAGGAAGTCGCACGCCACCGAGGGGATGTCCGCCGGCTCGAGCACGACTTTCCCCAGGGCTTCGGTTCGCTGGCGCGCGATTTGCGGAGCTGGCGGATACCGGTCTGACGGTAGGGACGGACCGCCGGGCCGTCCGTTGGTCGCGGCGCGCCCAGCGGTCGCGCCCTACCCGGCGCGGGCACATCTGCGGGTTGACGATGGCGGCTGGCGCGGCGCCCCCGTAGCGCCAGTCTCCGACTGGCGTCCGCCGGT
>Ga0209515_10006966_pt1 | contig 13805 bp, 12 predicted proteins | sample Subgroupgradi54m_FD_187454 | JGI IMG/M metagenome (GOLD analysis project Ga0209515, IMG submission 187454) | Subsurface groundwater microbial communities from S. Glens Falls, New York, USA - GMW60B uncontaminated upgradient, 5.4 m (SPAdes)... ...
TGAGCCATAACCCGAAGGAGAACCTTGCGAAGCATCACAAATGTCAGGGTTGGGATCGGGTAACCCGGATGGATTATTAGCCTGACAGATTAATCTTGGGGCAGCTGGTGGGGTAATAACTACCGGAGCAAGGTCATAAGTAAAGACCCATTTCGGAGAGTATTTAGGGCTTTGGAATCCATTACAAGTACAGTCATCGCTAATCATATACCAATAGGTATGTTGACGCTGCCCATTAATAAGGGGAGGATATTCACTAGGATCACAGTTTGGTCCAGCTCCATTCCAGCAAGCTCCATGAGGGTACCAACCCTTTATATCCCAAAAATTAGGTGTACCACGAGGAATAGTAAATCTTGCTGAATTAGGACCGGCTGCGTTAGGTCGTACCCAAGCGTTTGGTTGATCTGCCCAGTCTTTAGTACTAGGGGTGGTTTCATTATACCAGGCACTGGTACACCGAGCAGGATTATAGGCTGTGACTCCATCTTCACAAACACCAATATCAATTCTGAAATCTCTTCCTCTACCTGAACAGGCATTACCCCGAAGATTTGTATCGCTCCAATTAAAGATGAAATCGACATCCTGTTGTGAATACCAGTTTCTTGGCGATGGATTTACTATATTAGGGTCCCAATTTGTAATTGAGCTGGGATTTCCTCTTTCATCCCAACCAGGAGTGATTTGACGTGTAGGACCTATATCGACAAAGTTACACCAAGAGCAATCACCAGCATTGTTACAGGAGTTACTGCCGCCTCCTGCTACTGAAACACAAGCATTATTCTGACAAAGACGATGGGTATCTGGAGAACAATCACCAGATCCAGCGCAGGAGTTAAAGCCGTCTCCGGGTACTGTAACGCATGCGCCACTTTGACAGGTCCGATGGGTAGGTCCTGGAGGTGGAGAACATGTGTCAGGATTGGTGGTACAGGTATCAGATCCCGCCCCAGAAACAGAAGTGCAGGTATTGCCAACACAAGATAAATGGGTAACACTACCACCAAAACAACCGCCACAACTTCCGACACAGCTATTACCTGCATCCCAGGCGCAAGCACCTCCGTTATAGGAGACAAAATGACACCATTGTTGTTTTGTAGAGTCAGTAGTACAAGGTTGTAAATAATCACCACACTTAGTACATTGTGGAACTGGGGGAGGTGGTTGGCAAGATGCTGGATCACAGGTTGAGCTAGAATTATTGCTTGATACACAGGTCCAAGAATTATTATCACAGGTTGTTGCGCATTGTTTACTGCCAGTACAACTTCCTCCGCATCTATCTGGGAAGGTTTGGTTTCTACATACATTTGGGGCATTACTACAATCAGGTATACACGCACATTGGTTTCCACTGATTGCGCAAGCATCAGCAACAGTGCCACAATTAGGTGGAGGATTATCTTGTGGATTGCACGAAGAATTTACACAACTGCCATCATTCTGACAGTGCGGGTATCTAAAAACTTGACAATATTTACAGCCGTCTTGGTAAACTCCTGTACAAGCTCCACCACCGCATGAGGGATCGACAGGATTATGATTTGGAGCTCCGCAGGAGCAACTATCTGATAACTGACAAGAATCAGGTCGAGGAGATGTGTCGCACCAACGAAGTTCGCCACCGCGACAGGGTAAACCAGTGTCAGACCATGTACCGGTAATCGTACAATCTTTAAATTTGCTATTGCATGCTCCATCAATACTACAAGCGCCACAAACAGTGAGACTTTCTATTGGATTACAGGTTTGAGCAGAAACTGGAGTTGGTTTGAAAAAGAATAAACTGAAAATTATTAAAATTAAAAGACTTTTTAAATAATTCATTCCAAGATAAAGCGACACCAATCACTTAGTCTTATCGTATAAGGCTTCCTAAGCGTTGTCAATCTGGATTATATAACTTGAGCAAAAGGGTTAGGATTGAATAAACCTATAGCAGCTGGATCAAGCTTTAATCTGTCAACACCACTCTCGTCAGTGTATGAAGGCCACCACATTGTGTTGGCGTCATTAAAATTAAGTACATCCGCGATAAAAGCACTAAGATTTTGGGCAGCACGGAATCTTCTCCAGTCAATAAAATTATCCCCCTCAAAAAGTTGACTATTTAGAATTTCGTCAGTATAACCGGGATTAAAACAGACTCTGATTCTAAGACTGTCTCCTCTATCTGTGAGGTCTTGGAAAGCAAATGTTTTTAGTCCGACATCTTTGGCGGGTAAATCCGGATTATATTGAAACTGAAACTCTGGAGTACTAAGCCTTTGGCTGGGAACAAAATCAGGTAAATCTCTAAAATCATCATGGGTTTCAACATATACAGGTTTCCAGACCTTACCCTGCTGGATTCGAAGATCCTTTAAGGTTGCAATTGCTAGATCTAATCTATCTCTATCAGTATCTTCAACTTTAATTCCATGGTTTAGGCCAAAGTTAGCAATCACCAGATCTCTTTTTGAAGAGGCGAATTCAGGTTGGAAAGGAAAAGCGGATAGGGTGTCAGGGTTAACTCCAGCGGCATCTTCTGCTGTTTTAAAGCCCTGGGCTACTTCTGCTGGATTCTGGGGTGTTGCTTGGGCAGCTGCTACAGGAGTCTGATCAAATAAAATCTGGTGTGTACCACCTATTAGGAGAAAACCTGTTAGAACTCTGACAGATCCTTCGAAAAGATCTCTTCGAAAAAAACTTCTTGGCTTATTTTTATCTTCAGATCTCGCCATAACTTAAGCCTATAATACTGCTAATCCATTATAAATACAAGTCACTCTTTGTAATAACAATGTTAGAATTATTAAAGTCTTTTGTTAATTTAATTTGTCAGCTGAATTGAAGTCACAAAACCTTTCTTTTTAATGGGGTCATAAAAATAATTGAGGATAATTTTGTCACCCGGCTTTAAATCTATAGCTTTAAGTTTTGCTGAAGTAGTAGCAGAAGAGGTGACCTGAGTAGTGGGGGTGACGAAAAAGAGGTTATTAAACGTTTGTTTTCCTCCAACTCCAACTAAATCTATCTCCCATTCATTGGGTTTACCCGTTACAGGTTTAATTGAATCGATCTTCCCTTGTAAATTGTAAGTTACACCTGCTAATTTTACGACCGGATCATCCATCGGTATAGGTATCTCGATAGTAGGATTTTTTACTTGGTTGGTAGTCGAGGGAAGCTTTGGTTGAGTGATAGATTTTGAGGGAAACATTCCATTTTGGAATAAAACAAAAGTTAAAGCTAAACCGATAATGATCCCTATTATAAATCCAGGAGATTGATTCTTCATAAGAATATCTTATTAAGCTTAGAGAAGAATGTCAACTTAACGCTTAAATTTAATTTGTATTTGCAAGTAGAGCTTGGATAGTGGTGGCGACAAAGTCTTTGTCTTGGAGAACAAGGTGGACTAAGTAATTTTCATTTAATTTAATTGACTTTACATCCTGGCTTGGTTTGACAGCAGCGGAGCTTGTAGCTGCCAGGGGATAAATATTATATTTGGTAGCCAATTTGAAAACTCCAATCTTGCCATCTTTACCCTGCATGGTAATACTTCCTGCTTCAGTTTTAACAATTTTTCCCACCGCTACTGCTTCCTGGGAAGTAATTATTGAATCAGCTGCGACTTTGGTGGTAGGCAGCTGGGCAGTCAGGTCAGGGATAGGCTGGCCCATATTAGGTTTGGCATTTTTTGCACCAATAAAATAACCTACATACCCAGCAACTATAGCAACTACAACTAAAAGAATAATTAACCCGGGACTTTTTTTAGCTCCAGCAGCCTGAGCGGAAGTTTCCATTACTTAATAATAGTGATAATGAATTTGAAATGTCAATTATTGATATAATCTAGCCATGTTAAAAATGAATGCCAAACAACTAAGACAGAGTTCAGGGGACAGGGTGCAGGGGACAGAGAAAAATGAAATTTACATAATCCTGGATAATGTTTTAGATACTTATAATATTGGCGCTGTATTCCGTCTGGCGGATGCTGTTAACGTTAAAAAGGTGTTTTTGTGCGGCGGGACTGAAACTCCGCCCAACCCCAGAATTAAAAAGGCTTCAATTAATACCACAGAGATTATTGATTGGGAATATGCAGATGATGCAGTAAGGGTGATAAAGAAGGTTAGGGAAAAATTACCAGATGTTCAGGTGCTGGCGATTGAACAAAGTGGAAAGTCAGTTCCATATAATAAGTATGATTATAAACTGCCTTTGGCTTTGGTAGTTGGCAATGAAAGCTATGGAATTTTGCCAGAAACTTTAAAGGAGTGTGACGCGGTGATAGAATTACCGATGTTTGGAGTCAATATTTCTTTAAATGTGATGGTCTCTTTGGCAGTGGTGTTGTATCAAGCCATAGGAGGAGCGAAATGAAAAGAGTATCTAGTATGCAGTATCTGGTATGCAGTTTGGTAATTGTTTTGCTGTCTACTGTTTACTGTTTACTTGCTACTTCCATTTTTGCTTCCTCCCAAACTATCAAAATGACTTCCTGGGGATTTCAGCCTTCTGTGACCCAAATTAATACTGGGGATAATATTACTTTTGAAAATACTGATATAGCTTCCCATTGGCCGGCTTCTAATATCCACCCCACCCATGCTATTTATCCTGAGTTTGACCCTAAAAAGGAAGTACCAGCCGGACAAAGTTGGCAGTTTACTTTTAATAAACCCGGAGTCTGGCGTTTTCATGACCATTTAAATCCCCAAATCAACGGCCAGATTACAGTTTCCGCCTCCGGACAAGTGGTCAAAGTGGGAAGCTGGTGGCAAGATCTGCTGGTTAATTTATCTTCGATCCCCAGAAATATTTCTGCCGGCTTTGACGGGTTAACCTTTAACTTAATTCCCGGACTTGCTCAGGGTAAACTGGCCAAATTTGATGTGGTGAACTTGCAGGAGTCAGACTCAGCAAAACTTGATTTATATCTAAAATATTTTGGGGCCAAACCAATTTTGGACAAGTTGCTAGCTGATTCTGGAGGAGGGGGGAATATTGATTGCCACCGCCAATCCCATTTTATCGGCCGGGAATCATTTAAATTATTTGGGGCTGAAGTTTTTAAAATTAATGATTATTCCTGCCATTCAGGTTTTATCCATGGGGCAATGGAGTCATTTTTACAAAAACACGGGACTGCTAATTTAAGGGATGATGTTAAAGGGCTTTGTGATGCTCTGCCAACTGGATTTTCCCGCTTTGAATGTCTACATGGTGTGGGGCATGGAGTGATGGCTTACCAAGATTATAATTTGCCAGAGGCACTAAAAGAATGCCAGAAGCTGGCTGATTCGTTTTCCAGCTCTTCCTGTTACGGTGGGATCTTTATGGAAAATGTGATTGCCGGAGAAGGCAAAGCCGCGATTATTGGCCATTCAACGAAATGGGTTAGTAATGACCCGCTTTTTCCTTGCAATGGGATTGACCAAACCGCTGATGTCCAAACCCAATGTTACATGATGCAAACGAGCCGAATGCTGGATCTTTATAACTATAATTTTGATTTAGTGGCCAGCCAATGTTTGAATGCGCCAATTGAATATAAAACTATCTGTTTTCAAAGTTATGGCCGGGATGCAGCTGGACAAGCATTAAGGGACCCAGTTAAAATTGTTAACTACTGTGCAAAAGTTACCTCTCAGTTCTACAATAACTGTATTACTGGCGGAGTCAATGTCATCATTGATTTTTGGGGGGCGCAGATTGGGGATAAACCATATGCTTTGTGCAGATTAATTACTAATCCTGAGCAAAAAAGCAGCTGTTATAGCATAATTGGGGGTAGGCTGACTGGAGTTTTAGGGGGTAAGGATCAGATCATTAATTCCTGTAATTTTGCCGAGACTGAGTATCAAGCATTTTGCCGTAATGCGGCCCAAGTTTAACCTATGTCTGGACTTTTAAACCAAATCACCAGCCGCATAGTTGCTATTAATTTCAATAGTCCTTTGGCGGTTATTGACCTGCTTTTGGCCATTATCCTAATAGTCAGTTTCTTCTACTATATTAGAAGGTTCCCAGTTTTTAGGGTCTTGATTGGGGTAGTATTTTTACTTTTTTGTTCAGCCGCTTTTTTGGCCAGCGGATTTATTCTGACCGGCTTACTTTTTGGGATTGCCAGCAATTTAATTTTAATTTCCCTGCCTTTAATATTTGCCCCGGAAATTAGGCATTATTTGGAAAAACTGGGCCGCCTGCCTTTTTTGAAAATCCCCAAAATCACCCAGAACCAAAAAAAAGCCGCCTTTATCCAAACTTTAGTCAGTGCTATTTATGAGATGGCGGAGCGGAAAAGGGGAGGAACAATTGTTTTACAAAGAAAAACTGGTTTGGCCCAAACAATTGAAACTGGGGTAGTTTTAGATGCTAAATTTTCCTCAGAGCTTTTAAGAACAATCTTTTATCCCAAAACTGTCCTGCATGATGGGGCAGTAGTTATCCAGGGCGAAAGAGTTACGGCAGCAGGTTGTTTATTGCCAATCTCCGGAGATGTAAAATTAGGCCCGCCGTTTGGAACCAGGCATAGATCTGGTTTAACCATCACTAAGGATACTGATGCAGTAGTGATTATTATCTCTGAACAAAGAGGACAGGTTTCATTGGCAGAGAATGGGAAGTTAGATATTAATTTGGATAGGGAAAAGCTGACAGAACGGTTATTGAAACTGCTTTAGTTTCTGTCCTTCTGAGCGAAGTCAATAACCTCTCAACTTGTTTGAGATTCAATTTCAAAACAAGTTAAAGAAATAAATTTCTTTAAAGTACTTTTGGTTGCAAAAGTACCATGCATGAAGTCGGAAAGCTTCTAGCAGTGGACGGTTTCCTAGTCTAGTACCTCCTAAATTATCCGTTCGTTGATCTGGGAAGTTCATCGCACCATTCCAACTAATTATCTATTAGATTTTTCCATCCAGTTTGGCTTTAAGCTACCTGATCCTAGAAAAGTGAGAGTAATTGTTGAATGAGAGGAGCAAAGATTAAATAACTATCAAGATGGGTATAATAGATTTGTAGCGAAATAGCTACTATAGGGAGAATTAGAATTTTATTTTTTTAAAAAAGCACATCCTAAAAAAATTATAAGTTACAAAATGTCTGATAATTTAATTTCGATACAAGTCTAATGGATGAGTAAGTTGATTTTGTAAGAGCGATACGGTAAAGTCAAACTGAAATTAGTACCTTTTGTGGTTGCTTGACTATTATATCAATATTGATATATAATAACTATGGATTTTAAGATTATATTACAAAGAAGCCTCAGGAAAATATCCTGTGGAAGAGTTTCTAATAGAGCTCAAAAGAACAAATAGTGTTCTTGCCGGACAAGCTTTTAAAGGAATTGAGAAACTAAGGAATAGAGCTTACCACAAAGAACCTTTATCAAAGCATTTAGAGCCTGGATTATGGGAACTAAGAATTAAAGCTGGAACAGATATATTAAGGATTATTTATACTTTTGAAAGGGGACAAATAATAATTTTATTACAGGGCTTTATTAAAAAGGACCAAAAAACACCAGCAGGTGACTTAGAGATGGCTAGGAAAAGATTGAAAGAAATAAAATTGAAGGAGGAAAAATAAGCGAAAGCTTTTCTACGAATAAAATGATAAGAGTAAAAGATGACTTAGCTCGAACAATGGAAAAGATCCTTAAAGAGGATCCTTCTTTCCAGGAGGAATTAGATAAAGCTGATCGAGCTTGGGATATTGCTTTCCAAATCCGTGATTTAAGAGTAAAAGCAGGTTTAACTCAAAAGCAGTTGGCAGAGCTAGTAGGCACTAAACAGTCTAACATCGCAAGAGTTGAGGGTGCTGATTATACCAGCTACACTTTAACTACTCTCGAAAAGGTTACGAAAGCTCTAAAAGCAAAATTAGAAATTAAAATAGTTCCCACCTCCCAGAATGAGACTGCCCATTTATAATATCAAGCCATGCAAGATTTTATTCCTATTCAGTTTGATAAATCTCATTTGTCTACAATCGGTGAGCGGTTATATACTCAAAGTCTAGATTTAATCAGAGAGCTTGTGGCCAACTCTTTTGATGCAGACGCAACAGAGATCAAAATTACCCTGAATGATGACCACATTGTGGTAGAAGATAATGGTTTTGGGATGGATAAAGAGGGATTACAGCAGTATTTTACCATTGGATCAAGTTTTAAGAAAACGAATCCTATCAGTCCAAAGTTTAAAAGAGTTAGAATAGGTGAATTTGGTATTGGCAAATTTGCTACTCTTTCTATTTGTGACCGTTTTGAAATATATACCCAGTCTCAAAACTATTCTGCGACTTTAATATTTGATAGAAATGATTTTGAAAATAGGAACGATTGGAATATTCCTTTAATAGAACATCAAGTAAATAGTCAAAATTTTGGAACCAGGATATCCCTGTCCAAAATAAAAAAATCAGTTTTAGTTTCCGATATAGAACGCCATCTGACCAATACATTCCCTCTGACTGACAAAAATTTCTCTATAATTCTAAATGGAAACAAGCTACAACCTAAATATATTAGTGGCCAGCATTTTAAAATCAGAGAAGAAACACCATATGGTCCAATTACAGGAGAAGTAATCATTTCTAGTTTGATTCTTGACAAGGAACATGTGGGAATTGGAATTCGAGTTAAGGGAGTGTTAATTAAAAGAGACACATTCAACATCGAAGCAAGGCACACTTTATCAATTAGACGTTTAACAGGGGAAATAAATGCGGATTTTCTTCCCATTACCAGTTCTAGGGATAATTTGGTTATCGATAACCCGCAATACCAAGAATTTTATCAAATCATCACCAAGAGACTTCGTAAAACAGTTAGAATGATGGAAAAACAAGCGATGCAATATCAGGATAAAAAAACAGAAAAAATATTATCTGAGGCTTTATTAACAGTGAGAGAAGCAATGAAAAAAAACTTAGATATCCTCATTTTAGAAGGTTTACCGCTTTTTTCTCAGAAGAAAGAAACTGAAGTTATTTCAGGGGATATTAATAACAGTGTCATCGCAACCGCTCTATCAAGTAGTAAACCTAATTTGTCCTCCCAGGAAGTCTCAGAAAGAGCACCAGAAGAGAATTTCTTAAAAGATCAACTGGGTAATGTCCTAAAAGATTTGAAACCTAAAACCCGTTCAAATATTAAGACGTTGCTTCGGGATAAAAACAGAATAATTAAAAATGTCAAAATAGGCGGAAACGAATTTTTAGTGAGTTTTGCACATTTAGGTGAAGAAGAAAAAGAAAGTTTTACTGAGGGTGGAATCATTTTCATTAATAGAGATCACAAACTTTTTAAAAATATTGAGGGTAAGTCAGAGTTAATAATTTATCATTTAATCAGATTAGTTACTCAAGAGATAATTAAACTTTCTAAGCCACGAGACTTAGAAATAGCTTATGATTGGCAGGGTAAATTAATTCGGGATGCTTTCTTAGCACTTAAAAAAGATAAGAAATAGGTAATTAAACTGATGATACAAAAATTACCAAAAGTACTACTAAGAATAATTGAAAATTTGAACGAAGAACAGCTTCATGCCTTAAATCATTTAGTTGTTGAGCGAATGAAATTGATGCATACTGCCAGGGCAATGTATGCAATGAAAGATTTTCATATGCTAGACCGAGTTTATTTTGATAATAATGGGCAAAGAATAGAGGGGATCATTACCCGTTTTAACCAAAAAACGATTACAGTTACTTTGGATGATGGTAGTCACTGGAATATTAGTCCGGGTTTTTTAACTAAAATAGAATTAAACCAATCTGACCAGCTTACTTCAAGAAAGTAGAAAAAACACATTAATGAAACTGTATAAAGAGACTATCTTTCCAGTTATGGGAGTTTAGGTTCACCCTTTATACTAGTTCTTTAACTTCTTAAGTACAATTTAACCCAAGTTATCTTTAAAATGTGGGGATTTTGGACCTTCCCCTAATGCCTCGTTTCAGTTTTTTATCTTAGCTGCGTCCAATGCCAGTCTGGTTTTAGTAGTCGCCAATTCGCTGACTTGTTTTGTGAAGTTAAATTTGGTAATATAAACTTGTAGAAAGGAGACACTACAGCAAACAAAGTAGAATCCACAATCGCAAGAGGACCAACCTTAGGACGATCTACTCAAATCTCCAGAGGTCCAATACTTACTTCTCAACCTTCCCTTAGATCCTTTGAATCTTTTAAACTCATACCAGTTAGACCTGCAACACCACAAATAAATCATCAGAGATTAAATCATCAAAGGTCATTAAATACCCATTCTGATATAAATAGACATTTTAATAGCCCCAGAAGAGCTCATGCTGGATTAGAATCTAGAACTGCGACTCATCAGCCAATATCTGGTATCTTTGCCGGGCCAGAACATGCAATAGATAAGGTGGCAGCAAAGCCGGCAACTTTGAGAGGCAGAGAATTCTCCCGACAAAACTTCCAAAATTATGATTTTACAACTCCTTTTAGAGGGGAGAGAGTTTTACCAAGAACTATAAAACTTTTTAAAGGTGGATGGAGGGTGGAGGTGGGTGGAGTAAAAAGTCCTGAAGTTCAAGCTATGAAACCAAAAATTATAGCCACAAAAGAGGAAAGTGTTGAGGGAAAAGGGATAGAAAAGAGTATAGGGATCAGGGTGCAGGGGACAGAAAAACAGATAAAACCAGGAATTCAGGAGGTCAAATGGGGCCATAGTGAGACAAAAACGGACAGAGCAAAAATCCAAGCAGACAATAGAGAAACTATAAAGACTGAACAGAAAAATACCCCAACTCAAGCACAAAAATTAAAAGAACTTTTTAAAACAACAGAACCATTGGAACTAGCCGCAAGGATTGAGGTTTTGGCAAGAAGAAATACGGAAAACCAGGGTGCAGGAATTATGATACAAGATACTAAAGTAGCAAGAGATCTGCAATCTTGGCCAAGGTTAACTGTTGAGACTAACCGGGCTTTGGAAGAAATAAAACAGAGGGTACAAGTTTTGGAACATGCGCAACCTGCTCTCAAAATTGTAGCTGGAACTGAAGCTCAAGCGGTGCTTATGACAGGTGAGATTGTTCAAGTTCAAAAAACTTACCAGTCACTAGAACAAGTTTGGGGAAAAGAAAAAAAAGCTGGAGAAATGGTTACCCAAGCCCTCAGAACTAAGGTTGATAGTTTGCCTCAAGCTGTAGTCCAAATATCCGAGCTTCAATCAGCCTTAAATCCAATTGAAAGGTCGCAGCTGTTAGTAACTTACCAAGCCTTAGCTCCGATTCTCGGGCATGAGAAAGCGCAGAATTTAATAGGTCAATCGGTCGAGAAAAAGGTTCAGACGTTAAATCCAACTCAAAAAATGGTTCTAGCCCAACGGATAATAAATGAAACTTCTCCTGAACAACTACTGGAAGGATTAAGTGAAGAAGAAAAATGGAGGGTTGAAATTTTTGTTAAAAAAATAGCTTATCAAAAAGAAACCATTCAGAGAGTTGTAGTTTGGGAACCTGGGATGAGAGTAAGAGCCAGGAAGATCACAAATGCATTTGATAGAAAGTTTGCGGACAGGGTAGAGCAAATTTCTGGAGCAGAGCTGGTGGTCGAAATAGGTGGACAAAGCTCGGATGAGATTGGTCCAATAGTGTCCAAAGGACAAAATAGCGGCTCGGGAGATCAATTTCGAGCTGCACTTATGTATGGAAATTTTAGTAGAGAAGACCTGCCGGTTGTAATGGGAATGAGTGATGATCATCCCACACTTGAAATTGTAGAGGAGGAAGTAGCCACAACCAGAGAGGCGACTGATGAAGAATTTCATGAGGAAATTTATGGACAAATTGTCGAAATTATCGTTTTTGCCAAACAAAGAGCGATGGTAATGCTTGCCAGTCTGCCAGTTTAGGTTGCAAATCTTACTTTTAAAGTCTAAAATACCAAACTATCATGGCACAAGAGTTAATTGTTAGAGAAAAAAGATTAAATCAGAAGCAGGCTGATGAAGCGCATAAGATAGAAACAAACGCTACTCAACCTGCAGTTTTGGTTGAAAGTGATTTGGCTGAGTTATTTGGTCGTCCAGAACAAGAAGAAGAGTGGTTTACAGAAGAAGCTCGAGTTTATTTTGAGTCTGGTGTTGAGGGTGAAGCCAATCTGAAGGTAATTCATGGCCTAGCTCAAATATTTGCGATGTCCAAGAAATATAGAGGGTTGGCAATGAATTTAGGTAGAGTAGAAGAGCAAAAAGCGATTGAACTGCAAAAACCAGGTTTTATAGGAGCGGTTAAGATGATTAAAGAGATGGGTGGTGCGTTGGTGAGGCCGCTATTTCCTTATGCAGACGGGACTCAGTGGGTGCCTGGGTACTATGGCTTTGAGAGTGAAAGCGGCAGCGGAATAATTATTATCGATAACGAAGCAAGTCCGTCTGGTCCTAAATCTTCAGAAGAGTTGGATGAGATTGTAGTGCAAATCCAAAAACAGCGCAGTGGTAAGTTACTTGACTCATTAACTAATGAGCTAACTATTTTACCTAATTTAGTTGATATAGAACAAGAGATAGAGCAATATAAATCAACCTCTGGCGGCAGGTTTACTTTAACTGCCATAATTCATAAAAAAGCCCAAAAATTAGCTGATCCTGTTGCAGTTAACCCACCTCCAGCAGTTCCAGATAAAGGTGGGGAACATATTACAGGTGCTAATCCATTTTTTGCAGCTGATGCTAGCAGAATAACTATTCTTCCCGGAGCATTAAAATCTGTTCATAATTCTAATTAATTGCAGCCATTTCTGAAACTGTTCGATAATCTAGTCCCAGTATCTTTTTGATTAGTAACCAGAAGAAAAGCTCCTGCTTTGAGTAGCCAATTCTACCTCCTACAAACTCTTTTCTAGGCACTAATTGATCAATTAAGGGGAAATCAAAACTTAAAAGAAATTGTACCTTTTTAGGCCAATTTGGTGTAATATTTATCAAAAGCAGTTGACACCTCCATTCAATTTGACCTGCCTGAACTTATTGTTGTACCAATATATTCAGCTTAGTCAGCTGCTTTTTTATTGTCAAATCAACCTAAAAGTAGTTTTGCACCAAACTCTTAAAGCTGCGGTTGACACTCAGGCTTCTTTATGCTAAAATACTTTTACCTAAATTTAGGTAGACTGGAGAAAGTTTCTTTAAGAGAAATACTACTCATTAGTTTAATGGATCATTTGGTCCTTTCAGATTTTTCTGAAATGCACTTTAACAACCGAAGATAATATATACCACTTCGGTTTTTTTCTGCTCAAAAAACAGAAAAATTAACACAAATTTTGTGTTTAAGGAAGTGGTGGGAAATATATACAAGATGTGATGTTTTTTAAAATATCGCTTCTTGTCAATTCCAAAAACAACAATGAATACACGGATTTTTTTAATAAAATTATCCAGCGTAATCTAGTTTAGGAAAAACAATCAAAAATAGCGCAAGCTATTTTTTCTGAGAGTTTGATCCTGGCTCAGGATGAACGCTGGCGGCGTGCCTAATGTATGCAAGTCAAGGGGGTCTCGCAAGAGACAACCGGCGGACGGGTGAGTAACGCGTGGGAATCTCCCTCGAAGTTTTGGATAGCTTTCCGAAAGGGAAGGTAATACAAAATGTGAACGTAAGTTTAAAGATTTATCGCTTCGAGATGAGCCCGCGTCCTATCAGCTAGTTGGTGGGGTAAAAGCCTACCAAGGCGACGACGGGTAGCTGGTCTGAGAGGATGGTCAGCCACAACTGCACTGAGACCACAATAGATCTCCTGCAGAAGCAATTTTGCAGTA
>Ga0209515_10006968_pt1 | contig 13805 bp, 11 predicted proteins | sample Subgroupgradi54m_FD_187454 | JGI IMG/M metagenome (GOLD analysis project Ga0209515, IMG submission 187454) | Subsurface groundwater microbial communities from S. Glens Falls, New York, USA - GMW60B uncontaminated upgradient, 5.4 m (SPAdes)... ...
GTATCTTCAATCCGCACGATGAAGTGACCTTTATGTTTCTTGGCAAATATGTAGTTAATAAGCGCCGTATAGGCGTTGCCGATGTGAAGATCTTGACCAGTCGGAGATGGTGCAATGCGTGTGCGAACACTCGTCATGACATTGATTCTAACACGCCCCCACCGTATACTCAAAGAGAGACTATGGCTTCCCTTACTGAAACTGCTTACTATACGCGCCGCGCGATTAACTGGGGAATTCTTGCCATCATCGCGTATATAATTTTGCGAATCTCTTGGAGCGTTTTCGTTACATTGTTTCTTGTAGTGTTTCCACCAAAGCCGCCGCCGCCGAACCATGCCTTTAGCGTCTTGCCGACAATCAAATTTCCTAAACAGGCAAGTCCGGCGGTACAACTCACCTTCCGCCTGGAAACAATCCAGGGATCTTTACCAAAAGCATCTGAATCTGCCAATGTGTACTTTATGCCCAAAACGCCGGCGAATCTTTTGGCTCTGACAAAAACGCAGGATTTTGCCAAACGATTAGAGTTTGACCCTACGCCCATTCAGGAAACAAAAAATATTTATCGTTTCGATGATCCCGAATTACCTTTACGCAAACTCCGATATGATATTGTTTCGAATAACTTTATTTTGCGCTATGGTTTTGAACAAGATACCGGGCTTTTCTTAGAAAAAAACCTCCCGCTTGAACCGGCAGCCCTTGCTGAAGCCAAAAGCTTACTTCAAACATACAATCTCTATCCAGATGATTTAGCTGGCGGCACAAGCAAAGCATCATACCTCAAACTCCAAGCGGGCCGGCTTATACCAACGACGAGTCTTTCCCAAGCAGATGCCATACGGATGGACTTTTTTCGTAAACCCATAGGGAAGACACCCGTATTTACCCCCTATCCAGATGAAGGACAAGTAGCGATTATTTTTTCCGGCTCTGCCAATAATAAAAAACATATTTTACAATTTGCCTATACGTTTTGGCCTGTTGATTACGCCACCATAGGCACGTACGGGCTCAAAACCACAAGTCTTGCGTGGCAGGAACTGCAAAGTGGCGGGGGCTATATTGCGCGCTATCCACTAACGGGCACCAACGTCGTCGTGAGAAATATTTACCTGGGGTACTATGATTCGTTTGATCCGCAGACCTATCTTCAACCCATTTTCGTATTTGAAGGGGATGGAGGATTTTTAGCCTATGTCTCAGCGGTTGCTCCTCCTTGGGTAGAACAGTAATTATATAGTGCGCGACCTCAGTGCAAGGCTAGCGTGGCTGATATGTTTCCCATTGATAGTCTGTAAATACCCAATCAATCAGTTTAGCGGTTTCTCCGAACCGATCTTTGCTTTGCAATATGACAATGATAACTCGGTGGCCATTGCGTTCCATAAGCGTTACTAAATTTTCTCCTGCCTCCTCTGTCCATCCGGTCTTGATACCTCCCACGCCAGGAATTTTCCCAAGGAGTTGATTAACATTTTTCAGATGATGAAAATACGTATGGGTCACGTCGGAAATAGTAATTTCTGGTATCGCGACCATTTTCGCAATGGTCTTATGATCCAGTGCGACTCGGGCAAGACGAGAAAGATCAAGCGGCGTCATTTTATGGTTCGGATCGTCATAGCCCACGGGATTGGTAAATGTACTTTTGGTTAAATGCAATGCTTTGGCTTTTTCATTCATCGCCGAAACAAATTTTGGTACCCCACCAGGATAATTTTCTGCAAGTGCAAGAGCCGCATCGTTTCCAGAATGAATAAGTGTGCCGTATAGTAAATTTTCTATTGTTATCCGTTCGCCGGAGACTAATCCCATCATTTGCCCATCACTGGGAATCGTCTTGACCGTCACGACGTCATCAAGCTGGTATGCATCAAGAGCAACCAAAGCAGTCAAGATTTTGGTTGTGGATGCCGGTGCGAGCAGTTGCTCACTATTTCTCGTGTAGAGAAAAACGCCAGAATCCACATCAAGTATCACGACTCCTCCGGCGCTTATCTCTGGTCCAGGAAACAAACCAGTTCGATTGACGGGATATGGCGCAGGAGTGGGTAGGGTAAATGGCAATTGACGGAGAAACGGAATGCGAAGCGCTGTCGGAATAGTATAAATATTCTGACCCGGAGAAAAAAGAATGAATACGCCAAGGATAAGGAGAAATAAAAATTTATCCCATGAAGCTATCCACCATGGCCATATCCGGGCAAGACTTTTCTTTTTGGGCATGATTATGAGTTCTTTTTTGATTTTGCAATTGCTATACCTAATTCTTTTAATTGTTCTTTGGTGACTTCACTCGGTGCATCCATCACACTTGTTTGGCCAGATGCGGAGGTGGGAAACGCCATCACTTCCCGCACACTTTGCTCGCCAAGCACTGCCATCAAGAATCGATCAATGCCTGGTGCAATTCCGCCGTGAGGCGGGACGCCATAGGTAAATGCCGTGAGCATATGGTCAAACTGCTGCTTTTGTTTTTTAGTAAATCCGATAAGATCAAAAACTTTTTCTTGGATTTCTCTCTGGTGAATACGGATGCTTCCTCCACCTACCTCATAACCATTGAGCACCAAATCATGCTGCAATCCTCGCACTTTCATGGGATCACTGTCCAATAAGGAAATATCGTCCTGATGCGGTGCAGTAAACATGTGATGCGAAGGCGCAAATTTTGCATTCCCTGAACCATGATAAAAATCTTCGGCCGATTGCTGGGTAAATAATGGAAAATCAATCGTCCAGGCAAATGCTAATTCATTGGGGTCATTTTTATTTTCTCGCAAATCCGGTTTATCTGTACCATATTTGGCCATAGCTTCTTTGTGAGGAATTCTCGGCCACGGAGATTTGAGAATATGTTTTTCTGGAAACACCTTAAAAACTGCCTGGGTAAACAGTTCTTCCGTAAGCTGTAGAATATCTTCTTGCGTCACAAACGACATTTCCAAATCAAGCTGCGTAAACTCTCCGTAGGCCCGGTCTTTCCGTGGGTCTTCATCACGAAAGCAACGCGCAATTTGAAAATAGCGCTCAAGCCCTGCCACCATCAAAAGCTGCTTATATTGCTGCGGCGATTGGGGAAGCGCATAAAACTTCCCTTTCTGAAGCCGCGATGGCACGATAAAATCACGCGCGCCTTCCGGTGTGGTTTTGGTTAAAATCGGCGTTTCCACTTCGACAAAATCGCGTTTTTCAAGAAAATTTCGAATAAATGTAGTGAGTTGGGAACGCAAACGTAAATTACGCGTCATCCGGCTCCGCCGGATATCAATGTAGCGATATTTCATCCGTATCTCTTCGTTAATTTCATAGCCATCGGTATCAATCGGAAAAGGGAGTTCTGTGGCACCACTGGTAATCTTCAAGTTTTTGACCTCGATTTCCACTTTGCCGGTTGCAATCTTAGGATTGACCATTGCCACGGGTCGCTCTTTCACAAACCCAATAACTTCCACTACATCCTCTGCTCCCGCTACCACACCCGGTGTGGAATAGCTTGACACCTCAGGAGTTACCACTAACTGCACGATCCCCGATCGGTCGCGCAGATCCAAAAACATGATTTTTCCGTGATCACGCCGAGTATTCACCCAGCCTTGCAAAAGGACCTCTTTGCCTATGTGACTGACGGTGTCAGCTGTAAGCGTGCGTTTCATTCCCCTATTGTAGCCAAGCTTTCTCCTCTTGACAATAGAGCGGCCTATTTGGTATAAATAGTGTATAGTTGAATTTAGATCTATGCAAAGCGTTTATTACCACCAGCTTTTTATTAATCTTATTGTCCTCCGAGTTTCGGAGGGAGGTTTGGTGGCGTAAGATTTAGATTAAAATAATAAAAAAACCAAACCTCCTAAAGAAATAGGAGGTTTTTTGATGCGTTAGTTAATAAGTGAATTCTTATTCACGAATTTACTAACCATCAATCCGCCGAAGTGAACATTCGTCTGCACGGCTGTAAGCCCTGAGACGAATTTGAGCGAATGTGGATAATGCGCACTTTGACATCTGTAATTTGAGTGAGGAATTAAGGCGATTTTCCCAAAGTCTCCTTTCTTCCTCACTCAAAAATCGAATAATTAAATAGGAGTTGAAAAATTGCGTTGCCAAAGGTGTCGAAAGAGGGCTGTTCCAAAAATCGGGCGCGCGGGCAGAAATCATTTATGTTGCAAGTGCGATCGGATTTTGAATGGTCCGCAAACGAGACAAGAAAAAAAAGAAAAGGAGACAAAAAGAGGAAATGAGAAACTGATGGCAAGAAATTGCGCAATGCTTTTTGCAGCAATGCAAAAAGTGAAACACTACTAGAAATAAAGGAAAACAAAAATGTACGAGATCAGTGACGCAGAAGGAACCTGTGAAATGCCCTGCTGCAATTGGCCAGCAAGTGTAAGTTTATCCGGGCTCAATCTCTGCTTTAGTCACTATGCCGAAGAGGTTGGTTTGACGGAACCTGAGGCAGTGGCGTATATCCATTCTCTCGGAATTGCGCTTCCGCCAAAAAGCAAGCCACCGCTTGGTAAAGCGACTGACGTCGCAGAACTTGGCATGTAATAGATATCGTGGCCCAGTGCTTTTTGTTTTTCCAGCGTTGCGCTGGGCCCCCCTCCTTTCTCGTGATAGGCAAAAAATAAATGTTTCTTGAGATTAATTCTCAAAAATATTTATCACTCACCGCAAAACGCCTATCCTGAAGAAGTGAAAACGATTCACTTTTTCAATTTTGGCGTTTTGCGGAAGTAAACATAAAGATCTCCGTTTTCTACGGCACGGGAGCGCCGAAAGAAGGCGGGGATTTTTTGATGTGTTGCTTAATGAATGAGTTCTTATTCATGAATTTAGCAACCATCAATCCCGTAGACGCGACACCGTGACGCGAAGCTGTAAGCTTCGGGAACGGCGAGCGTTCTACTGGGATGACGGAGCAACATGTATATCTTTAACTTTGAGCTGCAAACTGCGCCTGCCATTCCAAGTATTCATATCAATCGTATAGGCTATATCAATAGGCTTATTTGATTGTATCTGACTGTACAGTTTTCCCATCCCAAATCCAACCGCATCCGTTCCTTGTATTTTTAATTTTAGATGTTTTCCCTCCGTACCAATGAGGCGCACGTCATCGACTGCAACTTCTCGCGTTACAAATATTGGCTCGGAATTACCAAATCCGAACGGCTCAAAATCCCGTATTTTTTGCCAAAGTTCCTCCGTCACTTTATCAAGAAGAATTTCTGTATCAATGCGAAGTGAACGCTGCAATTTTTCTTCATCGAGCGCCTCATCAGCAAGTTTCTCCAATCGTTCTTGTAAAAGGGTCAAATTTTTGGTTTCAATCGTAAATCCTGCAGCCATTGGGTGCCCACCAACGTCAACCAAAATATCACTGCAACTTCTGATTGCTTCAACAATATTAAACCCGGCAATGGATCGCGCTGATGCTTTAGACATCACATCGCCTTTAGAAACCACAATTGCCGGTCGATAAAATTCTTCAACTAATTTTCCAGCAACTAAACCAATAACTCCTTGGTTATACGATTCGTGACTCACAAAAAGAAGCTTTGTTCCAAGTTTGGCAAGTTCTCGTGCATGAAGCGTAGTTTCCACCGTCATCTGTTGTCGCTCCTTATTCGTCAATCCTAACTTTTGTGCTAACGCAACTGCTTTTTCCTTTTGCTTCGTACATAAAAGCCGCAAAGCATCCATGGCATGCACCAATCTCCCCATGGCATTTAAGCGCGGTGCAAGGATATGAGATATTTCATACGTCCCCAATGCTCCGTTCGTCAACCCTGCGTCCGCCATGAGCGCTTCCAATCCCACCCGATGCGTGGTATTGATTGCCGCAAGACCATATTTGGCAATTGATCGATTAGGGCCCACCAGTGGCACCATATCCGCAATCGTGCCAATTGCTGCAAGCGCGAGTAATTCTCCGTCATTCTGGCTTGTCCAGAATCGTTCTTTAGATTCTGGAGTCGCTTCGCTCCCCAGAATGACACTGGTATTATTTTTTTTACTATCTTGGATTAATTCTTTTGCCACAAACCACGAAATGCCCGCTCCGGAAAGTTTTGTCGTATGCACAATCGTACACTCCGGAAGTTTTTCTGGCTTCACGTGATGATCAGTGATGATGACATCTATCCCCAACTCTTTTGCATACGCCACTTTTTCTTTAGCAGTAATGCCGTGATCCACCGTAATCATAAGTGTTGGGTTATATTGTTCTTTAATGGTATCGATGCCTTTCTGGGATAATCCATATCCTTCTTCTACTCGATGGGGGATATAGGGCATCACATTGGCACCCAATGCGTGCAGTGCCTCCCACATAATGGCTCCGGCGGTTATTCCATCCGCATCATAATCCGCATAGACGACAATGGATTCGTGATTAGCAATTGCTTTTTTTATCCGCGTGAGTGCTTGTTTTAACGAAGTTTTATTAATATCAACATCAAAAGGAGTAAGTATGAAAGGATCGGGTGGATGCAAAAATTCATCAATTTCTTTTTTCGTCTTCAAATCTCTGTTTTTAAGTAAGATATCGATAATATCTTCAATTTTGAGATTTGCGTTTTGCTTACCCGCCATAGTCCCGCCAGGCGGGACGGCGGCGGGAGATTTATTAATGATTTCCCACTTCTTCATAACACAAGGTATAATATCAGTATGGTCGTCTTACCACAATCAGCACAAAAAATTATTGACACCCTTAATCATGCGGGATTTGAAGCGTATGCGGTGGGTGGGTCGGTTCGCGATCTTTTGATGCAAAGATCAACCAAGGGGTGGGATTTCACCACAAATGCACAACCGGAAGATTTGCTCAAATTATTTCCCGATAGTTTTTATGATAACCAATTTGGTACCGTAGGGATAAAAATCAAATCACCAACTAACCCAGAAATTACGGAAGATGTGTATGAAATCACCACATATAGAAGTGAAAAAGGATACACCGATCACCGCCATCCGGACAACATTGCCTGGGGAAAAACATTGGAGGAAGATCTTTCTCGTCGAGACTTTACTATCAATGCCATTGCGTTTGATGGAAAAACTATCGTCGATCCGTATGATGGACAATTAGATTTGAAAAAAAACTTGATCCGCGCCGTCGGCGACCCAAACGCACGCTTTGCAGAAGATGCTTTGCGCATGATGCGCGCAGTACGCATCGCCTCAGAACTTGGATTTATGATTGACGAACCAACGCTTGCCGCAATCAAAAAAAACGTCCACCTCCTCTCTACTATTTCTGCCGAGCGCATTACCAATGAACTGATGAAACTTTTGGCAAGTAATTTTGCCGCTGATGGAATCCTGATTCTCAAAAATAGCGGCATCCTCAAAGAAGTACTTCCAGAACTTGACGGCGCGTTTGCAGTACCACAAAAAAGTCCCAAACGCCATCATATTTATGATGTGGGGACGCATTCCGTGATGGCGGTAAAATTTTGTCCATCAAAAGATCCATTGATTCGACTGGCAACACTCCTTCATGATGTGGGAAAACCCAAAACATTTCGCAAAGACCAAAATTCAGAAATTATTACGTTTTATAATCATGAAGTGGTCGGCGCCAAAATTGCCAAAAATATTGCTTATCGCCTACGGCTTTCTAAAAAACAATCAGAAAAACTTATAACCCTGGTTCGCTGGCATCAATTTACCGTCGACGAAAGGCAGACGGATAGCGCCCTTCGGCGATTTATCCGACGCGTTGGCAAAGAAAATCTTGAGGACATGTTGGCCCTGCGGATCGGCGACCGACTCGGTGGTGGGGCTTTGGAAACATCGTGGCGTTTAGAACTTTTTAAAAAACGACTAGAGGAAGTCCAAAAGCAACCCTTCACTGTTGCGGATTTACACATCGACGGCCATGATGTAATGAAGGAGTTAAACTGCAAACCCGGGCCAATGGTTGGAAAAATTCTCAATCAATTATTTAGTGAAGTAGAAGTGGGCACAGTTCTCAACGAAAAAGAGATTTTACTCAAGCGCCTCGGCGAACTCAAAATTACCGGCGTCGGCGTCTCTCCCACCGATCCCACAAAATAAGAATAGGGGTCGCAACGAAGGGAGAAGAATACGCACCAGACGTGGTACCGATTAAAAGGGCGACCACAAACCAACGGATCGTAGTTCCTCCCAAAAGTACTAATGCCAAAAGCATAAACAGAAGCGTAAAAGAGTTGGAAAGCGACCGGCCAAGCGTTTGCGTGAGTGCACGATCTGCGACTTCTTCAAATGATCCTTTCTCTCCGCGTTTGGCAAGTTCACGGATGCGATCAAAGACAACAATCGTATCATGCACGGAAAAACTCATGGTAGTCAAAAATGCCGTCACAAAGAGCGTATCCACTTCGACATGGACAAAATATCCCAACAGAGAAAACGTCCCTAACACAACGAGGAGATCATGGATAAGTGCGACAATTGCCGAGACACCGAATTTGATATTTTTAAATGCCCATGCAACGTAGGTCAAAATAGCAACAATAGCTAGACTTGCCGCAACCAGTGCTTTTTGCAATAATTCTTTTCCTAAAATCGGCCCGATGGTTTCATTGCGATTGATCGTGGAACCTTTTGGAGAAAGCAGTTGGACATGTTTGATAAAAAGAGCAATTTTTTCATCCCCAACAGGTTTACTGCGCAAAAGAAAACTCCCATCTTTTGATGGTTGCACGCTCACCAGAGGAATGCCATCTTTTTGGGCAAGATCACTAATAGATTGTGGAGAGACGTTTGATAGAAACGATATTTCCAACAGTGTTCCCCCAGTAAAATCAATTGCCGGCCGCAAACCAAATTTCACTAACGAAAATATGCCCGGCACCAACACTAGGGAAGAAATGAAAAAATAGAGCCAGATGTATTTGCTAAATCGAATCATAACTATATTCTTCGAGAGAGGAGTCTTCGACGAATCGAGAAGTTTTCAAGAATAGTTCTCGACTCGTCCCGCTAAGCGGGACTTCACTCGAACAATAATTTATATATGTTCTTTATATAGTACGCGAATAAGTGTCCGCGTCACCACAATACCGGTAAACAAACTGGCAAGAACTCCGATAAATAACGTCAAGGCAAATCCACGAACCAAACCGGAACTAGGGAGTAAATTCCAATTGCCAGGGTTAAACAAAATAATACAGGTAATAATGGTGGTAAAATTTGCATCTCGGATGCTATCCCATGCTTTACTAAACCCTAATTCCATCGCAATCTTCCAGGGTTTTCCAATCCGCAATTCTTCTTTATAGCGTTCAAAAATAAGAATGTTGCTATCGACAGCCATGCCAATAGAAAGAATAAATCCAGCAATACCAGGAAGCGTGAGGGTGATGGGAATAAATCGCACCAATGCAAAAGAAATGAGTCCATAGAGTATCAATGCCATATCGGCTAAAATGCCAAGTCTTCCATATTTTGCAATCATAAATACTGCAACAATTACCAGTCCGATGGCACCAGCGCGCACACTTTTAATGACCGATTCTTTTCCTAACGTTGCTCCTATCGTTCTCTTTTCAATGACCATTACTGGCACGGGCAGTGCTCCAGCATTTAACTGCAATGCAAGCGTTTTGGCAGCCTCTCGAGTGAAATTCCCGGTTATGACTGCACTCCCATTAGGCACCTCAGAATTCACCATTGGCGCAGAAAGCGGAATATTATCAAGAAAAATTGCTAAAGGCTTTCCAATAAGTCGACGGGTGACGTCCGCAAACTTCTTACCACCGTCTCCAGTGAATTCTAAAGCTACCTCAGCAGCGCCAGTTTGACTACCAAAATTTAAGCTTGCGCGCTTGAGATCTTTCCCCGTGATTCCCACAGACTTGGTATTCGCAAGAGATATGAGAGCACTTGTTGTTCCGGTCGTAGTTTGTGTATCGATAAGTTCCCGAAACTCTAACCGTGCTGTTTGACCAATCGTTGCTACTGCTTGGTCAACATTCGTGACGCCAGGAAGCTCAACAATAATACGATAGGCATCGCCACTTCTTGCTGACTGAACAATGGGCTCAGATACTCCAAAAAAATTAACGCGACGTTCAATAACTTGTTTTGCACTGTCAAGCGCATTTTGCCGATCTTGTGGCGCAATATCTTTCATGTCCGCCTGAAGGGTCACGTGTGTTCCTCCGGAAAGATCCAAACCAAAATGAGTAGTAAAAGACTTTCCGTTGACACGAGGAGGATTGATGATTCGATCAATATGAAGTGGTCCAAAAGCAAACGCGAGGTGATATCTTTCCGGCAAATCAATAAGAATGAGGAGTCCAGTAAGAATGATAAGTAAAATTAAGACGTATCTGGGATTTTTTATCATAGAAGCGCCAATCAATGCGCCAGTTCTTCTTCGTCACCAATAAGCATCACGCGAGATCCTTCCAAAATAGAAAGGACAAAGGGGTCACGCCGCCTTTTCCGAAAAGCAAATTCTTCTTCGGTCATGACGGTGTAATTAAGTTCTTTTCCTCGGCGCACTTCTTCTGCTTTCACCAACTGAGAGAGCTCTGGAAGTACCACGGTCCCCACGATAAGAATCTCTACGTCATTGCCAGACTGCTTCGGGAGTCCTCGCAGGTACCGCCCCGAAAGCATGGCAAATTTGATTTTTCCCAATTTTGCTTTTTGCTTCACGATGTCCCATCCCAGCCCTGATGTTTTTCCCACCAATTCCAAAAGTTCAAAGTAAAGAGGGTAATCTTTACGAAATGTGTAAAATAATCGATTTGCCCGCTGCTCTTTGGTCACCATGCCCGCTTTCTCCATGTGAGAAAGCTCCCGTCTCACCGCATTAATTTCTTCATCCACTTTGCGCACAATATCACGCACATGGAATATCATGCCCGGGTGAGAAAGAAAAAGAGTTAACATTTTCACCCGGACTCTTGAGATGATAAAATCATCAAGCATGTCTATTCCTTTCCGGGCAAGAGGAAAGAACTTAGTAAGTAACTGGCGTTCCTGTAGGCACCATTTCAATCCATATTTGACCGCGATTAAAAGCTACCTCTCTTCCACTGGCGTCATAAAATTTCGTTCGCGAGGTCCGATCTGCTTTGCTCCATGTTCCTTTCGTTACCTTCCCATCCTGAAAAATAAGTGCAGTATCGCTACCGATATTTGCATAAAGGAGATGAAGATGCTCATCTACTGGCCCAGTCTCGCGAGCCATGAGCATAACCACTGCTTTTGCCGTCAGCTGCTGTTTGTTTTCTAAATCCAAATGCGGTTTCCCGCCATTGAATCGCTTATACGAGTTTGTGGTCCGGTCATACTCCCACCGCACCCCGTAATCACTTTCATATCCTTTCCATGCCACAAAATTTGCGGAAAATGAAGCACCACGATCAGTATCTTTGGCGTCATCTTTAAATTTCCATGGTACAAAATTTTTATCCCAGGCTGCCCCCTTTGCATCCACGTTGGTCCATCCCCGCTCACCTGCTAATTTATACAATTTGTCAGAAAAACATACCATCGTATGTTCTGTTGCTACCGGATGATCCAGTCGATCATAATTTCGGTAACACGTCGGGAAAGAAATGCCAAACTGATCCATATCTTTTATGCCCCATTGTTCAATTTGACACAGCGCCTTTGCTCGTTCATCAACGGTCGGATCGTTGCAATTGCCTGCTCCTCCTACGTGGTTATATAATGCATCATATTCAAGTATCCAAGGAAGATAGGGACTCCGTGCACTCCGTACGGGAGCTAAAGTCAACGGCCCGGCAGCCCCACAATAAAATACGCCCATAAAGCGCGTAATACCGCCTTCGGCCACCGCTTCATAGACTACATCTGCGGAAGATAACCCCGATTGTGGCCGCGCCTCTGCATGATTTTCAATCATTACCGCAAGCGGCCGGCGCTTGCTCCAAATATCTTTTTCCTGCTTGGTGAAATATTGGCCGTTCAACGGACACATTTCTGTTTTCGGCGCATTCGGGTCAACCACAAAATGGCCTTGGGTGCTGGTAGAAATAGGAGACGTGACGGGTGTGGCTATCCCTCGACTTGCTATATAACTCAACAGTCCAAAGGATACACCACTGACAATAAGATAGAGCGCAATGCCAATAATGCCGTACGTGATGAATTGTTGTTTATTCATAGTGATGTGCCTTTTTAATTGCTGATTGCTCTTCCTTTGACAATTCCAACTCCTTTCCTCTGCCTTTGACAACTTCTTTTATGTACCAGCGATTGCCCGTCCGTGCATATAATGATGTTATCACAATTCCATTCTCTTGTGCATCTAAAAGAGCTAGGGAAAAACTTTGGCTTCCTCCTGTATCAGAGAATGGATTAAATCGGACAACCCCTAATCGTTGCGTATGCAAGGTGCCATCAGCTTCTACTCGGGCAATCGCTTCCTGAGCTTCTCTCAGTTGCTTTTTTAAATGTTCTTCACCATTTAACATTGATTCAAGTATGTCTCTCAAGCCAGTTTTCGTCATTCCAGCAGTTAATCGATTGTAATGGCGAATCATTCGGAAAATGATAAACGTGAGTATCGTTGTCCACACGGTAAGGATCAACATAACACTTACAAAAGTAATTCCATTGAGCACCATTGGTATTCATAATAGTACGATTGTTAAAAAGGATTTGTCAACCCCGCCTGGCGGGGTCAATGCCAAGGATACAGTTTAAAAGGGTTTACTCTGAGATCGTTCCTACGGCGAAGGGTTGACAAGCGAAATGAAGCTGTGCTACGCTCAACCGCATAACGCTGGCCTATGCCTAAAAAAACAAAAAAGGAAAAAATAACTGCAGAAATACGCCGCAAAGATATCTTTCATAATGCTCATCACGCAAAAGCACCTACCTACGATCTACCAGTACACATCTCACCCATTGGTCAATTTCAATTTCAGGCTCAAGTATCCGATGATCTATTACCTATAAAACAAGTCAGCAGAGAACTCGTGAGCATCCAAAATGATTTAATAAAAACAATGATTCTTGCATTTACTGCAATAAGCGCTGAACTTTTTTTATCAAAAATAGTACGGTAATAAGAGAGAAAGGGAGGCTTGCCTCCCATAGCCCGACCCAAAACGGGATAATAGAGAAAATTGGGAGCGAGACCCTCCTTCGCTTAAAGCTACGGAGGGCGAAGGGAGGTGAAATCTATGGCAAGTATGTATTGCGTCAAATGTCGCACAAAGCGTGAAGATCCAAACGCACAAAAAGTCACCATGAAAAATGGCAAACCCGCGATGAAAGGCAAGTGTCCCGTCTGTGGTACTGGTATGTACAAAATCGGAGGTTAATTTTTTTGCAAAGAAATTTCCTGCCGGCAGGCAGGCCTAAAAACCCCGTCAGCATACGGGGTTTTTACTATGGTATAGTAATACCATGCTTGCAAAAATTCTCTCCGGCGCAGTGGTAGGACTTGATGCAATCATGGTGACGGTTGAAGTAGATATTGCTTCCCAAGGACTTCCCTCATTCACGATTGTCGGCCTTCCCGACCAAGCCGTAGAAGAAAGCAAAGAACGCGTGCGTGCTGCCATTAGAAATAGCGGTGCTGAATTTCCTGCTAAACGCATTACCGTCAATTTGGCTCCTGCTGATTTACCAAAAATGGGTCCTGCATATGATTTGCCCATTGCCGTGGGTATCCTCATTGCTTCCGAACAACTCTCTCCTCCTGAAAATCCCGCCCTCTATGTGGGCGAACTTTCTTTAGATGGAACGCTGCGCCATACCAACGGCATATTGTCTCTGGCACTTCTGGCAAAAGATACAGAGACCCCCGCTATTTA
>Ga0209515_10006969_pt1 | contig 13804 bp, 14 predicted proteins | sample Subgroupgradi54m_FD_187454 | JGI IMG/M metagenome (GOLD analysis project Ga0209515, IMG submission 187454) | Subsurface groundwater microbial communities from S. Glens Falls, New York, USA - GMW60B uncontaminated upgradient, 5.4 m (SPAdes)... ...
AGGTTGCATTTAAAAATTTATCCTTCAGGTTACCTTTAAATAATTGAACTAAACTTTGATTGATTGACTGGTAGTTATAAAGCCCATCCTCAAGACCTTTGTATCCAAAAGAGCAGACATAAATTTCTGTCGGATATAATCCTCCTGCAGAAGGGCTTGCTCTCATGTAAAAAGGCTTATCAGGAATTGGAACAATTGCTGTTATCCCATTTGAAAAATAGAGAATCTTTGATAGTTCCGAAAGTGATTTTTCTTCTTTTGAAAAATCTTTTGGATCTTTTATTCCTCTGTCAGCAAAAGGATTTTTATCCAGCGGTAAAAGATAAGAAAGATCAATTATTTTTTTGTCTTTATATTCCTTAAACGCTATTGGCTGTTTGTCAAAATCAAGCCTATGCTGACTTGAAGCAATTCCTTCAGGAGTGTATTTTGTAAGATCGTGATAGTACTCAGCGTACGATTGGTAGTCAGTCATATGAATATTATAAACACACTAACTCTTCGGAGAAGCAAATATAAGCAGATACAGCAAAGCCATTCTTACAGCTACACCATTTGAAACTTGTTTATTAATTAAAGAATATTTTAAATCGTCAGCCAGCTCAGATGTAATTTCTACTCCTCTATTCATTGGTCCTGGGTGTAAAACTTTTACATCCTTTTTTGCAATTTGAATTTTTTTATGATCAAGTCCAAAAAGTCTGTTGTATTCATCCAGAGAAGGTATTAATCCTTTTGTCTGTCTTTCTGTCTGCAATCTGAGAACCATAATAATATCTGCATTTGATATTGCATCATTTAAATTCCAGTGAACATTTACCCCAAAATTAGAAAAGCTTTTTGGAAGCAGTGTTGGCGGTCCGCATAAATGAATATCCATTCCAAGTTTTTGCAAAAGCCATATATTGGATCTAGCTACTCTACTGTGTAAAACATCACCTATGATTGTAATTTTTTTATTTTCAAGATTTGGAAATATCTCTTTCATTGTGTACAAATCCAAAAGAGCCTGTGTAGGATGTTCATTTGACCCGTCACCAGCATTAATCAATGAAATATGAGGAGGTAAAAACTCTGCAAGCTGAAATGGAATACCTGCATCAGCATGTCTTATTATGACTGCATCAGCACCCATCTGAATTAGTGTTTGAGCTGTATCCTGAAGAGTTTCCCCTTTTTTTACAGATGAGGTAGAAATAGAAAAATTAGTCACATCAGCAGATAAATATTTCCCTGCAAGTTCAAAGCTAGAGCGAGTGCGAGTACTATTTTCATAAAATAAATTAATTACAACTTTTCCTCTAAGAGGAGGTACTTTTTTTACTGTTCTTGTAAGTATTTCAGAGAATGTTTCTGCAGTATCTAAAACCAGATCTATTTCATCTAAAAGTAAATCTTTTGTAGTTAGTAAACTTTTTCTTGTCCAGGTAAAATCTTTTTTTCTTAAAATTTCGAGATTTATATCTTCAGGATGAATAATATTTTTTACACTTTGTTGTGTTTTAATCTCTTGTTCTTTTTTTTGCACTTTATTTTCCCTTCCTAGTCTCACAGGACTAAATTAAAGGTTATAAGTATTATAAACTATGTTTCGCTCATACTTCCTATACCCAGTTTTGGTGGACTTATTGCTTTGAAGTAACCACGTAACCACGGATTTGTTAAACACCATGCAGCTATAGTTGGGTTTAGTCTTTCACATATTCCTTCAAGTTTAAATGTTTTTTCAGCAATATCTCTCATTCCAATCAACTCTGCTCCTGCAGCCAGCCAAGAAAGGGCAGGTAATAAAGTATAAAATACCTGTCCGCCATGTTTTTGCGTATTATATAAAATTGGGTGTTCTTTAGAAAAGTTTTTTTCGTGCTCTAGGTCTCCACCATCTTTTTCATTTGATTTCATAATTCCAAATCTTGCTGCCCATGTACCGTAAGAAAAATAACTAAGAAAGTTTACAAATCGTTCCATACCATCAGTCATTAAATTCAATCCAAACATTTTTAAAGTATCCAAGGATCTTGTAAGAATATTTGGAATAAATAGAGCAGTATCAATTAGTTCAATCTTTGCTTTCATATTATGTTTATCTGAATCTACTTCTTTCAACTGATCAGGATTAGCCTCTCTTTGCATAACTGTTGCTGCATTCATTGAGGCAAAAATTTGGTTTTGGTTAAACATCCCTGTTTTATAAATTTCTGCTGACTTGTCGAATAAATCATCATCACCCTTAAACCATGAAAATAACATTCCAAGAGCTCCACTACCATAAATAGCACTGACTGCTGTTCCCATTATTGCTCTAAAGTGTTCATTTACATTGTAGGTTTTTTTAAGCAGATTGCTTATTTGTACATGGTTTCCATTTTTATCTTTTTCTGCTAGTTTTTCACAGTTTGCTTTCCATGGTCTGTAGCATGAATAGACAATAGACCAGCAGGTTCCATACCAGGCTCTTGCAAGTTTTTCTACTCTTTCATTGACAAGTCCAACTAACTGCAAAATAGGATATATATGCCATACTGACTTTGTCAGATCACGCAAAGAAAAATAATTATGTTTTGCTGGATCCTGCTCTTCCCCTTCTCCATAGCCATTTACCAATTTGCAAAACCTATTAAATCCTGGATGAATTAAATCACCATGAACTACTTTTTTAGGATGCTTTTCCTGCAATTGAGGAGTTCTTAGTTTTCCATTGCTAGGTCTTCCACTAACAGGATGAGTTGTAGGGCTACTAGCTGTAACTTGAAACATATTTTTCTAAAATCCAGTTATAAAATATTTTCAAAATAAAGAAATACCAAGTAAAGCTATTTCTTACTTTGAAACTAAGTCTTATTATTGTGTATATAACGATATAACAAAATAATTTGTAAATAAATAATAATTAAGGTTTTCTTCAGAATGAAAAAACCTTATTCTTAAACTTGGTTAATAGGATGTGTATAAATATAAAAAAAGTATAAAGTTAAGGTTAAGTAGTTAGCAATGAATAGAAAGTAGAACAAGTCAGAATAACAATCATGAAAACAATATTTTTAGGTACACCAGAGTTTGCAATTCCGTGTCTTGATGCACTTTTAAAGACTGCGTGGGTAGACCTTTTGGCTGTTTGCACACAAACAGATAAAGAAGCCGGCAGAGGTCAGGCTGTAAAACCACCACCAGTAAAAGAATTTGCACAGAAGAATAATTTAACCTTGATTCAAACTAGAAAGATTTCTAAAGAACCTGATGCAATTCAAAAGATTAAAGATCTAAAGCCAGATATTTTAATTACCTGTGCCTTTGGCCAAATTTTAAGTCAGGAGATTTTGGATCTTGCTCCACACGGAGTAATAAATGTTCATGCATCATTACTGCCTAAATACCGTGGTGCTGCGCCGATAAACTGGGCAATCTTAAATGGTGAAACTGAGACTGGAATTACAATTATGAAAACTGAATTAAGTTTAGATTCAGGACCAATTTTACTTCAGGGAAAATGTAGCATTGAAGAGAATGAAACCTCTGTTGAGCTTTTTAAAAAGTTAAGTGTTCTTGGTGCCAGTACTTTAATTACTGCTCTTGAAAAGATAAAATCAGGCAGTGTAAAGTTTACCGAGCAGGATCACACTAAAGCTACAAAAGCACCAATAATAAAAAAAGGACTTGGTTTAATTGACTGGAATAAGGCCTCAAAAGAAATTCACAACATGGTTAGAGGTCTGCAACCATGGCCGACTGCATTCACTAATTTTCAAGGAAAGACAATTAAAATTTGGGATAGCAGAATCGCCATTAATGGCGATTCTGTCAATGATATAAATTTCACACCAGGAGCAATAATTGAAATTTCTGATTATGTGAAAGTAAAAACAAAAGATGGAACCTTGAATATATACAAACTGCAACCTGAAAATAAAAAAATTATTAATGCTAAAGACTGGATTAACGGCACAAGGGTAAAAATTGGTGATAGATTTGAATAGTATAATGGTTAGTACACTTGGAGGTTCACATGGTTACACTACTTTGGATAACTGGAATTGCGCTTATTATTCTTCCGCAAATATGGGTTAGAGGAGTATTAAATAAATATTCAAATGAACCTTCTTCAATAGGAAGAACAGGTGCTGAAATAGCAAGAGATATTTTAAATAGACACGGGCTTCAAAATGTCACTGTTGAAGCTACTCAGCGTGGCGGCGATCATTATGATCCTATTGCTAAAGCAGTAAGACTTTCTGATAATTTTTATAGCGGCACCTCACTAAGTGCTGTAACAGTTGCAGCACATGAATGTGGACATGCAATTCAGGATGCAGAAAATTATGGATTTATGAGACTAAGAGCAGCCATGACACCTGTTGTTCAAATATGTCAGTTCGGACCAATGTTACTTATGCTTAGTATTATGCTAACTGCATTTTTAGCAAGTCCTATCTGGAAAATGACAGCAGTGATCGGACTTTTAATGTACACCGGTATTTTCTTTTTTCAGGTTGTTACTTTACCCGTTGAGCTGGATGCAAGCTTTGGAAAAGCAGTACCTGTACTTGAAGGTTCAGGGTATATTTCACCAGATGAAAAAGAAAATGCAAAAAAGATCTTACAGGCATGTGCATTTACTTATGTTGCAGCTGCATTGTTTAGTTTAATAGAGATCTTACGATGGGCTTTAATTTTGTTTAATAGCAGAAATAGAGATTAATTTCCATCTAACTCAAGAATTATATTTTCGTCATCTTCTTCACTTGGTTGAATAATTGTATTTCTTTTGCCTTTTTTCTTTTTTTCATCTTTTTTTCTTTCTTTTATGACCTTGTCTGGTTCTTCTTCGGAAACTTCTTCTTTTTGATCTAATTCAATGATTTCTGATTGTCTAACAAACTCTTGTGCTGCCTGCTTTTGTGCAAGTAACGGCATATTTGCTACCCAAAGATAAATGAGCAGAACACTGATGAAAATTTTCATTTGGCTTTCCTTATTTTATTCAACACATGCAGGATAATCAGGACAGTTTGCAGCATCAGTTAGTTCACAACCACCTTCACCGCATAGTTTAGTCTCATGAGTTCCTAAATTTGTGGTCAAAACAGCACATTCACCACAAACAGTACATGTGCCTGGGGCACCGCTTGTCTTGTGGACTTCACAATATTCTTGTGCTGTAGTAGCCATTGCTGCATCGCTTGAGAAATAAAACCCAATAAATAAGAGCATTAAGGAAACAAATTTTAAGGTCTTAAAAAGCATTTGCTCTCTCCTTTTAGAGTAACCACTTACTATATAGACAGCAGAAGAAGGAACTAATCAACGCTAGGTTAAACAAAGATTAATTCTGTTTAATATTTGTTCTAAACAAATTGTTAGCCCTAGAAATAAGCAAAAATTTAGGAATTTTATTTTTATTTAATCCTCTAAATGATGTAGATTAGCTAGAATCACTATAAACAGTTTAAAGCTAAGATAAGGAAAAATACTATGTTCATTCTAATAGCACCAGTAGGCAGATTCAGTTTTAATGACCCTTTGAACTGGGGGAGAATGCTAAGAGAAGCAGCTATTTGCAATAGCATAATTACAAGAAGTAATAAAAATACTCAAACACCAAAACTTCAATCTGATAGTTTTCAAGAATGCTTAATAGAAGAAAATGGCAACAAATTATTAGTAACAATTCTGGAAAGTGATTATCCAAAAGTTGGTAGACCAATAGACCGGCTTGCTGAAGATTTAAACAATCTTTCAGATAGAATCAATTCCGGAGAAGTTGAATTTAAGTCTGTGACTATTGATTTTTATCGGGTCAATTTTATGAACTCAATGGTTATTGGAAATCTTTTTAAATTGAAAAAAGCTATTGAAGCAAATGATGGAAAACTTACTCTAAAAAACTTGAAACCTAATTTATTAGAAATGTTTAACTTATTAAAAGTAGGCAATTTTTTTGGACTCTAATCTTATTCCCACTCAATAGTAGCCGGTGGCTTAGATGTAATATCATAAACCACTCGATTTATTCCTGGGACTTCATTTACTAATCTATTACTAATTTTTTCTAGAACATCATAAGGAAGTTTTGCCCAGTCAGCTGTCATACCATCTTCACTGGTTATTGCTCTAAGTACAATTGGATTTGTATAAGTTCTCTTATCACCCATTACACCTACACTTTGAATCGTTAGTAAAACACCAAAAACTTGCCAGACAGAGTTATATAAGCCAGATTTATTTATTTCATCACGAATTATTGAATCTGCTTCTCTAAGAGTGCTTAATCTTTCTTCGGTAACTTCACCAATAATTCTTATTGCAAGACCAGGACCAGGGAAAGGATGCCTTTCAATAATACGTTTTGGCACAGCCAACTGTTTTGCTACTTTTCTTACTTCATCTTTAAACAATTTTCTAAAAGGTTCAACAAGTTTAAACTGAAGATCTTTTGGTAAACCACCCACATTGTGATGAGATTTAATTTTTACAGCAACTCTTTCACCAGTTTTTGGATCAAAGTTTGAATCTGCAGATTCAATAACATCAGGATATAAGGTCCCTTGAGCAAGATAATCAAAAGGACCTATCTTTTTTGACTCTTCTTCAAATACTCTTATAAACTCTCTGCCTATGATTTTTCTTTTTTCTTCAGGCTCAGTAATTCCTTTTAGTGAAGAAACAAATCTTTGTTTTGCATTAATATAGTGAACATTAATATGAAACTCATTTTGAAATGTTGTCAGAAGTCTCTCAGGTTCGCCCTTTCTCATAAAACCCTGATCTATAAACATACAGGTCAGTCGTTCTCCTATTGCTTTATGAAGGAGAAAAGCAAGTGTTGAACTGTCAACTCCACCAGATAAAGCAAGCAATACTTTTTTCTCTCCAACTTTGTCACGAACTTGGCCTATGGAGTCATCAATGAACTTATCCATTGTCCATAATGGTTTTGAACCGCAAATATTAATTACAAAATTTCTAAGTATTTCCTGACCATTCATCGTATGAATAACTTCAGGATGAAACTGAACACCATAAAGTTTCTTCTCATTATTTGAAATTGCTGCACAGGGAGTATTTTTTGTTTTTGCACTAGAAATAAAACCTGGTGGAAGCTCTGCAACGCTGTCTCCATGACTCATCCAACTTACAAATTTGCTTTCAAGATCTAAAAATAATTTGTCTTTTGGGAGTACTTCTAATATTGCTTTTCCATATTCCTGAATGCCTGCTGAAACAACTTTCCCACCAAGAGACTTAGCCATTAACTGCATTCCATAGCAAACTCCAAGCACTGGAATTCCTAGATTAAATATTTCAGGCTCACAGACAGGAGCATCTTTTTCATAAACACTATTTGGACCACCTGAAAGAATAATTCCTTTTGGGGCAATTTTTTTTATTTCTTCTCCGGTTTTTCTATAAGAAACAAGTTCTGAGTAAACATTTAATTCACGTACTCGTCTTGCAATAAGTTCTGAATATTGCGAACCAAAATCCAGAACAATTACAGAGTCAAAAGCAGATAGTTTTTTATCATCTGTCTTTTCTAAAACTTGTGAAGTATTCATGTTATTTACCTGGTATTTCAGGTTATTCTACAATTAAAATCACCTAACTCTTTTAAAAATACAATTTATTTAATAATTGTAATGAATAAATATAGGGTAAACCAACGCTGTTTTGTAACACACTATCTTGAGTTAAAGATACAGAATCAGCCTTTTGATAGCCATCTATCTAAACATTCAAAGAAAAACTAGAACTCTATTTTAGGTAATCCGCTCCAAAATTTTATATCCATCAAGTATTGAGTCAATTACAAAATCTTTTAGCGGTGCAAAGTTTTCTTTTGCTTGGGCTATATTCAGGCATGAGTAATATTTATGCTTTTGCTTTATTATTGCGGGAGAAATATTTTGTTTTATTAGCATTGCATTTAATATGAGTCTTCCAACTCTGCCATTGCCATCTCCAAAAGGATGTATTTGTTCAAATTTTGCATGGACCTCACAAGCCTGACTTACTGAATCACTCGATTTTCTGTTTAAATCTTTAATCAATTGTTCCATTAAATATGGGACCTTAACATGATTTGCTGTTGGAATATTAGAACCAACTATTCTTACTCCATGCCTTCTATAAAAGCCAGCATCTGAATGTATTCCATTCATAAGAACAGAGTGCAGTTTTAAAATTAGTACTTCATTAACAAGCTTATTCTTAATCAGGTAATTAAACAAAAATTCAAGAGCTGCTTGATGATTTTTTGCTTCTAAATGTTCAATTACACTTTTACTGGGGAAGGTTTTATTCTGAAAAATAATTGCAGCTGTTTCATTCTCCGACAAAGTACTTCCTTCAATACTGTTTGAATTGTAGGTTAATTCTAATATAAGCTGATCTTGTATATCAGGATTCTTAAGGATTTTGTTTAATACATCAGTATGAGATTTAGATTTCTCTTTTATAATTTGTTCTTTTGCCAGGTGTAAATTTGCAGGCAATTTCTTTTGTCCTGAGATCTCCAAATAAAGTTTATTTATCTTTTCTTGGATTTTGCGCCTTGGAACAGCTTTGTTATTTAGCCATCTATTAAGCGCAACAAAAGTCACACCAAGCTTTTTGGCCAACTCATCTTGTGTAAGTCCAGCCAGTTTTTGGATTAGCAATATTTGTTCTTTGTAATTCATGAAACTATATATAGTTAGTAGTTTTTATAAACTATATATAGTTTACCATTTTTTATATCTACTTAAACTTACATAATCAGCTTTTTGATAGCCATCTATCCAAATATTCAAAAGTCGCCTTTGCTGAGGTGATTATTTTAGTTTCATTGGCAGATGAAGATTGAATACCTATGAAATCTGCTACTTCTTTGAAGTTATTTCCTACACCAGGACCTTCACCATAGCAAAGTAAAAATGCAGCTCCTGAATCCCTGTTATATTCAAAATGAGCATTCATATTTCTTGCCATTTGTTGCGCACCTAAAGTAGCTCCCTCAAGAACATATAGACATCCCAATGCTTCAGGAAGTGTTTTTATATCAGGAATATTTTCACAAACAGAAATAACATTCAAAGCTTCATCAGAAACACCAAGAAATTTTAAATCTTTTTCTATTAGATTAGCTTTTCTTCTACCTTCAAAGTCAAATCCAATAGATTTCCAATCTTGAACCTGCTCTAATCTTTCTTCAATTGCTCTGTAAAAAGGAAGAAACTTTATAAGCAATGCTTTATATTTTTCAACAGAAGGATTATTTCCTGTAAGTCCATCAAAAGCAATATTTCTTTGAAGCTTGTGATGAAGTTCATCTGTTTCAGTTTTTAACTTGTCGACTATTGCCGGTCTTTTCCATCCAATAAAAGCTTTCATAAAACCACCTGCTACTTGTCCAGAATTTTTTCCTACACCACTTATCATAACAGCACTCCTTTACTTTAAGCTATTTCACCATGAACTTGACAAATCGAGCTAGCTGTTGCTGCTGCTAGTAAAAAATCAAGTAAATCTTTATCTGAAATATTGGGCAATGTATGAGTATTCATTGCTCTCAACCAATTAAATGTTTTCTCTTTTAGTTCTCTATATAACTTTTCTTCTTCAATTACATCCACAGAACTACCAGCCATTATTTCACTACTCATTAATGCTCCAGTTGCAGATACTTTGAGATGATTTTTCATACCAATAGCATAAATAAACCCATCATGTGTATTTTGATCTAAATTAAGTTCGCGTTTTTTTGCTTGTAATTTTTCATTAGCACTTTTTAAGACATGGCTATACGGCTCATATTCCATATATTCATAAATCTTTTTAAGAACCAAGTCAAAAGTTTGTTCTTCAGGTGCATTTAAATCTAACCCAAGTGCACTGTTTAAAAATCTTGGTACAAAAAAATCCACTAGCTTTTCTGTATTTTCAGCAACATTTACTTCTTGCATAAAAAGCATTTCAGCAACATCTTTTGTAGAAAACGTATGTTGCATCGGTGAAAGCTTTGGTATTATATTCACTGCTGTGGGCTTCATAATATACAATTTCTCTTTCTTTAATTATTCATCAAAGATTGACATGTATGGATGCCTTCTGATAAAAAATAAACTTTGTTTAATGACTTATGTTTCATGCTAATTCTCTTAAATTATCTATTGCACCTTGAAGCTCAGGAACAACTCTATCAGTTAATTCTTTTAGAATACAATTTTTTGCTCTTAAACCATTGCAACTCTTACCTGCAAGGACATCAACTACACGATCTAATTTAGAAAAAATAATATCAAGTCTTGAGATACATGACTGTCCTCCCTGAGAAACTGCATCATTTAATTGTTTTATAGCAGAGCTAATTACTCTTGAAACATCTCTTTAACTACTTGAAGATGAGAACTCCGATTGAATATCATTAAGCAAAAGAACATCATCTGATATAGCAGCAATTTCGCTTTCATTAAGTGCAAAAACGGCCATAACCGTAAGAAAAAGAAATACAAAAACTACTACTATATGTTTAACAATTTTTTTCATGCTTATCTCCTAAATTATTCACTTCAAGAAATGTAGAATTAATTTATGTTACTCCAGCATGACGAATTATAAGTGTTGATATGATGATATGTTAAATAGAAACACAAATTTATGAACTCCTTTAATTTCATTTTTGCAAATCTTGTTTTAGTCATTGCTTATATTTTTATAGCCCTTGAAAGGATTCCTCGTGTCGTTGTTGCACTTCTTGGTGCTTCCGCTGTTTTAGTAGCAAGAATAGTAACCCAAGAAGAAGCATTTAATTCAATTGACTTTAATGTAATCTTTCTTTTAGTCGGAATGATGATCCTTGTAAATATTCTTAAACACACTGGTGCAATAAGATGGTTTGCAATTTTTCTAGCTAAAAAAACAGACGGAAATCCTGTTTTACTTCTTATTTATTTTTCAATCTTTACTGCTGTTTTATCTGCTTTTCTAGATAATGTTACGACTGTAATTTTAGTTGGTTCAGTTACTTTATTTATTGCAAAAGAATTGAAGTTAAACCCTATACCTTTGTTAGTAAGCGAAGTTCTTGCATCAAACATTGGTGGTACTGCAACTTTAATTGGCGATCCACCAAATATTATGATTGGAAGCGCTGCTAATTTGGACTTTAATCAATTTCTTATTCATATATGCCCCCTTATTATTTTAATTTTTCCTTTAGTTTTATTTACTTTATATCTCTTATATAAAAAAGATCTTGTGGTTTCAAAAGAAGCCAGAAAAAAATTGTCATCTATCCCTTTAGATGGAGTTATAACCAACAAACCTCTTATGATTAAGTCCATAGCTGTAATTGTATTAGTTCTTATTGGGTTTTTATTTCATGGCATTTTACATTTAGAAGCAGGTACTATTGCAATGGTTGGCGCTTCAATTTTATTGATTTTTGAAAACTCAAAACTTATGTGGGACGATGTGGAGTGGACAACAATTTTTTTCTTTATTGGGCTGTTTATCATCGTAGGCGCAGTTAAAAAAGTTGGGACAATAGACTATCTTTCAGAGTTTGTTTTCAAAGCAACAAAAGGTGATATTAAAACTACAACAGTTGCACTTCTTTGGTTTTCAGCAATTACTTCTGCAATTATTGACAACATTCCTTTTGCAGCAACCGTAATACCTTTAATTGAAAATCTTGGGAAACATTATTCGAATCTGAAACCGCTTTGGTGGTCTCTTGTATTAGGTGTAGGATTCGGTGGAAATATGACAATAATCGGTGCAGCAGCAAATGTAATAGTTTCAGACCAAGCAAAAAGAGCTGGATACCCAATATCATTTTTAGAATACTTAAAGGTAGGTATATTAATTGGCTTAGAAACATTAATTGCTTCTACAATTTATATTTGGTTTAGGTATTTGAACTAGAAAAATTAATTAGCACTACTCACAAACATCAATTATTTCATTTTTATTAGAATCAATTGTAATAACATCTTCGATTATACTGCTAGCATCTGTAAGTTTATTAAACACAGTACGAAAATCTGTATCAGAACACACATCTTTAACAGCACTGTTAGGAGATCCAAAATCAACAATGCAAATATTTGTAAATGCACTCCCTATAGCATCTGTAAGTTTTACACTATCATCCTTAATTGATAAATTACAAAGAGGTGCAGGAACCTTTAATGTGACTTGTACCCTCTTACGTAGTTTTGAGATACCTGCAAATATTTTTCCCGTATCAATTTCTTTTCCAAAAAGAACTCTGGCTCCTTTACGAACCTTATTAGAATATATTTCTACATCTCTAAGAGCACTGTTAAAAATAGTGAAAATAAAAGATAAAGCATCTTTTTCATCGAATACAGAAGATTGTTCACAGATATCAAAAATCCCATTATTATTTTCATCAAGAGAGCCATTGTCTTTAAGTGACAATTCAGCGTCTCCCAAAAATGATACAGTAAATGCTTGAGATGAAGTACAAGACATAAGATCGGAACCACATGCAGCAATTTTTATATCATTTATATCTTCAGGAAGTGCATCAAAACTTTTTTTAAGCAAGCCACTACAATTTTCAGGTTTAGTAGATGCAATTATTGCATATTTAATTAGCTTGATTACTTCTTGAAGTGCCAGAACTTCAGTTTCTGCACCCTGTAAGCTGCCAGCACTTGAAAGCTGAGACAAGTTATTAAGTGCACCTAGAAAATTAAGAACAAAAGCTGGCTTGCCAGAGGATGTTCCACCACTTGAAGAAGTAGTAGGACTGCCATTATTATTGCAAGAAGCTCCTGGAAATTTTGTCAGTGCAGTTGTAAAAGATTTACCATTTAAGACTACCTCTATATCAGCAGCACTTCCAGAGATACTAAGATTTACACTAGGACCATTATTTTTTGCCGGGAACACCTGAACAAATTCACCAGAAGCATCTATCTTCCCAAATGCATGCACAACCTTACTTTCAGATATAGCAACTTTTAGAATAGCACTTCCATCTGATCCAATATTTAAAAAATCACCAGGTGCAAAGTCAGTTACAGCATTATTATTATAATAACCACTAAATAAACCTGAGCCACCTTCAACACTACCTAATTTTGCTTTGCCGTTGATAGTACCATCCATACTTTTAACTAAAATTTTATCATTTGCAGTTAAAGACAAAGTATAAACGTCAGATACTGTTAAACCTCCTAAATTAAAACTAATTCCACTCAGTGTGTGGTTTTGATTTTCTGGACCAAAGAAACCATTTATGTGTTCGTTTGCTGCAACTATAAAAAGCGGATAGTTTGCTTTATGCCCATCAGAACTGGTTAGTGTTGCTGAACCTATATAAGTTCCATCAAACAAGAAACATTCAGCATAACTGTGTTCAACATTAAAAACAGAAAGAGTGAAAACAAATATTAATGCAAATAAAATATTTTTCATTGCTATTTTGATATTATAACCTAGATACTAGAACTACTAAAGCTAAATCTCCCACGGCTCTACTTCAGTTTCCTAAAACTTAATTTACTGATGAGCTGAAGCCAGAGTAAGTTCCCAATAAATAAATTGTAGCTTCAGCCTCAAATTAATTCACAAAGTGATTTCTTTCAAGATGTTAAAACATGAAGAGCTTTTAATAGCAGGATTACATTTCTAAATTAGCTTCTTGTCCTTGAGGTAATAGACCACCCAAAAATTCAAGTTTTACGCGATAGCCTTCTATTGCTTTAGATAAATTTTGTAATTGATCAGGCGACATATCTTCAAGTGACATAACTGAAAATAGCACAATATAATATCCTGCTTCATCTTTACCATA
>Ga0209515_10006970_pt1 | contig 13800 bp, 19 predicted proteins | sample Subgroupgradi54m_FD_187454 | JGI IMG/M metagenome (GOLD analysis project Ga0209515, IMG submission 187454) | Subsurface groundwater microbial communities from S. Glens Falls, New York, USA - GMW60B uncontaminated upgradient, 5.4 m (SPAdes)... ...
TTGAGAAGCCTTCATAGCCTTTCTGGTCAATAGACCCTTTTGGCGGTATAATAAGCTAGCTATAATTCCTTGCGACGGGAGGTTGATGGAAGATCCGTCGCAACTCCTTTATAGGAAAAGAGTTGGACGAGAAACCTTGGTTTCTCTCCATGATGTTCCTGTAGTTCAATGGATAGAATGCGGCCCTGCGAAGGCTGTGATGGCAGTTCGACTCTGCCCAGGAACGCCAAGGGAAAGGTGCCGGAGCGGCTAAACGGCCAGGTCTCGAAAACCTTGGGGGTCCAAAAGGCCCACGCGAGTTCAAATCTCGCCCTTTCCGCATTGCTCTCGTAGCTCAACGGATAGAGTGCGAGCCTCCGGAGCTTGAGATGCGAGTTCGATTCTCGCCGAGAGCGCAATGTTTTGTTTTGAGCGAAGCGAAATCCCCGTATACGGGGACGATTCCGATCAGAAGCACTAAAAAGTTTAGGAAAACTTTTCAGTGTAAACACATGATATGAAAGATGTCAAAAAAATTACCAATCTTATCTATGAAGCGGCAGTCGTCAAGCGGCTGCTTCGCACCGGCTGGCAGATTTTTGGGGATAACGAAGAAGGAGTGGGCGAGCATTCATTTATGACGGCAGTGATTGCATATTTTTTGGCTCGCGAGACTAGTGCAAACCCTTCGACAAAGCTCAGGATAAATATGGAAAAAGTCCTCATTATGAGTATTTTTCATGATTTCCATGAGGCACGGACAGGTGAGCAGGATAAGATTGCAAAATTTTACACGAAACGCGACCAGGATAAAGCCAATGAACACATTTTTAAAGATATTGATAGCGATCTTTTGGTAATGCTCAATGAATACGAAGAGAAAGAGTCGTTGGAAGCAAAAGTGGTCTATGAAGCCAATGTGATTGCGTTTTCGGTGGAGGTCAAACTCCTGTTAGAAAAAGGCAATACGCATGCCAAAGAATGGCTTTTGGCGAATAATACCCGTTTGCGCCTGCCGCAGTCCATCGCTCTTGCTCAGGAGCTCACCAACACCGATTCACAAAATTGGTGGAAGTCCATTCGCGAAACGATTCAGGAGGAATTTGCAAAGTTATAAATGCAGGAGAGGTCGCATCCCACCCAAGGCGGGTTGACTTGGGTGGACTAGTCCGCCTCGGGCGGAAGTGGACATGTATTACGTTTATATACTATGGAGCAATAAACTAAAGAAAAAATATATTGGATTTACGAATGATTTACGGACACGGCTTAAACAACATAACAGTGGACAAACGAATTTTACTAATAGAGGAAAACCGTGGAAATTAATTTATTATGAGGGTTTTGTTTCAGAGTATGACGCGAATAGTGAAGAGAAATTTTTGAAGTCGGGCAAGGGAAGAGAGCGCTTAAAATATTTATTAGTGCATACTTTTGGTGGGATCGCATAGCGGACCATTGCGCCTGCTTGGAGAGCAGGTGTGCTGACAAGGCACACGCGAGTTCGAATCTCGCTCCCACCGCTATAGCATTTTAATATCAATAATGAGTTTATGATTGTTGCTGTTGGGTCGACCAATTCTACGAAATTGCAGCCAGTGAGAAAGATCTTCCGTAAAATAATCCCATAGTTTATTTCTTTCAACAAGTATAGTAAAATTATTCTGAGAAACGGTTGTTGCACGTTGAAATACCTTGGGAGAGGGGAAAAACAGGAGGAAGTCATGTCAACATGGATGCGAGGTTTATTAGGACAAGAGTTTCCGCTAGCGCAATGCCCGGAGTGCGGTAGGCCGCACACTATGAAAGGTGTTCCGTGCGATGCTCTCGTCCGTCGTTGCAATGTCTGCGGACACATGCAACTGGAAGAAGGAGAATGCGAGCGCTGTCCTGATGGGATAGTCACTCTCCAAAAATGCGAGGGTATTGCCCAATCCTTATCTTTCCACTAAACGATCGATTCCCTCTCCCGGGGATATTCTACAAAACAATCCGTTTCACAAAAGCGCCGAGGAATGTTGCTATCCATGCAACCCAACATATTCCTTTGGCGCTTTTTCTTTACAAGAACCTACAGTTTCTCGTATGATGCACCTATGATTACGTGTACGTTTGAAAATGCCATGCCTGCCGGCAGGCATGGAAAGAAGGCAAGTTTGCGACATGTGGTTGTTCATGCCATTGTGGAAAAAGATGGCAGCCTTCTTATGGTAAAGCGGGCAGGGGACATACTCGAAACCGGAAAATGGTCAATCCCAGCTGGATATTTAGAGCGAGATGAAACAGCAGCACAAGGAATATTACGCGAGCTAAAAGAAGAGACCGGGTGGGAGGGAGAAATCATTTCATTATTTCGCATCAATACGAATCCAAGTCGTCCCAACGAAGACCGGCAAAATATCTCCATTGAATTTTTAGTGAAACCCATTCGAAAAACTGGCGTTCCAGACCACGAATCTTCAAAAGTGGAATGGATACCTATTGACAAACTCCTGCCATTTGAGGAGTTTGCGTTTGACCACGGAGAATCCATCAGGCTCTATCTTGAGTATCGAAAACACTCGTTTCCTCTGCCACTTTTCGATCAGGCATTGCATCTATGAAATTATTTTTTCGGTTAGTGCTCCTTACTCTTTTTATCATCAACATTGTTTTAGCCTCGTGGTACGTACTCCATGGGGATATAATGTTTACCTCGGACATTGCTCGGGATTTTCATTTATTGCGAGAGGTCGATCAGAAAAAAATCATGCTCATTGGGCCGCGGTCGAGTGGAGAGTTATATCACGGGCCGCTTTGGGCGTATATCAATTACCCCGCCTACGTGATCGGTCGCGGCAATCCTGTAGTGGTTGGGTGGTTTTGGGTACTGCTTGCTCTTGTGTCGACACTGTTAAGTTACCTTATTGGCAGCCGACTGTTTACGAAACCAGTAGGCATAATTTACGCGCTTATGGTATCTCTTTACTTTACTTTTCATACGCGCGGGATGAGTCACCCACATGGAGCCATGATATTGATCCCTTTGTGGTTTTTTTATTTTATTCGTTATGTGCAAACCAAAAAAATGCCTTTTCTTGCTGCCCACATAATCTTGTGCGGCATTCTTGTTGAGCTGGAGCTTGCCCTCGGGATTCCGTTAAGTATTTTGTCGTTTATCGCGGTGTCTTGGCTTATTCTTCGGAGAAGGCAGTATGTGCATAGCGTTACTTTTTTGTTATTTCCCATAGTGCTTTCTAATTTTTTGATTTTTGATTTCCGTCATGACCATCTTTTGTTTCAAAAAATATTAGGATTTATCACGCCGTATCAGGGAGGACACGTGTTTGACTACACGATGTTTATAGAAAATCGTTTGTTTCTTTTATTTACCAGTACTGAAATTCTTCGACGCGATCCCGGTGGTAGAAACATCATACTTTTTCTGGTTATGCTTTTATTCATGCGCGTACAACTGCGCGACCGAAAGTATTCGGTGATGTATTTTTCGTTTCTCTATTTTTATGTCGGATTTTTTCTGTTAAGTTTTATCGATAAAGGACCTATTTTGTATGTGCATCTGTATCCACTCTTTCTTTTGGTATTTCTTATTTTTTGTTCGTTTGCCGACTCGCGGTATAAAAAGATATTTCTGTTTTTGTTTATTGCCCTGTATGCCATGAATCTTACCAGCTCTATTGGTGACGTACAGGATGCTGCCGGATATATCGGTCAACATAAATATTCATGGAAATTTTTAGAAGCGACGGCTCGCAAGGTCTTTTCTGGACCTGAAAAAGAATTTGGCTATTTTGTATATTCGCCAGATATTTTAGGATATGATCCTAAATATGCGATGTTCTATATGAGTACGCGGTACAAAGATAAGAAGGTGTATTCGTTCAAAAAAATGCCAGTGACGTATGTGGTTGCCGCTCCGCATCCGCCAGCTGACCCTTTTATGCTCGATAGTTGGTGGCGGATACATCAAGTGCGTATCGATAAAGATCCGGAGCAAAAGATAGAATTTGACAATGGATATAAAATTGAAAAGTATTCGTTAACTCCTCAGGAGCAGCAAGTTTATTTTGATCCAGCAATTGACCCAGGTTTACACTTTCGATAAAACATACTAATATAGAGTGCGTCTTCTGTCATAAACGTTATTGTTCGAGTCCGGCTGAGCCGGGCGAGAACTATTTTTAAACTTCTCGCTTCGCTCGAAGAATAAAACCAGATTATGTCCGATATCGAAGAAATCAAATCCCGTTTGAATATTATTGACATCATTGGCCAGCGCGTGGCGTTAAAAAAGGCTGGTCGGAATTTTAAAGGGTTGTGTCCGTTTCATAACGAAAAAACCCCATCATTTATCGTTTCGCCGGAGCGGGGGACGTTTCATTGTTTTGGCTGCGGCAAAGGCGGGGATGTACTTGCTTTTGTGATGGAATATGAGCACATCGATTTTGTGGAAGCCCTGGAGTCGCTTGCGGCAAAAGCTGGGGTCACGCTGACGCGGCGAACAGAAACCACGCCAGAAGGAAAGCTCAAGCAGCGTATCCTAGAAGCAAATCATTTGGCAAGCGAATTTTATCATTATCTTTTGACGAGTCATGCGTTAGGAGAAAAAGCGCGAGTGTATCTCGCTAAGCGGGGAGTGAGCGAGAAATCCATCAAAACATTCATGCTCGGCTACAGTCCAAATAATTGGGATGGACTCCTTCGTTTTCTCAAAAAAAAAGGGTATGAAGAAGCACTTTTGGAGAAAGCAGGATTGGTAATCCGATCATCAAAAAATAGAAATAGTTTTTACGATCGATTCCGCGGACGGGTGATGTTTACGCTCAAAGATCACCGCGGCAATGTGGTGGGATTTTCTGGTCGATTATTGGATATTGGAGGCCCTCCTTCGCACAAGGCTTCGGACGGGCAAGCAAAATACATCAACACCTCAGAAACGCCCGTTTATAGCAAAAGCAATGTACTCTATGGTCTTGACGTGACGAAAGATGCCATAAGCCGCGTCAATGAGGCAGTCATCATGGAAGGAGAGTTAGACGTAATTTCTTCATTTCAAGCGGGAGTTTCCAATGTGGTTGCCATTAAAGGTTCAGCATTGACGGAAGGACATGTGAATCTTCTTCGCCGTTTCACCGAACGCATTATTTTTGCTCTGGATAGTGATATGGCAGGAGATGCGGCAGCCAGGCGCGGTATTGAAATAGCAGAGAAAGGGGGGCTGGATATGAAAGTGGTAGCCTTAACCGGCGGCAAAGATCCTGACGAAATAGCCCGTCAACATCCCGGACTTCTTAAAAAGATGATTGAGGAAGCCATACCCATGTATGATTATTTTCTTTCTTCTAGCCTGACCCGCTATGATAGAGCCACTGCGTTTGGAAAAAAGAAAATAAGTGAAGAGCTTTTGCCGATTTTTGCCAAAATAGACAACAGCATTGTCCAAGGACATTATGTCAAAAAGCTTGCACAGGCTTTGGATTTGTCAGAAGAAGCCATTGATGAGGGACTGCGAAAGCAAAAATTTCCTAGCAATCGATCAGTACGGGTGGCATCGCCCGCAGCATCTTCTCAAACGAGAGAGCAGAAGCTTGAAGTATATCTATTAGCTTTGCTTTTCCAAGGGAAAACCGTAGAGCTTTTTGAAGAGCTTAAAGAAACAGTTCTCCTTGGGGATTTTGTGCATCCTCCGGTAGTCCAAATCCTCACTCACTTGGCAACATTTTTGCAAGGAGTGAAAGTATTTTTGATGAAGGATTTTTCCGATAGTTTGCCTCCCGAACTTATCCCGACGCTGGATGAAGCGTTCCTGTGGGATATCGGTGATATCGCCGATAACGAAGAGGAATTTGTGAAAGAATGGACAAAAACGCTTCGTGAGTTTCGCCGGCTGACCATAAAACAGAAAATTGCTTTATGGACAAAAAAGGTACAGGACGACGAGGGGCAAAAAGAGCTTGCTGCCCTTACCCAGGCGCTTTCTCTTCTGGAAAAAACGAGCGTGATCTGATATACTAGCCCGAAACGACGTCACCGGCTTATGTATTCGTACGATTTGGTGTGAGGACAGACAAATCTGCCCGCAACGCCTGAGTGTAGCGATGGCAGGCGGGGATGATCGACTCTATGCCAAAAGCTCGCACCATCACTTCGGTTGCCGACCTTCTCCGCGAAGGTAAAGAAAACGGATTCGTTGCTCAAGAGGATATCCTTGTCTTGTTTCCCAAACCAGAAGATCATATTAAAGATCTTGACAAACTCTACGATCAGCTCATCCGCGCTGGCATTGACGTATTTGAAACCACCTCGCAGGATATTGAAAAGGAAGCCACCAAAAGTATCCAGGATTTGGAAAAAGAAATTGAGGCTTTGGCGCGGGCGAGTGCCGAAAATGTGTCCGATCCAGTACGGATGTACCTCAAAGAAATTGGCCGCATTCCGCTTTTAAAATTTGAAGATGAAATATTCCTTGCCAAGCGCTACGAAAAAGGGGATAAGCGCGCCAAGAAAAAACTCACGGAATCCAACCTTCGCTTAGTGGTTTCTATTGCCAAAAAATACATTGGCCGCGGCATGAGCCTTTTGGACCTGATTCAAGAAGGCAATCAAGGCCTTATTCGTGCGGTAGAAAAATATGATTGGCGCAAAGGCTATAAGTTTAGTACCTACGCCACCTGGTGGATCCGACAAGCCATAACTCGCGCAATTGCTGACCAAGCCCGCACGATCCGCATCCCCGTGCACATGGTGGAAACCATTAACCGCTTCATTCGTACGTCGCGCCGTCTGATGCAGGAGCTTGGGCGCGAACCCACCCCAGAGGAGATTGCCAAAGTCATGGAGGTGGATGTGACGAAGGTTCGGGAGATTATGAAAGTCTCCCAAGAGCCCGCAAGCTTAGAAACGCCCGTAGGGGATGAAGAAGATAGTCATTTGGGCGATTTTATTTCCGACCCCGGTCCTACGCCCTATGATCAAACTTCGCGGCAACTTCTCAAAGAGCACATGGAAGAAGTACTGGCGACATTATCTGATCGCGAACGGAGAGTGCTTATTCTCCGTTTCGGTTTGGAAGATGGCAGACCCCGGACGCTTGAGGAAGTTGGCACCCAATTCGGCGTCACCCGCGAGCGGATTCGGCAAATAGAAGCCAAGGCGCTTCGAAAACTTCGCCATCCGAGTAGAAGTAAAAAGCTTAAGGATTATCTGGAATAAGATTTCATTGAGACGATGAGGGATCTTCATGTATTCAGATTGTTTTTGTTAGCCCACAAGGATGCGATAGCAACCACTGTTACAAGGACGGCTAAATAACTGAAATTCATAAACCGGTTAAAAATCCACGAGACGGCAAGAAGCACGCTAAATCCGGACAACACATCTGCCGTGGTGCACTGCTTTTTTCGCGCTCTCAACCAAATCACACACACTAACCCACCAATAACAACTTGCCATATCCAAAACGGATAATAGGTATAAATCGTAGGAATCATCCCAATTTTTACCAAAAATATACCCAATCCGAAATTATGGATAGGATAACTAGTGGCCAGCGACCCGCTTATATACAGTATGAGATTCTCAAATAGCGCGCGGCTATCCCAAAGAATGAACGGTGCAAAGAGTAAAAGCGTGACACTACCCAGAGGTATAAAAAAATGAAGGAATTGCCGTTGTGTTGCGGTTTTCCATACATAAAACATATAAAAAGGAAAAGCAAACCATGCCGTTTGTTTTGTAGCAATACCAAAACCCAGGAGCAGGCCTGCCAGAAAAAATTGTTTGCGTTCCAAAAGAAAAAGCGACCACAAAAGGAACGTCAACACGACAATATCATTGGATCCCTGTATCATGTGGCTTATAAAAAGTGGATTGATACCAATCAAGGCAAGAAAGAAGATAAGTCGCTCGCTTATGCCGAATTTCACAAATCCTAAAAGAAGGAGTCCCGCATAAAAAATTAGAGAGACAACACGAATATCAAACCAAGAAAAAACTTGAGAAAACACACGGAATCCTATAGCAGACAATATCAGAAGAAATGGTGGATATGCATTGTGGTACAACGCAGGATTGGTTGTATTGCCCGCTTCATCTATATATTTCGCCTTTACTAAATCGGTTTGTTCATATGATTCTTTATAGGGATTTTTTCCAAGTAGTAAAAATCGTCCCGCAATTTCCGTCTGCAGCCCCGAATCATTGATAAATCCTTCTACCGATGTGCTGTGTCGAAGCACCATCACGTTTTCGGTTACTCCAAATACTGCTACTGCGACAAATGTGCAAAGTAAGATAATTTTGCTCCAGAGCATGGTTTTTCCCCTTGCTTGCTGAAATAATCCTAGTACTATGTAGAGAAAAGAAATAACAAGAGAAAAAAATATAAACCGTTGATCGCCAAGCACTCCCCACCCAAAAAAGTTCAGTGTCACAAAAATATAGATGCTCGCAAGGACGATCGGGATATCAAGAGTCATATGAACTTTGAAATTAAGACAGAACGCTTTTGCGAGAAAGGAGCCCCGCCCTATGAACGAATTGTAGCACGAGAGGGTAATATTCAGAAACCGTTTCCTTGACGCCACTCTCTTCTTAATGATACGCTGACCAAGCAATGAAACTACCTATCCTGAGTACCATAAAGAGGAGGTATATAGAAGTCATCCTCATTTTACTCCATGTGACGTTTGCTGTCGTCGGTTTTTATACGTATTTTTATAACTATCGACTTTCAGAAAGTGTTTTGAAACAACGCTCTTCAGAAAAACAACTCATTTTGGCAAAAGCAGGAGCGTTATCTCTAGAAAATTTTTTTGACAATATTCAAAATCAGCTTTTTTCTTTTGTGTTTTCATTCGCCAAAATTGATGAAGCAGCACCCATCGATCTAGTATCTGCACAGAGAGGATTTCGAGAGTATATTGGCAGGTCTGGTTCTCCCATCTTAGGGATTGCTTTGTATGATGGAGAAGGAAACTTACTGATATTAGAAGAAAACCAGACTGGTCCCATTGACAAAACAATCAATTTTTCTTCGTATGATTTTCTCCAGTGGTCGAAAAACTCTGATAATAGCAGAAAGGTCTATATCTCCAATCCCTATACCGCACGAACCGGAGGTTCGGTTGGGAAAACGATCATGGTCGTGGCAAAACCTCTGTACTTTGGTAATCGTTTTAAGGGAACAGTGGCTATACGGTTTTCTCTGAGTCAATTTATCGATACATTTATTAATCCATTGGGGCCCGGCGTTGGGGAAGATTCCTTCATTGTGGATACCCAGGGGGTACTTTTGGCTGGAAATAATAATTTGATAAATAAAAACCTTTTGCAATATGCACAAGAAACCAAATGGCAGGGTTCCGATGATTTTGTCGATACACTTACTGGGGCACTTCGCAAAAATACGACGACGACGCAATGGTCATTTAAAATGCCTGGAGAAAAAGTACGGCCGTTTTCCGTTGGTATAAGTAAAATAGACGTACCCAATACAGAAAAAGATTTGTATATGGTGGTGACGAGTTCTCAAGAAGACGTGGCTTCGGCCCTCACGCCATTGCGGTTTTACGGCATTGCGTGGTTGGGATTTGGTATTCTGACTACCTCTATTGGGAGTGCCTTGATTTTAATCCTCAGATACAGTAAATGATTGGAGTTATAGAATCTTTATGCTTTCTCAACTATACTATATACATGACATACATGAAGAAGATCACTCCATATTTGCTTGCACAATATAAAAAAATGTCCGGAGATAAAAAGGTTCGGATTGCCATGAAGCTCTCACAATCGGTCCGTGCAGTTCGTAAAGCGGGTGTGCTCGCAACAGGAGCCTAGTAATTCATGGAATCTGATCAAACAGAATTCCTCACAACAATTGTTTCTTTTTTAGAGAAGCACAACATTTCTTACATGATTACTGGTGCATGGAGCGTGATTTACTACGGTAGGCCACGGGCATCGCACGATATTGACTTTGTTATTGAACTCTACCCAAAAGATACTGATCGGGTGCTCACGGCATTGGCCGCATTACCATTAGAATTTTTGGTACAGAAAGAAGCGATACGAGAAGGGATACAAATAAGACAATTATTCCAAATAATTCACCTTCCGACGTACCTAAAGCTAGACTTCTGGCTCCTCACCGATGATCCTTTTGATCAATCTCGTTTTCAAAGACGTAAATTTGTACAGATTTTAGGTAAACAAACGGCAATTGCTTCTGTTGAAGATACCATTCTCCAAAAACTCCGTTGGTATAAACAAGCGAATATAGAAAAACACATTATTGACGCCGCGTTCGTATATCAGATTCAACGGAAACAACTCGATATGAGTTATTTGAACAGTTGGGCAAAAAAACTTAATGTCACGCGATATCTTAAGCAGCTTGCCTCCATAGATTTAGAACAATATCTCTAAGGTTGAAAAAATGCTATAATAACAACGTTCTTTTACATTCCCCTGTAGTCCGCCAACCGGCGGACGGCTTCCTGTAAAATAAGGGTATGTGGATAGTATATGTAATCTATAACAGAGAAAGTAAGAGGCTTTACATAGGTGAAACAAGTAACTTAGTGAGACGGTTATTGGAGCATAATCAAAAACGAGGTAGACATTTTACGGCTAAGTTTATAGGAACATGGGAACTTGTTTATAAAGAAGCAGTTAATACAAGAAAAGAAGCATTGGTAAGAGAAAAACAATTAAAAAGTTATCGAGGAAGAGAGTTCATTAAAAAATTAATATCGTTTCCCCTGTAGTCCGCCAGCTGGCGGACGGCTTCCTGTAAAACATAGGGGAATAAAATCATTCCCCTGTAGCTCAATGGTAGAGCAGCTTCCTGTTAAGAAGAAGGTTGCAGGTTCGAATCCTGCCGGGGGAGCAGTTTTTACAAATTTTGATACAGTTGGTGTATAATACATTTTATGAAAGCAGTACAGATCAACATATACGGTGGGAGCGATGTTTTGGAGATTAATGAGACTGCCCCAAAACCTTCCGCTCACAAAGGGCAGGTTCTGGTAGAGGTTTATGCGGCAAGCATCAACCCCGTTGACTGGAAGCTTCGTGCAGGGTATCTCAAAGATTGGATGCCTGTACAATTCCCGGCAACTCAGGGAGGCGATTTTGCTGGTATAGTATTGCAAATTGGAGAGGGAGTTTCTAAATTTAAGTTAGGTGATAAATTATATGGCTCTGCGTTTGTTTTGAATGGCGGATCTGGCGCTTTTGGGCAAGTTGCCGCAGTCAATATAGCTAACTCAGCTTATAAACCAAAATCTGTGAATTTCGAAGAAGCAGCCGCCTTGCCGCTTGTTGGCGCCAGTGCCATACAAGCACTGGAAGAGCATATCAAACTTCAAGCTGGTCAAAAAATTCTTATTCATGGTGGGGCGGGTGGAATAGGATCAATAGCAATTCAGCTGGCGAAAGCAATGGGCGCCTATGTGGCCACTACCGTGAGTCCGGACGATAAGGATTATGTTAAGAAACTTGGAGCGGATGAAGTCATAGATTACAAAAATGAAAAGTTTGAAGACCTTCTCGCAGATTATGATGCGGTTTTTGACACGGTTGGCGGAGAAACAACGAGCAAATCATTTAAGGTTCTCAAAAAGGGAGGCATCATTGTCTCAATGCTTGGACAGCCAGATCCAAAATTTGCAAAAGAGCACGAAGTTACTGCTATTGGTCAAGGAACGGACACTAACTTTAAACATTTAACTCGATTAGCAGAGCTTGTAGATAGCGGGAAAATAAAAGTAACAGTAGACAAAATATTTTCTCTTGACCAAGTAAAAGAAGCATTTGATTATCAGGAAAAAAATAGCCCCCGTGGTAAGGTAGTCATCCAGTGTAAAACTTAGCGAAAAGGTCGAACATCGTCTACGAGAGACAACTTCCAACAGCTTGCTGCGATAGGAATTATAGTAGGAACTGAGCACATTTTTACTTCATTCGCTCTTCACTGGAAAGTGAGGGAAAAAGTCCCCTCGTGTTGCGTTGTAAGCATTCAGGAGTTAGCAAAGGAATTATTCTTCGAGTCTCTCGACGAGAAGTCTCGAGATAAACTTTGCGAGAAGTTTATCTGAAAATAGTTCTCGGCAAATAGCCTCGAACAATAAAAGTTTTGTTAACTCCTGAACGGGTACGTTGCGTCAAGTTGACATCGGTGAGTAGGCAAGCTACCCTAAGAAAAGCATGGGTCGAAAGCTGCTTCTTCACCACTACCGTTCTCTCATAGCGATTGTCCTTTTTGTCTTTATCACTGGTTGGAGTGTATTTTTTTGGGTCAATGCATGGCTTGTGAAACGTGCAGTTGTGGCTGCTACGCAGCAGCGGCTCGAGGTGATTGCCCGGGCGGGTGCGACCTCCATAGAAAGCCTGCTTTCCACGATCCGCACAGAACTTTTGTACCTTGCCAGTGAAGAAGAAATTGTTTCCATGGATATTCCAAGATCCCGAGTGATTTTATTGCGGTTGATTGGTCTATGGGATCAGCCGATCGTTCGACAGCTTGGTCTTGTTGCCAGAGACGGGACGCTTCTTATTACGGCAAACAAGGAAGACATGAGAGAAGACGAAGGCATATCGCTTATTGACCGAAGCTATTTCCAGTGGGCAATACGCGCCAAGACGGGCGAGGTATTTGTGAGCGAACCGATTATCAGTCGGGCAGGCATCAACAAAGGGAAATGGATTATTATGCTTGCTACTCCCATCGTTTCCAAAGACGGGAAATTTGCCGGCGCTCTTCTTTCATCGCTTCGATTGGAGGATATTCGGAAGTTTTATGTGGATAGATTGGTGCCTCCGCCCGGCGCGGCGTACATCGTCAATAGCAAGGGCATGACAGTAAGCACGCCCTTTGAGCCGCTTCTGGGCATAAACGTGCGCAGCTATGCCAGAGAAAAACAGTGGAAGGGATACGAAACGTACCTGTCGATGATTGATGGGATGACGAGTGCACAAGAGGAAGGGAAGAGCGTGTACTGGTTCATGGGTTCGGATAGTAAAGTAGTGAAGTGGATAAACGGATATGCCCCAGTGCGGATGGGTACGCAGAATATCATGACCATCGCTGTCGCTGCTCCCTATGATACCGTCAATACGGTATTACAAAACTTTTTTACCAATCAGTCCATAGGGCTTGTATTTTTGATCGTTGCTACGGTAGGGATTGCCTTTTTATGGCTTATGGGATTTCGTATAGCCAAACACGATGGCTTTAACATCGGGTTACTCGATGGAGATCGTTTCCGGAAACACAAAAAGTGAAGCCCGCGGAAGCTCACCTGGTTTTTGCCCGACAATCCGGGCATTTTTCATGCGTTTCTCCTATAGGCGCTGCAGTAGGGTTCCCGCATACCTCGCACGAAACGATATGGTACTGTTTCAAACCCGCGGTGCGTTCTGCTGCTTGATCAAAACTGACGATAAGGAGCATAATGCCCACTTGAATTGCCGGTACACCCAAGAGAAGACTCCAGACAGGGATACGAAGGGTAAATGTCCACACCCCTCCGGCAAAAAGGAGAAGAGAAATGGTGTAGCGGGCAGTTGCCCGCATCATTCGCATCGTATACCGCATAGGTTCTCTCATTATCATAGGGATAGTATAAAGGGGGAGTCAAGAAGATTTTGTTTATGATTTCACCATAGTACTTGCCAAACGTTTGGCTTCTATCAGAAAAAATTGTTTGAGCTGGTCAAGGGTGAGTTTTTTCTTCATGATCGGAAGATCGGTAAGCTCCGAAACTTTTGCAAACAGTGAGGAGAGATAAAAGGGTTCGATCTCCATTTTGAACTTAT
>Ga0209515_10006971_pt1 | contig 13800 bp, 13 predicted proteins | sample Subgroupgradi54m_FD_187454 | JGI IMG/M metagenome (GOLD analysis project Ga0209515, IMG submission 187454) | Subsurface groundwater microbial communities from S. Glens Falls, New York, USA - GMW60B uncontaminated upgradient, 5.4 m (SPAdes)... ...
AAGCCCATCTCGTCGGTGTAGCCGATGTGCCGGATGACATCGCGGGCGACGCGGTCGAAATCCACCGTGGCGCGCGTGGTGATCTCGCCCGCCAGCACCACGAGGTTGTTCTTGACCAGCGTCTCGCAGGCCACGCGCGCCGATTTATCCTGCTTGAGAATTGCATCCAGCACGGCATCCGAAATCTGGTCGCAGACCTTGTCCGGATGGCCTTCCGACACCGATTCAGAGGTAAAAAGGTAACTGTCTGCCATAAAATAACGTCTCTCCGCCCTAGATGGATCGTCTGAGACCGCGCAGTTTAATCAATCCCGGGCCAAATTACAGCTAACCCTCGAAAAACTAGCATTGTTCCCACGGTAGTCTGTGGTACCGCCAGCCGCCCAGAGTGCTGCGGTGGTGTTTTTCATCCATCTGGCCTTCGAAGCCCTCGGCCACGTTGTAAACGTCTTTGACCCCAGCCTGTAACAGGGCCTTGCCGGCTTCGAGTGAGCGTACCCCGCTGCGACAGATCAGCACCACCGGCGCCGCCCCGGTGGTGGCGCCACCCAACATGGCCTGCCGTACCTGGGCGAGAAAGTGCGGGTTGAGTGTCCAGTCGGGTTCGTCGATCCAGGGGATGTGGATAGATCCCGACGGATGCCCGACGAACAGATATTCCATTTGCGAACGTACGTCGATGAACACGGCGTTCGGGTGTTCCTGCAATAACTTGTACGCCTCTTTGGGGTTCAGGGTTTTGACTTTGTCGCTCATGCTACCCCTCCTGGTCGGGACGTGCCCTGACCGTTCTGATTGGGCATACTTAGCATCTTATGTTGCCAGCCGATACATTGCCCGTTTCCATAACGCGCACCAAACCACCCAAGCCGCTGCTGCGCGCTGCCGGCGAAGCCATTGCGGATTATTCCATGATCCGTCCAGGCGATCGCGTTCTGCTGGGCCTGTCCGGCGGCAAGGACAGCCTGTCACTGCTGCACGTGTTATTGCACCTGCACGACAAGGCTCCGGTTCGTTTCGATCTGGCCGCGGCCACAGTCGATCCTTGCATCGATGGCTTCGATCCGTCGTTCCTCAAGGACTACGTCGCCGCGCTTGGCGTTCCCTATTTCTATCGCCGTCAAGACATCGTCGGTCGCGCGCTCACGACCATGCGCGGGGACTCGTTCTGCGCCTACTGCTCACGCATGCGCCGCGGCATTCTCTACGCCACGGCCCGGGAACAAGGTTATAACGTACTGGCCCTGGCGCATCATCTGGATGACTTGGCCGAGTCGTTTCTGATGAGCGCTTTCTACGGTGGCCGACTGCACACCATGAAAGCGCATTACCTGAATGACGCCGGCGACTTGCGTATCATCCGCCCCTTCGTTTATGCACGCGAGCGTCAGACCGCCGACTTTGCCCGCCGCGCCGGCCTCCCTGCCCTTACGGACAGTTGCCCCGCCTGCTTCCGCATGCCTACCCAGCGCATGAACATGAAAACCTTGCTTGCTGATCAGGAAAAAAACCACAAGATGCTATTTTCAAGCCTTCTGACGGCTATGCGCCCCATTATGAAAGGAATTACGCTGGATTAATCTATATGCATCACCACTTTTTATTTTTTCAGTAGATTATTAAATATTTATGTAAAAAGTGGAAATTAAAAATTATTTTACTGGCTTATATGTAGAATTATGTGATTTTATCAATGATGCAAAGCGATTTTCAACCTTCGGTTGATCGGCATATTGATCCAAATGCCCTTCCATGGCGTTTGAAACCAATTCCAAACGTTTTTCCGAGTCTGGGTGGGTTTTGAACATCAGCGATACGGCATCATCCTTGGGATTAATGGAGGAAAGCGTCTGTAAAGTCGCAGGCAGCCCATAAGGGTCATAACCAGCGCGCGCGGACAACACCACGCCCATGCGGTCGGCGGCGAACTCGTCCTCCTTGTCCAGGCCGCGTGCATAGATTTCAGTGCCGGCACTCACGAGCTTGGCATATCCCGGCTTGTTGCGGCTTAGGGCGTCGCTCGCCATATCCACCAGCTTGCCCTTGCGCATGGTGTTCAGCGCGTGTTTTTCGACGACGTGACTGATCTCGTGCGCCAGCACCCCGGCGAGTTCGGATTCATCGCGCATGCGCATCAGCATGCCGCGCGTGATGAACACGTAACCGCCCGGGGTGGCGAAGGCGTTGACGCTGTTCGTGTCCAGCACGCCAAAGCGCCACGGCAGACTGGGACGGCTGGTATGCAGCGCGATCCACAGGCCGACCTTGTTGACATAGGCTTGCAGCGCCGGGTCGTTCACCAGCGGGGACGCGCCCAGCAGATTGGCTGCCACGTCCTTGCCGAGCGTGATCTCGTCGTTCTCGGAAGTCGGCTTGAGCGGCCTGAGTTTCTCGCCGACACCGCGCAGCTTGTCGAAATCGAAGGCCGTGGCCGGCAGCGAGGCAGTGAGTGTCAACGCCGCGAAGAACAACAATGCTATTTTGGATATTTTCATAACTTCTCCTTCATTCCTTGTTCAGGAATGGAACATCTTTTTCTTTCAACCCGGCGCTGCGCGCAAAATCGCGTGCGGTTGAATCACTCGCGCGACTCGCCTCCATGGACTCCACCGCTTTGGGATTGGGCTTGGCGCTCTTGAGTTCCTCGGCGCTGAGGCCGCGGATGCCGGTGGTGGCGACGATGCCCTGAGAACCGGAACGTCCGGTCTGACTGACATTTTTGAGCGCTGTCAGGCCACCACCGGTATTTTTAGCTTCTGGACCTTCTCCGGCGCGCACTTGATGCAAGCGCGCCCAGCCGGATTTGCCTTGGGCGGAAATTCGCAACCAGCCGCCACGCCGCTCGAGGATATCCACCTTGGTATTCGAAGGCAGTTGCCCGGCCGGTTTGGCGTCGCGGTAGGGCGTGGCCATCAGGTCGACAGCGGATCGCGTGGTACCGGTCTCTTTCGCATGGGCCATGCCCGTGATGGCAAGGCCGAGGGTGAATACCAGGATGATCAGTCGTTTCATAAAGACTCCCATTTCGGTTCAAACAGGTGAACCGGCTCTTCCTTGCCCTTGAGTTTGACCGGGCCGTGGTCGGTAAATGTGTACTTGTCGCAGACGGCGCGTACCGCGGCCGAAACCAGGATCCGGCTGCGTCCACGAGTGGCACCTTCGATGCGGCTCGCGGTGTTCACGGTGTCGCCGATCACGGTGTAATCCTGACGGTGCTCCGGCGAGCCGATGAAACCCACCACCGCTTCACCGCTGTGCAGCCCGATGCCGATGTCGAATTGCTCGCCATCGGCACCGGCCTCTTGTTTGAAACGCATCAGCGTCTGTTCCATCTCCCGTGCACAGGTCAGTGCGCGGCAGGCATGGTCCGGCTGATCCGTCGGCGCGCCCCAGAACGCCATGATGGCATCGCCGATGTATTTGTCCAGCGTTCCCTCGTGGCGAAAGATCACCTCGACCTGCAAACTGAAATAGCGGTTGAGCAGGTCGACAATCTCCGGCGCCGATTTGCGTTCGGAGAGCGAGGTGAATCCCTGGATGTCGGAAAACAATACCGTGATCTCGCGCTTCTGACCGGACAGTGCCGCATCGGTTTCGCCTTTCTCGACGAGTCCTGAGACCACGCGCGGATCGAGAAAGCGTGAAAACAGTTGCGTCACGCGCTGACGGTTGCGCCGCTCGTGCCAGTAGGCGCGCACTGCCGCCGGCACGAAATAGAGCCAGGCGAACAGCAACGGGCTTACCACCGGCACGACGCTGCGGCCGAAGACCAGTGCCGCCCAGCCGCTGACCGCGAGCACCGTCGAGAAGGCCAGCAAACCGATGCCGAGCGGCAGCGGGCTCAGGCCTCTGGCGAAGGCGCTCGCCAGCACCAGCAGTACGAACCCGGCGATCGCCGGCAAGGTCCAGGCAGGCGCATGCTGGAGTCGCTCGCCGTTCTTGAGATTGTCGAGGGTCGTGGCGAGCACTTCGGTGCCGGGGTAATTGGCGCCCATGGGCGTTAGCTTGAGATCGTGCAGGCCCGAGGCAGTGGTGCCGACGATCACGATCTTGCCGCGGAATTCATCCGCCGGCCGCTGCCGCTGTTTGCGTTCAAGATCGGTGAACAGCTCATGGAAGGAAACCGTGAGATAGGACCGGGTTGGGCCATGCCAGGTCAGCATCAGGTTCGCGGAATCGGGAACGGAGTAACCCAAGTCGCGCGCCACGCGCGCGGGCAAAGAGGGGATACGCCAACCGTAAGCGTCCAGATATATCGGATAACGCCGGATAACGCCGTCGTCATCGGCAAACACGTTGATCGTGCCGAGCCGGCCGGTCTGGGTTAGCCCCGGCAGTGGCAGTAACAGGGCGGCACGCGCCTCGGGGTCGGCAAGGGGCCCGGCTGTGGCGTTGGTCAGCTGCTTCAGGGAATAACCATTCCCGCGCTCGGCCTGGGGCGGGGCGGACAGGCGCACCATCGGAAAATACACGTTGGGCAAGGCCACGGCCGTGCGAATGAAGTAAAAATCATCGGCCACATGCTCCTTTTGCGGGTCGATGAACAGGATGTCGAAGACGATAGCGGCCGGTTGCTGGCGCGCCAGCCCCTCCAGCAGCTGGCCGAACACGGCGCGCGACCAGGGATAGCGGCCGTAATCGGGAACCATGGCCTCGAGCGTGGGCTCGTCGATGTCGATCATGACGATGCCTGGGTCGGGCGGGAGGCGCGCGGCGAGGCTGCGCAGGTTCCAGTCGAGGTAGAGGTTGTCCAACCGGCCGGCGGCGTCCCAATGCGCCGCCGCGAGCGCCGCCAGCCAGACGATGACGGCGAGCACAAACGGGGTGCGCCGCCGCGCCGTTTTTGTAATCATTGGTAAAGACTAACCCAGCAGGGAGCCGAGTCCAAGCCGCCGCGCCGCGTCGGCGCGCGACAGTCATTCGATGAGCCCATCACGTTCGACCAAATCGAAAGCCGACAGCCCGGATCAATCGCTTTCCTTTCTGACGCTTGAGAACATGAAGAGCAGTTACGCACCGCGTTACTGGCCGAGCTGGGCCTGGCTGTTCCTGTTGCGGCTGATGGCGGCGCTGCCGCTGTCATGGTCGCGCGCCGTGGGCGCGGCGCTGGGGCTGCTCATGATGGTCACGAATGAGAAACGCCGAAAGATCGCGCGCATCAACCTCGAGATGTGTTTTCCCAAATCGAGTCTGCGCGAACGCGAGCGCCTGTTGCGACGGCATTTCATCGTCAGCGGCCAGAGCTACTTCGATCTGGCTTATCTCGCCTGGGCTTCGGAGCGCCGCATCCTGCGCAAAACAACTATCCGCGGTCTGGAGCATTACCAGGACCTGCGCGGGCGAAATATTATTTTGCTCGCGCCGCATTGTGTCGGGATGAATTTCGGCGGGGCCGTGATCGCGCGCGAGCGCGCGCAGTTCTCGATGGTCAAGCTGCAGCGCAATCCGGTGGTCAACGGGTTGCTCAATCGCGGACGCATGCGCTTCGGCTGTTTCCTGCTGTCGCGCCAGCAGGGCCTGCGTCCCGTGATCCGCGGGCTCAAGCAGGGGCTCGCGTTTTACTATCTGCCGGACGAGGATTTCGGCCAGCGCCAGTCGGTGTTCGTGCCGTTCTTCGGCGTGCCGACCGCGACACTCACCACGCTCGGCCGGCTGGCGCGCCTGACCAATGCGCTGGTGGTGCCATGTTTTACGCGCCTGCTCCCCGGCGGACGCGGCTACGAGGTGATTCTCAAGCCGCCGCTGGAGGATTTCCCGGACGGCGATCGCGCGCGCGATGCCGCGCGCATGAACGAGGTGATCGAGGAGGGCCTGCGGCACATGCCTGAGCAGTACCTGTGGACCTTCAAGATCTTCAAGACCCGCCCGGGTCACGCGCCATCGCCCTATGGCTGATGCCGGCCTGAGCCGTTTCCTGCATCCGCGCTGGTGGCCGACGTGGATCGGCCTCGGTTTCATGCGCGCGGTGAGCTGGCTGCCGCTGCCGCTGATTGCGGCTTGCGGCGGCGCGCTCGGGATGCTCTTGTACACGCTGCACGCCGGGCGCCGGCATATCGTGAACGTCAACGTCCGGCGCTGTTTTCCGGAGTTTTCCGCCCCTGAGCAGGCGCGCATCGCGCGCAAGCATTTTCGCGCCTTCGGCCAGACGTTGCTCGATATCGGTATTTCCTGGTGGGCCTCGGAAGCGCGCATCAAGCGCCTGACGCGGTTCCGCGGACGTGAGCATTACGACAAAGCGCTGCGCGAAAACAAAAATATTATTTTGCTCGCACCGCATTTTCTCGGTCTCGAAATCGGCGGTATCCGGCTCTCGATCGAGCGGCCGATGGTCACGGTGTTCCGCCATCCGGTGAACGAATTGCTGAGCGTGGTGATGGAGCGCGCGCGCGCGCGTTTTCAGCTCGATCTTGTCGAGCACATCAAGCCGCTCACGGCACTGGTGCGACAGACCAAAAAGGGCGTGCCGCTGTATTACCTGCCGGACCAGGACGCTGGCCGGCGTAACTCGGTATTTGCACCATTCTTCGGCATCCCCGCGGCGACGTTTATCGTTCTGCCGCGCCTCGCGGAGATGACGGACGCGGTGGTGATTCCGTGCATCACGCGCCAGCGGTCATGGGGGCGCGGCTACGAAATCAATTTCCGCCCGCCACTGAACCATTTTCCCTCCGGCGATCCTGTGGCCGACACCACGCGCATGAACCGGGAAATCGAAGCGGCGGTGCGGGAAATGCCGGAGCAGTATTTCTGGCTGCACAAGCGGTTCAAGACGCGGCCGAAGGGCGAACCGGCATTTTATTAGCCGGTTTCATGTTCGAATTTGTGGTCTATCTTTACGGTTAGGTTACCACTCGTTGGGAAAGGCATGATCCGGTTCATCAACTGCATCCGCAAGCAGTCCCACATCAGCTCCGAACAGTTCCGCGAATACTGGAACGATCCGAAATTCGACGCCATCATCGATCGGGTGGTGGAGTACACGGGCGCCACCGGCCACGCGAAAAATCTCACGTTGATGGTAGAGGCGAACGAACTGATGCAGAAGAAGCGCGGCGGTTCCGCGCAACCTTTCGACGGGGTGCTGGAGTACTGGTGGGAGAATGCCCCGCAGCTGAATGCCGTGCTGAATTCGCCGCAGTGTGATGTGCTGATGAAGTCGATGCTGGAGTATCAGAAACAGTTCGTTGACCTCGAAAAATCCTGCGCGTTTTTTACTGAAGCCCAAGAGTGAGTGGGAGCGTGCGCTGCGCGCACGTTTAAAAACTAATTGCGGCTCCCCGCACCGTCCGGTAGAGCGAGTTACCCAAAAATGAAAGACATTCTGTTTTACATAATTGTAGCTTTAGCGTGTTCAATCGTGCTTTGGGCTACGTTAGTTGCAATCGACTTTGGTCGCGCGAAGGTCAAAGGATACAAGCCTCGCTATATGTGGGCCAGCATTCCTATTGTGTGGGCGATTCTGACGTTGGCTGGGTTTCTAATACGCCCGGAAACAAAGTACTTAGCGGTTCTTTTCGTTATGTCAGTTATTGTCATGATTGCTGGGCTTGTATTCTGGGGTTTGTCTTTCACTTTACGCAGTCAACGAACCAAACACCTGCTCGAGTTCATGCTCTATATCGGAACTGTAATACCATGTGTTGTGATCGCCTATAGTGAAATTTCCGTTGCGCGGTATGTCATGTGGCATCCCGGTTCTCTTGACTCACCTGATGCCGTTGTCGTGAATTTCCCCCTTGCGTTCATGTTGATCTTGTATGCAAATTATTTATCTGCATTGATAACGATATTATCAATTCTCACAATATATTTTTTGGTAGTGGGACCAACCAGAACGCGCAGAAACATTGTTTTCTGGTTTGTTATGCTCGGAATGGCTCTACTATCAAACTTGCTATTGAGTGAGCATCGGATTGCAGCGGTGTATATGAGAGTTGTTTTTACTACAGCAATGACAGTTTTTCCTCTAGTTTTTGCTGGACTCTTAATGAAAATATTACTCACTAAGTCTGACCATTCGGACGTGCAAAGACAGCGCGCAAGTTAGCTCAACCATTGAGTTTGTTGCTAATCCCCCGTCGGTGCTCGGCTCGCTCCGACGGGAATATTACAAAATCTAACCCAAGCTATTTAATTGAACTGCCAGGTTACCCCTTTACCTTTGAGCGAAGAATATCGATGGACACCCACCGCTGAGAATCGGGATTGAGCATTTCCCAGAAGTCCCATCCGTTCGTCGATACAGCTTGGCCTTTAGTACCCGCGGCTCGCTTTGCAGCGATACCAGCTGAAGATGGATTGTCGTAACCCATTCCGTTGAACTCAATTCCTTGTGCAGTAATCTTCGCGTGATATGTCTTACCCAAGTATGTTCCGCGTAGCTCAGCGCCAACTGGGAAAGCCTCTCCACGCGAGGAATACCAAAACGCGGATTGCTGCCGTTCTGGTGACGCTAACGGAAAAGATTGGGGCGCAGCCTTTTCCCAATGTTTAATAAGACGTTCAATCACCGAACTGGCATCATCGACGAGAGGGACCGCCAACTTCTGCAATTTCTCAAAGACTTGACGCCGAATATGGACAGGCACGGTATCCATTAATGTTCCTCCTTCAGTAATTATGCTTCAAAGTAACTATACAGTTACTATATAGTTATTGTCAAGTAACTATGAGGGGCTGAGATAGAAGCAAGAAACTGGGATATGTGCTGGTTTTAAACCCGTCGAAGCGAGGCGCGCAGGGTACCCGCCCGGTGTTTGGGCGGCGAAGCGGCCGGAGGCCGCTCGACAGAATTATTTCTGCAAACGTTTAAGAAAAACTGTCATCTCCTTCGCCGCTTGTTTGTCGCCTTTTTCTTCTGCAACTTTAATCCCATCTTCGTAGGCTTTGATTGCTTCGTCTTTATGTCCAGCATCGGCTAGCGCTTTGCCGAGCAGCTTCCACGCGGCGGAATATTTTGGATCTTTCTCCGCCGCCTTACGCAGATGCTCGGCGGCCTTGTCGGGTTGATTGAGTTTCAAATATTCGCCGCCGAGGCTGTAGCGCAGCAGCGCGCTATCCTGGCCGCGCGCGAGCATGGCTTCGAGGTTGTCGAGAATAGCCATGGCTATTCCTTGGGCGGCTTGGGGTTGACGCCGAGCTGCTTGAGCTTGCGGTAGAGATGTGTGCGTTCCATGCCGGACATGCGCGCCACTTCGGCGACGTTGCCGCCGGTGCGTTTCAAGTGATGCTCGAGATAGGCTTTCTCGAACTGATCGCGCGCGTCGCGCAGCGGCATTTCCATGAGCGTCGGCGGATAGGCCTCGGCCGATACCGGCGCCGGGGCATCGAGGGTCTGCTCGACCTCGGCCTCGGTCACTTCCTCCCCGCGGTTCAGGATCAGCAGCCGCTGCACCATGTTGCGCAGCTCGCGCACGTTGCCCGGCCAGGAGTAGTTGCGCAGCAGGTTGAGCGCGCCGGTGGTGAACTTGCGGTAGGGTAGATGTTCGTTGTCCGCCATCCAGTTGACATAGAAATTAATCAGCTCCGGCACGTCCTCGTGGTGCTCGCGCAGGCTCGGCACGCGCAACGGCACGACGTTCAGGCGGTAGTAAAGATCCTCGCGGAAGCGTTTTTCCTCCACCGCTTTTTGCAAATCCTGATCGCTGGCGGCGATGATGCGCACATCCATCCCGACCGTTTCGTGGCCACCCACGCGGATGAAGTGTTTCTGCTCGAGCGCATCGAGCAATCGCGCCTGCGTGGCGCTGTCGAGGTCGTTGATCTCGTTGAGCAGCAGGGTGCCGCCCGCGGCCTGCTCGAAACTGCCGGGCTTGATCGCCCCCTTTTGTTCCTGGCCGAAGAGTTGCACGGCCACGTGTTGCGGCGAAATCGCGGCCAGGCTCACCTCGACGAAAGGCGCGTCCTTGCGTCCGCTGTGCGCGTGCAGGTAACGCGCCGCGACCGCCTTGCCGCTGCCGGCTTCGCCGGAAATCAGCACCCAGGCGTCGGTGGCGGCGATGCGCTCGATGCTCTCACGCAGTTGATGCATCAGCGGGCTCTTGCCGATCAGCGTGGTGGCCGGTTCGGCCTGGCGACGCAGGCGCAGGTTTTCGCGCCGCAGCTTGTCGTTCTCGAGCGCGCGTTCCACGGTGACCAGCAGCTTGCCCATCGACAGGGGCTTTTCGATGAAGTCGTAGGCGCCGAGGCGCGTGGCCTCGACCGCGGTTTCGACCGTGCCGTGCCCCGAGATCATGATCACCGGCATTTCGAGATTGCCGGATTGCGACCACTCGCGCAGCAGGCTGATGCCGTCGGTGTCCGGCATCCAGATGTCGAGCAGTACCAGATCGGGACGCTGCTTGCGCACCGCTTCGCGCGCGGTCCTGGCATTCTCCGCCGTCACCACCTTGTAGTGCTCGTCCTCGAGAATTTCCTGCACCAGCCGGCGGATGTCCGGCTCGTCGTCCACCACCAGGATGTAACCGGGGTTCATGCCTTCGTCTCCGCGCGCACGGGTTTAGGGGCCGGGGATTTTTCGGCGGACACCGCCACGGTGTCACCGATCGGCAGGCGGATGATGACACAGGCGCCGCCGTCCTTGAGGTTCTCCGCGAGGATGGCGCCACCGTGCTCCTCGACGATGCGCTTGACGATGGCCAACCCCAGCCCCGTGCCCTTTTCCTTGCTGGTGACATAGGGTTCGTACAGCCGCACCAGTTGCGCCTCCGGGAACCCGGGCCCGTTGTCCTGTATCTTCAACTCGGCAAAACGGTGCATGTTCTCCGTCAGTACGCGAGTACTCATGCTGATCATCGGCTTGGGCGTGGCGGTGAGCGCCTCGCGCGCATTGAGCAGCAGGTTATGCAGTACCTGCCGCAGCCGGCCGGGATCGGCCGAGATCACGGGCAGGTCGGCATCGAGATCGAGTCTGGTCGACACGGAGCGAGGCGCTTTTCCCCTGCTCGGTTTGTCGTCGGCGCGGTGCAATGGCACGACGCCGGCGGTGCTGAGGCCGCGATCGTTCTTGTACAGCTCTATGACATCGCGAATCAGGTCGTTCAGGTCCACCGGGCGCGACTGCATCTGCGCGGAGCGCGCGTATTCGGAGAAATCGTTGACCATGGATTTGAGCGCTTCGACTTGTTCGATGATCGTGCGCGTGGCGCGTTCGAGCGCTGCGCGCTCTTCCTCCGGCACCTGGCGCAAGTACTTGTGGCGGATGCGCTCGGCCGAGAGCTGTATCGGCGTGAGCGGATTCTTGATTTCGTGCGCCATGCGTCGCGCCACTTCGCCCCAGGCGGCGTCGCGTTGCGCCTGGATGAGCGTGGTGATGTCGTCGAACACCACCACGTAGCCACCGCGCTTGCCGCGCCACGAGGGCAGTGATGTGCCGCGCAGCATCAGCGTGCGACGACGTCCGTTCACCGCCAGCTGTATCTGTGTCTGCCATTCGGTCTGGCCGGCGGTCGCGGCCTGTTCGACCGCCTCGGTGAACGGGTGCAGAGTCGGATAGTGCTCCGTGAGCCACGCCAGCGATTTGCGCCCGCTTGATTTGAGCTCGGCGCCGAGAATCTGGCTCGCCGCCGGGTTGTGCGTGCGCAACAGCAGGCGCTGGTTGAAGGTGAGTACGCCGGAGGACAGGCGCCCCATGACGGTTTCGAGATAGGCACGCTGGATCTCGGCTTCCTGTTGGCTGCGTTTGCTCTGCGTTTGCGCGCGATGAATGCGGCGCGTCATGTCATTGAAGGACTCGACGAGAATTCCAATTTCGTCGTGACTGGTGACCGGAATCTGTTTCTGATAATCGCCTTGCGCCACGGCGTTCGTGGCTTCAGCCAGCTCGCGGATCGGCGCGGCCAGCCGCCGTGCTGAAAAGATGGCGGCCCAGACCGCGATCAGCAGCGTGAGCAGCGCGATCAGCGACAGCGTGAGCGTGAAACCGAATTTGAGCGGGCCGCGCAGATACACGAGTTTTTCATATTCGGCGAAGGCCGACTGCACCGATTCGCCGAGCTTGGCATAGCGCGGCGGCAATGCCTGGAACACCTGCAGCACGCGCATTGGTGCACCGACGCCACGCGAACGAACTGGCACCACCACACGCAGCCGCAGGCCGGATTTGCCGATGGCGTCAAGATTGGCGTAGGTCAACCCCTGGCGCACTTGCGTGAATACCGCATCGCTCGGTCGGCCCGGGATCAGCGCCCCGGGCTCGAAGCTGGCCTCGCTCACCGAGGCGATGATTTTGCCGTCCTGGGTGAACAGCGTCAGTTCGGTGATGTTGTACTGCTCGCGCAGCGCGTTGAGCAGGGACAGTTCCGAGCGCAACCCGCCGATTTTTGGCCTCACGGGCAGGGTTTCCAGTTCCACGGCCATCTCCTGGGTGTTTTTGACCAAGTCCTGCTTGAGCGCATCAAGCGCGGTGCGTCCGAGCAGCAACGCGTCGTCGAGCGCGCGCTCGATGCGCACGTCGAACCAGTTGTCGATGCCGCGGTTGAGCGTCTGGATCGAGAAGATAAACACCACCGACACCGGCAGCACCGCAAGCATGACGAACATCACCAGCAGCCGCAGCGTCAGCCGCGTACCCATCACGCGCGCGCGGTACTGCTCCACGAAATGAAGCAGGTTGAGCAGGATCAGCGCGATCAGCAGCACCACACCGAGAATGTTGACGAGCAGCAGCACCGAATACATCCGCCCGAACAGCGCCGAGTTCTGGGCGGCGGCATTCATCATGATGAAGGCCGCGATCAGCAGCACCGACAGCACTGCCAGCGGCGTGAAGCCGGTGACGTAACGGGTGACGTAGCGGTTCAGCGCGCTACTTTCCATGAGGTCCATCCGCTGTTGAGATGCCAGGCGAACGAGGTGTAGGCCACCGGCCGCAGTGGCGTGGGCAGGGCCTCGATGTCGAGACTCACGCGGATATCGGCGGAATAAACGCCTGCGGACGGCGAATCCGGCAGCGCGAGCTTGAGGTCGCTCAGGGAGCCGAGCTGCTTCAGCGCTTCCTGCTGGGTGAGCAGGCTTTCCCGCGTTTCCGCCTCGCCCTCACCCGCGCTGACCAGGTACTGGCCCGAGAGCGCGTGATATTGAATGCGGCGGCGCAGCGTCCAGGAAGCGATTTTCTTGTCCCACAGGTAACGGCGCTGGTGATACAGGCGGACGTCGATGACCACCTCGAGCGGAATCCCCTTGGCCAGCGCTTCTTCCACCTTGGCACTCAGGCCCAGATCGAGGTTGCCGGCGAAGGTCAGCGACTGCTCGGTGAATTTCGGCTGTACGTCTGCGATCTTGAAGTCCGCCGCGGCCTCGCCGAGCAATGCCAGCGCCAGCGCCGCCAGCGCGAATCGCCACCAATCAACTTTTACGGATACACGCATAATAGAAACCGTCCATGCCCGCTTCCCCCGGCAGAATCTGCCTACCCGCCGCCCGCGCCCGGCCGGCGCTCATCGGCAGCATGACCTCCCGTGCCTCGGGATGACGCTCGAGAAACGCTGACAGCTGTTTTTCGTTCTCCACCGCAAGGATCGAGCAGGTCACGTACAGAAGCTTACCTCCGGGCTTGAGCAAGGGCCACAGTCCCTCGAGGAGACGCGCCTGCGTCGTGACGAGTTTGGGCAGGTCCTCGGAGCGTCGCCGCAGCTTGATGTCGGGATGACGGCGGATCACCCCGGTCGCCGAGCACGGAACATCCGCGAGTATCCGATCGAACCGACGCCCGTCCCACCAGTTCGCCGGGTTCGCCGCATCGCCGGTGATGAGCTTCGCGCTGAGGCCCAGACGCGCGAGATTATCTTCAATCATGGCCAC
>Ga0209515_10006972_pt1 | contig 13800 bp, 13 predicted proteins | sample Subgroupgradi54m_FD_187454 | JGI IMG/M metagenome (GOLD analysis project Ga0209515, IMG submission 187454) | Subsurface groundwater microbial communities from S. Glens Falls, New York, USA - GMW60B uncontaminated upgradient, 5.4 m (SPAdes)... ...
AGGAGGATTAAAGGTTAAGGAGTTGATAAAAGATTTCAATATGCCACGGTAGCTCAGTGGCAGAGCGCTACCCTGAAGAGGTAGGCGTCGGGTGTTCGATTCACCCCCGTGGCACTTGTTTTATAAGCAGAGACCCCGTGTCGCGGGGCTGAAGAGCGGTAGGTCCCCCCGCAATGCGGGGGCCTCGGCACCAAAACCAAAACCGCCCCGCACTGCGGGGCGGTTTTGGTTTTGCTAGGTGCTGCGGACTTTAAGTTTCGTCTGGCGGCTCTTGTCCAGTTTTGGGAGTTTGAGGGTCAGCAAGCCGTGCCGTTCGCTCGCCTCGGAGCCGTCCACATCAATCTCTTGAGGAAGCATAATGGTACGGCTAAACGAACCCCAATAGAGTTCGCGGTGAAAGTAGTCGGCTTCGTTCGTCTCGCTTGACTCAAGACGCGAGCCGCGAATCGTTATCATATCGCGGGTGATGGAGATGTCCAGGTCGTCGGGGCGCACGCCCGCCACAATCGTCTTAATCACAATGTCGTCGGGGGTTTGATAGACATCCACCGTGAGTTCGCCTTCTTCCGCCTCATCAGAGACGAGCGAGAGCGTCTTGCTCTTCGCGTTTTGCTTGACGGGGAGTCGGCGACCCTTCTCTTCGGGCACCTCCGCTTCCTCTTCGCGCGGATTGACGGCGCCGGTGAGCCGTTCAAAAAATGAGCGTTTATCTCTTTGACTCATACTCGTAGTTGTTTAACTTTTTCAAATCCGACGAGAAGCAAGATGACCCCGACCCAGACGAACGAGAAGACCGCGAGCGTCTTTGTGCCATTGCCGTTACTCCCCAGTATATAGAGATTGAAAAGGGTGTGCAAGAGGATAGCAGTGCATAACCCAACGACCCGTTCAATATTCTTGACCGCGCCGCGCCGATAGAACCCGAGGGCGAGGAAGAAGCCGAGAACGCCCGAGGTCACGATATGAAGAAGCGAAGCGCCGACAAAGCGCAGGAGTCCCAAATCAAGGCCGTCCAGAAGACCTTTGTGGGTAAGGGCGCCCGAGAGAAAGAGCGTGTTTTCAAGTGCGGCGAAGCCGAGCGCGGCGGTAATGAGGTAGATGAGCGAGTCAATGGGTTCGTCGTTCTCGCGTCTTCGCAGCGCCGCGAAGTGTGCGGCGCCATACTTGAGCGTCTCCTCCACAATCGCCCAACCGATAATCACGAGCGTCATATTTGCTGTGGCGCTCTGAATGTACTGCTCTGCGGGCAGAGCGAAGAGAATCGCAATCATTCCCGCCCCAAACGAGAGCATCACAAGCGCGCGCGGCTCGGGGTGCAGACGGTCTTCTTTGAGCCAGAACCAAAGCCAGAGCAGGGCGGGGAGGACGCCGCCGAGGAGGGAAAAGAAGAGGGTGGAGGGAGTCATAACCACGGCTGAATTATAAGCAATTCTTTTTCGCCCGTTAATCCCCAGATTTCTTCGGTGATGAACGGCATAAAAGGGTGCAAGAGTTTGAGCGAGTTCTTTAAGAGATAATGCAACGACGCTCCGCTGTCCTCTTTCTTCTTGCTCTCTTCAATAATCTCGTCGGCGAGGCGATGCCACACATACGCGTAGATTTTCTCTGCGGCAAGGTGAAATCGGTATTCCTCCATATCGGCTGTGAGGTCGCGCGCGAGTGTATCAAATTCTTTTTTAATCGCTTCGTCTATGTCTCCCGTCTTTTCACGCGAGAGTATGTAGCGCGCGATGTTCCAGAGCTTGTTGGCGAAATGCTTATATCCTTTTATTTTGTTTTCGGAAATGTTGGTGTCCGTTCCCGGCGTGTTGCCGACCACAAGCGTCATTCGTCCCGCGTCCGCGCCGAACTTCTCGGCGATTTCTAAAGGGTCAATGCCGTTGCCGAGTGTTTTTGAGAATTTTCTTCCCTTTTCGTCGCGCACGATACCGTTTAAATATAGGGTGCGGAAGGGAACAACTCCGAGCGCATACTCAGACATCAAAATCATCCGCGCCACCCAAAAAAATAAAATATCGTAGCCGGTCTCCAATACATCAGTCGGGTGGTAGAGTTCAAGGTCTTTTGTCTTTTCAGGCCAGCCGAGTGTTGAGAACGACCAGAGACCAGAAGAAAACCAGGTGTCCAGAGTATCCTCTTCTCCTTCAATCGGGATTTTGTGCCCGTACCAAATCTGCCGCGAGATGCACCAGTCGCGCAGATTCTCTATCCAGTGGAAGTAGGTTTTGGTGAAATGTTCGGGAATTATCTTTATCTCGCCATTCGCGACCGGCTCGCGCATTAGTTCTTTAAGCGTCTTGCCTCCGCGCTCTTTGATTGGCTTATTCACATTCACAAACCACTGCAGTTTCGGGAGGGGCTCAATCACCCCCCCGGTGCGTTCGGCCGTCGCGAGATTGTGAATTATCTCCTCTTCTTTTTCCAAAAGCCCTTTTTCTTTGAGCCACGCAACGACCGCCTCGCGCGCCTCGCTCACTTTCTTACCTTCGGCAAACGCGCCGACACCTACCATTTTGCCGAACTCATTGATGATGACTTTGGTCTTGTCTAGGTTATGCCGCTCGGCAATCTCCCAATCGGTCTGCGAGTGCGCGGGAGTAAGCCCCACTGCACCCGTTCCAAACGCAGGGTCCACTTCTTTATCCGCGACCACTTTTATTGAAAGCGGCACTCCGGCAAAGTCCGCAATCTCAAAAGTTCTGCCGATATATTTCTGGTAGCGCGCGTCATCGGGGTGAACGGCAATGCCGACATCACCGAGCTTGGTCTCAGGTCGCGTCGTCGCAATCGGAATAGGGAAGTCCTTTGCATAACGAAATGTATAGAGTTTCGTCTTTCGTTCTTCGTGAACAATCTCGTCGTCTGAAATAGTGGTCTGACCTTTCGGGTCCCAATTCACGATGCGGTTGCCGCGATAAATCAAGCCATCATCGTACATTTTATTAAACATCGTCCGCACGGCGCGGGTTCGTTTTTCATCAAGCGTGAACGCTTCGCGCGACCAGTCGCAGGAGGCGCCCATTGCCTTAATCTGCGAGACGATGGTGTCGTGACTTTTCTTCGCGAATGCCTCAACCCGCTTCAGAAACTCATCGCGGCCAAGGTCGTGCCGCGTTTTCTTTTCTGTTTTATAAATATCTTTCTCAACCCGTGATTGGGTCGCAATAGCGGCGTGGTCGGTGCCGGGGAGCCAGAGCGTCTTAAAGCCCCTCATCCGCTTGTAGCGAATCATCATGTCTTCAAGGGTGAGCATGAGCGCATGCCCCATATGCAGAACGCCCGTCACATTGGGCGGGGGCATCATGATGGTGAACGGTTTTCTTGGGCGTCCCGCCTCATCGGCGGGTAAATTGTCAGGATTAAAAAACCCGCTCTCCTCCCAGAGTTTGTAGATGCGCGCCTCGGTCTCCGCGGGGTTGTATGGTTTAAGGAATTTATCGTTGAGCACGACTCAATAGTATCAGATTTTCTCGCCAAGGCGAAGATTGCCGCGGGCTTTAAGTGTTCCTGCCTTGATACGGCGGGCTTCTTGGTGGCGAACGAGTCCCACAACGGCAATCATCAAGGCATTGTCAGTCGTGAGGCACGGTTCAGGAACCCCGAGAGTAATCTGCAGTTCTTTCGTCAATCTCTCAAACGCGCGGCGGATATTCGTATTCGCAATCACTCCGCCGCCGATGAGCAATGTCTGTGCGCCGTACTGCTCCAGCGCTTTTTTTGTCTTTGCAATGAGTACTTCAGTAACGGCGTCCTCAAACTCGCGGGCAATCTGTATCTTTGTCTCCTCGTTCGGCTCGCCAATCTTTTTGAGGAGATAGAGCACGGCTGTTTTCAGTCCCGAAAAAGAAAAGTCATAATCGGGCGAATGCAGCATCGGGCGGGGGAGTGGGTGCAACCCATCCGCCGATGAGGCGGACATATTCATTCGCGCGCTTTCCGCGAGCCGCGAGATTTCGGGTCCGCCCGGGTAGGGAAGTCCAAGCAGGCGCGCTACTTTATCAAACGCTTCGCCAACGGCATCATCGCGCGTCTCGCCGATGATTTCGTACTCACCCTCTTTTCTTATCAAGACCAGTTCGGTGTGTCCGCCGGAAATAAGCAACGCAAGTGCCGGGAATCGTGTCTCTTTAATTTTATGTTTTGCGCTTTTATCTTTTATTTTTGTCAGCAACGCTGACATGATGTGCCCTTCCATATGATTCACGGGAATAATCGGTACACCCCACTTCTCGGCGAGCGTCTCGGCAAAGGTGATGCCCGTCCAGAGACAGGGTTCAAGTCCAGGGCCAACCGTTACGGCAATCGCATCTAGCGTGGGCTTCTCGGCGGCGAGCCCCTCGGGCGTAGCCCTACAGGCGAGCCCCGCTTCTTCAAGAAGCGGGGCGAGCAAGAGCGGCAGATTCTTAATGTGTTCCCGTTTCGCGAGATTGGGGAAAACGCCGCCATACGGTTGATGAAGTGCAATCTGCGAGAGTGTCTTGTCGGCGAGAACAGTTATGTCGGTGCCGTTCTCGCTCTTGATGAGAGAAAGCGCTGTCTCGTCGCAACTGGTCTCAATGCCGAGAATCTTCATTTCATTGATGTTACTTAATCGTGAGGCGGGCCAGTGGTCTCTAAATAATTCACCAACTCGGAGAATGTGGTGCAACGCACATAGGGTTTGCCGCACTCCTCCTCGGCAAACGCTTTCATCGCCTCAAAGTAGAGCCCGTCGTTCCATTTTGAGAAATGGTTTGCAATGACCACGGGTGCGCGACTTCCGTTGTAATTATGGTTGAAGTAATCTACATATGCCTTTGTGACATCTCTGAAATATGCATTCCAACGCGCGCTGCCGCGCATTACCTCCTCCTTCGCATTCGACTGGTACTTCCATATACTGTAGTCAATAGCGATAATTGGAATTTTCTGCGTTCCAACATTAATCGTGCCGAGCGGGATACGCCAAATACCGTACGCGTCTTTTTCAGGCCAATTACCTCCTCGGGCTATTCCGCTTGCATCGTAGATGAAGTGTGTATCATGGAGCGCTTCATATAATGCCGCGTTAATGCCGAGAAGCGGCGCACGAAAACCGACAATATCTTTGGGTTTTATGAGCCACGGCGCAACCTTGATAGAAGGATTATTTTCGGCTGCATGAAAGAAAATGGAATTAAACTGTCTGAATTCCTGTCGCCAGTCCTCGTAGGTCCAATGAGAACCACTGAAATGCCCCACTGCATGGGAGGCGATCTCATTTTTTGCCACGCTCGCCGCGTTGAAGAGCGCAACGCGCTCCGAAATATCTTCAGCGGTGTCAGAAAAACCAATCTTAGATATGCCCGCCTTCTCGCCCGGCGGGCGGTAAAACTTACCGGTCTCTTTCGTGAGAAAATAGGCCGCGCTGATGAAATAGGTGAACTGCAGGGGCTTCTCCTCTTCGTACATCTTCTTTTGGAAATCAAGCGTCTCCTGAAGCATAGCGAGTGATTTTGCTCCATCAAAAGACAGCACGACGAATTGCGGCGTATCGCTCGAAACGGCGTAGGACTTTTGTGGAGCAGACAGAACCGAAGCGACCGTCGCAGCCATATTTATGCCTGCTTCCGGGTCATGCATGCTCATGCCCGCTTCAGAGTCATTCATCTCCACTCCCATTTTATCTTCACGGAGCGCGACCCGCCAGACGAAAAAGGTGAGTGCAACAACAAGCAGAAGAGCAGCAGCTACCTTCCGAGATTGTTGCTCCCGTGTATCTTGAAGCAATCTTGGTTCACGCATGAACGGAAGTTACGGGTGGCCTAAATGCTTCCCACAATGCTTGCGGCATTATCGAACTCATTGCTTTCTTTGTAGATATTGTTCGGGTCCACATTGATAGTCGCATTGACCATCGTTCCGAGAGCAGAAGAGACATTCCATAGGTCGTATGTCCAGGTGACGCTTTGACACTTGCCGTGCATATACGCGCCGGGGACATCAAGGTCTTTGGATGTTCCATTGACCGTAACGCGTACCGGGTAGCTCCCGAGATCCTGGTCGCCAAGATTACAGAAGGTTGCCTGCAAACCACTGGATTTAATCTGCACGCCCCGGACCGACAAGTGGTAACCGGCTATCGCAGGAACGGCAAGCGTGGTCGTCGCAGAGAGCGCGTAGTTGAGGGAACTGGTTTTGTACATACCATTGGGGTCAACCGCACCGACCAACGCATAGGTCGTACTGGGGTCGTAGGTAAGACCCCACACTGAATACGGCAGTGATTCCGTGCCACAGCCGTTTGCCTTCAGGGCACTGAGCACATCGAAGTCGCGAATAATGCCATTCAATCTGAGTCGTACCGGAAAGGAGGGTAAGTCACCGGAGCTTTGATTACAGAAAGTTGCGGTTACGCCCATGTTGTCAAGCGCCGTATTCTTGATTTGCATTGATATCTTTGTCGGAAGCGCGGGTGCCTGCGTTGCCGCTACTTGAACGACATCACAACCGTAGAGCGAATTCAACTTTGCGCGGGTCTTCTGACCCACCACGCCGGTTGGTGCTCTGCTGCCTTTTAAGATGTCATCGGCATATTTTTGTTGGAAGGTTATGACGGCTGTCTCGGTCGCGTTGCCAAACACTCCATATTCGGAGACAGAAATACTCATCCCCTCCTTAATAAGCGCGAATTGCAAAGCTCGGACATCATAGCTTTGGTTTCCTCTTTTGAGTGTCTTCTGAAAGTTATAGCAGTTGAGGGGGCTTGCCGGTTTGGCGATGGCCACTGGCTCTGCGATCAGACCAACGATATCCGCACTCGCAAGAAACGGCAAGGCGACGAGTCCCGAGAAAACAAAAATGCGCACCAATGTAGTATTCATATTACGATATTAAATTAATTATAATGTTATCTAGTGTATCACGATTAAATCTAAGTCAATGACCCCACGGGGAATCGCACCCCGATTCCGAGCTTGAGAAGCTCGTGTCCTAACTGTTAGACGATAGGGCCCTGCTTCGCTAAAGCTACGCAGGGCAAGCCCTTTGTAGCACTGAAAAAGCATAACATTTCTTAAGAAAATCGCAAAAAATAAAAAAAGAGGGTTTCGCGCGATACGAAACCCTCTCGAGAGATAACGAGCGGTCTATCTCTCAATCGTCACGCTGTGCTGGAGGTGCTGCCGAAAGTTCCACCATTTCTTGCGCGTCCGCGGTCTGCTTGAGAAGATAATCGCGGACTTCTTCTCTTTTTGCGGCGCGACGGGGTGTCCCAGAAAGATGGAGACCCCCGAAGGAACTTGCTGGAACTGTTTTTCGGTCATACTTGATCTTGACGCACTCATAGGTTTTAAACTTGAATGTTTTGGTTTACCGACCCCTCTTTCTATCCCAACTTGAAAGGATAACGCACCCCCTAACGGGAGTCAATGCGAGGTGCTATACTTTCTTCATTATCAGTACTCTCACGATTATGAAGCAATTTATTTTTGGTTCGTTCTGTCTCGTTCTCGGTCTTCTCTCGCTCGCGGCGCCGCGGGCAGAAGCCGCGACTGCCGACTCGCCCGCGCAGGCAGGATGGTCCGTTCTCTCCGCGGGAGTGGCGAACGATGAGTTCAATCAAATCTCCTGTCCCGAACCTTTGACCTGCTATGCAACCGCAGGTCTCTATCTGATTGGCGGGAGCGGCGGCATTGTAAAGACGACGGACGGAGGCGCGACTTTTTCGTCGCCCGTGCTTCCGTCCTCGGATCCGCTTCACTCTATTTCCTGCCCGTCAGTGAATGTTTGTTTCGCGGCCGGGGACTTCGGTACGGTTCTCAAGACCGAAGATGGAGGAGAGACCTGGTTGGCAATTCTTCTTGGAAGCAAATCAAACCGTCCACAGTTCACGAGTATTTTTGCTCTTGACAAGAATCAGGTCATCGTGGTGGGGAAGGACGGTGTCATTTATCGAACCATTGACGGCGGCGCGAGTTGGGCGCCGCCCCCGCTCCGCATCTTTGCCGATTTCTTTGATGTCTATTTTGTTGATTCGTCCACGGGATTCATCACGGGGAATGGGGGGACGCTCCTCAAAACGACTGACGGCGGCGTGAGTTGGAAGCCAACGGGTACTCTCAAAAATGTCGGTTTGGTTCTCGCCATACGCGGTTCCGACATGAAGACATTGTACGCAGTCGGGGACTCGCTCCTCAAAAGCACCGACGGCGGCGAGACCTGGTCGACGCTCAATGCGGGAGCAGGGCAGGCATTTCGCGCCGTCGCTGTTCCCGATGGGCAGACGGCTTATCTCGTTTCCGAATCCAACGCGATTCTTAAGACAACTGACGGCGGTGCGTCGTGGAACACCGACTTCTCGTTACCCAGCACTGTCGTGCGCGCAGTCGCCTGTCCGACATCCAATTACTGCATCGCGGTTGGAGGATTGGGGAAGGCCTTTCGTCTCGGAACTCCACCGCTTCCGCCGCCTCCACCCCCTACTGCAACGGTAATCGCCACGACAACGCCACTGGTCGCCGCTACCACAACTCCGCTTGTCGCCGCCGTAGCCGTTGCGGTTGAGACAACCGAGCCCGCCATTGTGCTGAACCGCACGCTTAAGAAGGGCTCGCGTGGCGAAGATGTTAAGCAACTTCAAGACCTTCTCGCTGCGGTCGGATTCTTTTCTCAAAAGGAGAGAACGACCTCGTTCGGTCCCGCGACGATGAAAGCGGTCGGTGCATTTCAAGTGAAGTACAAGATTGTTGGTGCAGGAAAGGCGGGGTACGGAGAGGCTGGCCCCAAGACGCGAAAGAAACTTATTGAAGCAGCGACTCTACGACGACCTTAACCACGCCGCCGTCGGCGCGGCCTTTACACTCCTTCATCACCGCGCCGATGAATTGACCGAGTTTTGACTTGTCGGTAATACCAAGTTTTGCCTTCGTTGCTTCGGCGATTTTGCGCACTTCGGATTCGCTCATCATCTGCGGGAGGTACGCCTCAAGAACTTTGAGTTCGGCTTCTTCGGCGCACGCGAGTTCCTCGCGCGCGCCCTTCCGAAACTGCTCTATTGAGTCCTTCCGTTGCTTCACCAATCGCTTCACCACCGCGAGTGCCTCGTCATCTGAAAGTGTCTCGCTCGCGCTACGCTTGAGCGCAAGCAGTTCATTCGCGAACGCGGCTTTGAGATTCCGTAAGGCACTCAGCCGCGCGCTGTCCTTTGCGCGCATCGCCACTATAATCTCCGCGCCAATCTGTGAGATATTCGCCATAGAGTAATGCTAACACATCTGCTATACTCTCGCTATATGGAGACGGTTTTACTCGTTATCTTTGCGGCAATAGGCATCGCTTTGTCGGTGGCGGTGGTTATGTTGTTGCGACGAAAGCAAGAAGCGCCGAAGCAAGACGAGACGGCGTTTAAGTTGCTCTTGCAGCAGATGAACGAGCTGACGCGGACGGTAGACCACAAAATCGGCGAGAGCACCAAGCAGATGGGGGAGACGATGCGCAATCAGTTCAGGGAGTCCGCAAACCTCATTAAAGAGGTGACGGAGGGACTGGTGAAGCTGGACGAAACGAACAAGCAGGTGGTCTCGTTCGCCGACCAATTGCAAAACCTGCAAGACATTCTCAAAAATCCGAAACAGCGCGGGATTTTAGGCGAATATTACCTGGAGACGCTTCTCAAAAACGTACTGCCGCCAAGCAACTATAAAATGCAGTACGCGTTCACGAACGGGGAGATTGTTGATGCGGCCGTGTTCGTGAAAGAGAAAATCATCCCGATTGACTCCAAGTTTTCGCTTGAGAATTACAATCGTCTTGCCGAAGCGAAAGACCCGTCTGAAAAAGAGCGGCTGGAGAAACTCTTTGTAAGCGACCTCAAGATGCGCATTCAAGAGACCTCCAAATATATTCGTCCGGCGGAAGGGACGATGGACTTCGCCTTTATGTTCATTCCGCATGAGGCGATCTACTATGATTTACTGGTGAATAAAATCGGGCTCGTCACTGACGATACGGAGAATCTCATTCAGCGCGCGGCAAGCAAGTACAAAGTGCTTATCGTCTCGCCGACCTCGTTTCTTGCATATTTGCAGACGGTTCTGCAAGGATTGAAAGCGCTTCAGATTGAGGAATCAGCCAAAACAATTCGCTCCAATGTGGAGAGCTTGCAGAAACATTTATTGAGTTATCAGGAATATCATCAGAAGCTCGGGAACTCCCTCGGGACAACAGTCAATCATTACATGGCTTCAGGAAAAGAGTTCAAGAAAATAGATAAAGACATTCTGCGCATCACTGGTTCATCGATGGAGTTTGAACCGCTCATGATTGAGAAGCCGGAGGCGGAATAATTTGCTTTTTTCGGCTTTTTCGGTACTATAGCGGACTATGACACACGCGGTTATCCAGACAGGCGGGAAGCAATACCTTGTGAAAGAGGGCGATGCGATTCGCATTGAGAAGATTTCTGATACATTGAAAGTGGGGGATGCGGTCTCGTTTGATAAAGTGCTTCTGCTCTCCGATGAGAAAGAGACAAAGGTGGGGATGCCGCATCTTGCGGGCGCAGCGGTTGTCGCGGTCATTACCGAAGCCGGACGGGGCAAGAAGATAGAGGTGGTAAAATACAAAGCCAAAAGCCGCTACTTCAAACTGCGCGGCCACCGCCAGCCGTATATGAAGGTAAAGATTGGGAAGGTCTCCTAATTTCAGAAATTGAATATAAAAAAACGACGCAGTTGGCAGTCCTGCGTCGTCGTGATTTTTCTTCTAAGAACGTTGGTCAGCCCTATCCTTTGCCGCCGTCATTACTGAACGACTGCTGGCGTTTCCCAAATGTCGGCCAGTCAATGACGATGTCATAGACCCCGGCCCCAAGCGGAATTTCAGTGAGCTTGCCTTTTACGATTGGGAAGTATGCCCATCCAGTTTGGTCTGACCGCCGAATCCAGAACCCGTTCGCAATCTCCTGCGGTAGCTCGGCGTAGAAGAACAGCGTCTGTTGCTTCTCAAACCGGATTTGTACAAGCGGCGAGACCCCGTTTCGGAGAATCTTCGCCGCTTGCTCATCAAGTATATTCACAACCACTGTATTCCCCGCGTCTGGGATAAATACATTCTCAAACGAGGCCGTTGGAAGAATGGACCGGGTTCGCGTTATTTGTCGTGTTCCGGTCTGCGCTCCGAAGGTCGCACTTACTGTTGTGCCGTCGTCTCGATTTTTATGCGCAATAACCTGGACATCTTTTTGTCCAGATAAGATAGACGGGGAATTGAAACAGCCCACTTTGATCTCGCTCCAACAACTTTGGATACCCAACTGTTTGTCCCTGTGAATCGAGAAGCGCGTACTCCACCCAATCTGCTCCCGCAATTGCGAGTGGCAGGTTACCAGCGTACGGGTACACACTCACGTTAATGTTGGGAGTCGGCGGTGAAAAGTTTCCGTCAGGATTCTGAACGAGTTTGAATACTCGAGACCCTTGGAAGATCGGTTTACCCGTCTCACCGAGAAACGACACATCCACCTGAATGGAATCCGATGGATTTCTCGTCTCAAAGACGAAATTCGCCATGGAAACGATGTTTGCCATTTCAACGAAGTCGGGTTGGTTCGGAATGCTCGGGGTGTACGCCTTTTCCAGGTAGGTGTTGATCCCTTTTGCGCCGTACACAAACCCGGGTGAAGTAATGTTACTCGTTACCTTGCGGATAAGCTTCTTCGCGTTTGACATGAGAACATCTGCACTCGTAATCGGAAGTGTTGACGGAAGGCCGTCAGGGGATAGGATTTGAGGAACAGGGACTGTAGCACTTCCGCCGCCTCCGCTAGCTTGCTGGGCGAACAGACTGACTGACAGATTGAACAACAATATGACTGACGTTACTGACTTACTGGTTTTCATTCTTTTTTCCTTCTTTTCTGAGTTTTGGGTTTTGAGTTTAGTGGTTCCCCGATTGCACCACCGGACTTACTTTGAAAGAAATCCGGTAGGTTTTTTCTTGTTTCTGCCCCTCGCTTGTAACTGGGGCGATAGTTTTTGGTTGTCGAGCGGCATTGAGTTGTCGCTCTTGGTACTTATTTACTGCGACCAGTGCCCCATCCGCGAGGACAAGGACTGCCAACAGATAGCCGAGTTTCTTCATCTTCCACCTATGGGTTGAGGTTGACTGAACTGACAAAAAACCTTGCTGTAGCCATACAGCAAGACGATAGGGTATTCCTATCTACTGCAAATAAGGTTAGCACAAGAGACATACCTTGTCAAGCACGAAAATTAGCATATACCTACGGCCGTGCTTATATGCTAAATACGGTTTTTGAGGGCTGATTTGAGCGTTTCTGCGTCGGCGTACTCCAGTTCGCTGCCGGTAGAGAGTCCGCGACCAAGCGTGCTTATCTTCACCGCCGCCGTTGTAAGAAGCGGAACGAGAACTGCGCGCAGCGCATCCGCCGTATGCTCGCCGTCGGGGTTGGCGGAGAGTGCGAAGATAACTTCTTTCAGTTCTCCTTTTTTGATTTCTTTGCTGACGCGCGCCGTGAGTTCTTTGAGGCGAAGCGGGGGGACTGGTTTTGTCTCAAGGAGCGCGACGGTACCGCCGAGCACGAAGTACCTGCCCGCGAAGCCGCCGCTCTTCTCAACCGACTCAAGGTCGGTGTCGGTCGCCACAATCATCAGTGTGTCGTTACTGCGGCTTGTCTCTCGGCAGAGCAGGCAGGCACTCTCTTTGTCGCGCTTCTGAAAGAATCTAAAACAGTGCGCGCAGTGAGCCGTGTCTTTTTTGAGTTCGCTGAGATGCCGCGTGAGTTCACTCAAGTACCCCGCGTCTTTCGTCAGCAAAAAAAACGCAAATCGTTTCGCCTGCCGCGGCCCGATGCCGGGGAAGCGGCGAAAGAGTTCTATCAGTTTGTTGAATGAATCGCTCATAACAATTAAAACGGTTCGGCGGCCGCGGCAGGCGCGGTCTTCTCAAGGTCACCAAAATCGCTCTTCTCAAGCGAGAGAAAGGTCGCCTTCTTCTCGTCAAAATACAACTCTATTTTACCCGTCGGGCCGTTGCGATGTTTTTCAATCAGAATCTCGGCAATGTTGGGACGGTCGGAGTCCTCTTTGTATTTATCTTCGCGATGAATGAACATCACGACATCCGCGTCCTGCTCAATGGAGCCCGAGTCACGGAGGTCGGAGAGCCGCGGTCTGCCGCCGCGGCTCTCCACCGCGCGCGAGAGTTGCGAGAGCGCGAGCACCGGAATGTCCAGTTCGCGCGCGAGATGCTTGAGCGAGCGCGAAATCTCGGTTACCTGCTGCACCAAGTTATCCGAGTGGCGAGCCTGCGTCGGTGCCATCAGTTGCAGATAGTCAACGATAATAAGGCCAAGCCCCTTCTCACTCTTGAGTCGCCGCGCGACACTACGCATCTTCAAGATATTGTTTGCCGGCTGGTCGTCAATATAAATCGGTGCTTTGGAGAGCAGGTCTAAAGAGTCGCGAATCTTGCCGAAGTCCTCGGAGGCAGAGAGGCGTCCGGTGCGGAGTTTCCACGCGTCAACGCGCGATTCGGAGGCGAGCATTCGGTCCACCAGTTGCTGACTACTCATCTCAAGCGAGAAGATGCCGACTGGTATCTGGTGCTCGGTCGCCGCCTTGCGCGCAATGTCTAGCGCGAGCGCCGTCTTGCCCATACTCGGTCGCGCGGCGAGAATAATCAGGTCCGACTTCTGAAAGCCCGCGAGTTTGTTGTCTAGTTCCTTGAAGCCCGTCGGCACGCCGCGGAGCGTGTCGCCCGATTTGTGAAGACGGTCAAGCCGCTCCCACGCCTCGGCGAGCGTCTCTTTGAGTTCAACGA